>Ga0126341_1000300_pt1 | contig 9351 bp, 8 predicted proteins | sample OrbTmetagenome_FD_97057 | JGI IMG/M metagenome (GOLD analysis project Ga0126341, IMG submission 97057) | Coral microbial communities from Florida Keys, Florida, USA - Orbicella T D metagenome | ecosystem: Host-associated > Invertebrates > Cnidaria > Coral | place: Florida Keys, Florida, USA... | reverse complement strand
GCAATCGACCTGAATATATGGAGACTCTGGCTACCAGCTTTAAGGCGCGTATGACGCACGTAAACGTCAATTACCGCTACACTGCTGACGAGGTCTTCTACATCTTCGACAATTCTGATGCGCAAACCGTTGTCTATGGTTCTGAGTTTCGCCATATCATTGAAGAGTTGAAAGATCGGCTAACAAAGGTCGCCACCTTTGTCGAGGTGACAGAAGACGGAACGACCGCCGCATTTGCAGAAGATTTTGAAACCCTCGCCACCAACGGCGACGGATCACAGCTCGATATCAAGCGCTCGCCGGACGATCAGCTCTTCATCTATACCGGCGGCACAACCGGCATGCCCAAAGGCGTCATGTGGCGTCATGGTGATATGCGCGAAGCACAATTGAATGCGCTTCGTCGGTTGGGGCCCGTGCCGGAGTCACTGGAAGAATTGCAAGCGGCCATCAAAGAGGTAGGCCCTGCAGGCAAGATGATCCCTGCCTGCCCGCTCATGCACGGCACAGGGTTGCTTACTGCCCTTGGCAATCAGATGAACGGTGGATGTGTGGTCACACTCAGCCATCCGTCGTTCAGTCCGGAAGAAATGCTTGTCGCCATAGACAAGCACAAGGTAGCAAGTGCCGCCATTGTCGGGGATGCCTTCGCAAAGCCGCTTCTGAAGACGCTTGATGAAAACCCTGGCAAGTATGATCTCTCCAGCATGGAAACACTCATCTCCTCAGGCGTGATGTGGTCCATGGAAGTGAAGCAAGGCCTTCTGAAACATATGCCGACGGCCATCATGACAGACAGCTTTGGATCGTCGGAAGGTCTCGGCTTTGGCTCATCCCTCACAACAGCAGATGGCGTCATCAGCACCGCAAAGTTCCAGATCGGTGATCGGTGTAAGGTTTTTGACGAAGAAGACAATCTCATCGAACCGGGCTCTGACAAACCTGGCTTTATAGCCCTGACAGGTCCTATTCCGGTCGGTTACTACAAAGACGAAGCAAAAACAGCGAAGACATTCAAAACCATTGATGGTGTTCGCTATTCAATCCCTGGCGACTTCTGCACTGTCGAACAAGACGGCACGCTTACCCTGTTGGGTCGTGGATCGGTCTGCATCAACACTGCAGGCGAAAAGGTCTATCCGGAAGAGATCGAAGAAGTACTCAAAACCCACCCTGCCATTGACGACGCCCTGGTGGTTGGCGTACCCGATGAGAAGTGGGGCCAGTCCGTAACCGGCATTGTGAAACTCAGCGGCGACGGTGATTTTAACGAGGAAGATCTCCGCCAACATGTCCGCGGTGCCCTCGCCGGATACAAAACGCCAAAACGCATTCTGGTTGGTGACGCGGTCCCCTTCCGCGCCTCAAACGGGAAAGCGGACTACAAGGCCGTTACCGCTTTTGCACTGAACGAGCTGGGCATTCCCGCTTAACAGATCGAGCAAAAAACAAAGACAGGGCGGTCCGGAACAAACATCTCGGACCGCCTTTTTTCAGTGCTCAAGCCAGGAAGACGCCCGCAATTCCTCCACCAGATGGTCGACCACGGCGCGCACGCGGGCAGACGTTTGGCCCGCTTCCTTATGCACCACATGCACCGGAAGCGGTGCCCCTTCCGCCTCTGGCAACACAACCTGCAATTTGCCGTCGGCCACTTCTGCGGCGACCTGATAGGAAAGAACACGGGTCACACCCCGCCCTGCGACTGCGGCGGCGATCGCGGCGTCAGCTGTGTTCACGAGGAATCGCGTTTCCGGTCGGTGCGTGACCGTTTTGCTGCCTGACACCAGTCCCCACTGACTGCCGGACCGGCTCTGTGAAAAATCAATCAGCTGGTGCTGATCGAGATCGGCAACACTTGTTAGCGCCCCATGCTTCGCAAAATAGGAGGGTGCTGCGCAGAGAACCCGGCGCACAGAGCCAACCCGGGCAGCGACCAGAGTCGAATCCGGCAGATCCGCAATCCGCACAGCCACATCAATGCCCTCATCCATCATATGAACCACCCGGTCGACAAAGAGTGTGGACACAGAGAGTCCCGGATACCGATCCATCAGGCCGAACAGAATGGGGGTGAGCGCGAGGCGTCCAAACAGCGCTGATCCTGTGACAGACACCCACCCTTCAGGCTGCCCGTGCCGACCACCGGCATGGGCGTCGGCGTCTTCAAGATCAGCCAGGATACGACGACAATCCTCTAGATACCGCGTCCCGGCATCGGTGAGACCCACAGAGCGCGTGGTTCGATGAAACAATCTGGCTCCAAGGGTTTCTTCCAGCTCAGAGACGAGACGCGTCACAGACGGTGCAGAAAGCCGCAGCGTGCGCCCAGCAGAGGCAAACCCTTCCTCTTCTGCGACAGCCACAAAAGCCTGCATTGCGCGAAACCGGTCCATCAATTATTCCATATTTCAAAATAATAAAGTTCGAAACTAGCATATTCATTCATATAGAGAAAAGACCCAGATTTCCCCCATCGACCCCACACGTCCATCTACTCAATGGAGGAATTCATGACCCAAGCAACTGACACCCAGGCGCTGACCCCCCAACCCTTAACCCAGGGTGCCCACCATATCGGCCTCACGATCCCGAGCCTTGCAGACACAAAGGCCTTCTTTCTCGACACACTCGGCTACTCCCAGGTTGGCGAAGTGCCTGACTATCCCGCAGCCTTCCTGTCTGACGGCACGACCATGATCACCCTGTGGCAGGCGAACAATCCAGCCACGGCAACCGCATTTGATCGGAAGAACGTCATCGGTCTCCACCACGTGGCTTTGAAGGTGGCTGACAGAGCTGCCCTTGCAACGCTTCATGACAGGATCAAAGCAGCACCAGGATGCGAGATTGAGTTCTCCCCGGAATCCTTGGGCGGCGGCGATATCCACCACCTCATGTGCACCATCCCAGGCGGTGTCCGTGTCGAGTTCATCGCACCCACGGCTTGAGCAAGTCAGCAGGAGGAAGTGAGATGCCCCAAGGTTGGACATTGGACACATCACCATTTCACGAAGGCGAAATGCGCATTCAGGATCGGACCGGTGTCCGCGAGAGAGCAGAGATGCAAGGTCTGCGTGTCATCCGCGATCACCTGCCCGATCAACATCGGGAGTTCTACGAAAACCTTCCCTTCCTCCTGCTGGGCTCTGTCGACAAGGAAGGGAGACCCTGGGCGTCCTTGGTTGCAGGCCCCACAGGCTTCATTCAAAGCCCTGATGCAGCGCGCATCCACCTAAATACGACCGCGCTCCCAGGTGACCCTCTCAACGAGACATTGCAGACAGACACGCATCTCGGTGTCTTGGGGATTGAACCGTCCACCAGGCGACGCAACCGTTTCAATGGTAAAGCGTCACAGGTGCTCGATGGAACATTTGACATCGTCGTGGATCAATCCTTCGGCAACTGCCCCAAATTCATCCAGACCCGCGACGTCACATATGTTGCCCCATCGGGAAGCGCGTCCAAGCCCACGGTGCGGAACATCTCGCTGTCAGACAGCGATGTGCTTCGCACAATCATCACCGCTGACACATTCTTCATCGCCTCCGCCTATTCAGACGGCAGCAGCTCAGCTGCCATGGGCGCAGATGTCTCCCACAGAGGGGGCAAGCCCGGTTTTGTAAGAATTGCGGACAAAAACTCCATCCTCTTCCCGGACTTTGTTGGCAATAATCACTTCAACACGCTTGGCAACATTGAGATGAACCCGCAGGCGGGCCTGCTCTTCATCGACTTTGAAAAAAATGGGCTCATCTATATGACCGGGAAAGCAGAGATCATTTGGGACGGCCCTGATCTTGATCGATTTGAGGGAGCCAAACGCCTGATGAAAGTCACGCCAACCAAGATCACCGCCACCCAAAACACGCTACCCTTGCGATTTGAGTTTGGTGACTATTCACCCTTCCTCTCAAAGACGGGGAGTTGGTGAGCCCGACCCGGCTGACTGTCTCAAGTTTCCTTCGCTTGACAACCACCGCCCCTGCGGAAATCGCGCGAAATACAACCGCTTACACCCATTGTCCGCTTGCCTGACAGCCCATCAGCGCTATTCTTCTAGCAACGTAACTGACGAAAAATCAGGAAGACACGCTTATGGACGCTCTAGAGCAATTCCGGGCCGATACCCGCGCCTGGCTGGAAGAAAACTGCCCCCCTTCAATGCGAACTCCCATGCCAGAGGACGAAAGTCCATGGGGCGGCAAACGTGCGGTGTGGAAGAACCCTGAGTCAAAGCAATGGCTCGATGCCATGGCCAGCAAAGGCTGGACCGCGCCTCAGTGGCCTGCTGCCTATGGCGGCGGTGGCCTTTCCAAAGATGAAAATAAAATCCTGCAACAGGAACTTCGGCGCATCAAAGCCCGCCCTGCTCTCATGAGCTTCGGCATCTGGATGCTTGGCCCTGCGCTCCTTGAATTCGCCAACGAAGAACAGAAAAAAGAGCACTTGCCGAAGATCGTGCGAGGCGAAATCCGCTGGTGTCAGGGATATTCTGAGCCAGGTGCTGGCTCTGACCTTGCAGGCCTTCAAACCAAGTGTGAAGACAAGGGCGATCACTACCTCGTCAATGGCCAGAAAATCTGGACATCTTACGCAGACAAAGCCGACTGGATCTTTGCCCTCGTGCGCACCGACACAAGCGTCAAACATGATGGCATCAGTTTCCTGCTGATCGATATGGAACAGGACGGCGTTGAAGCCCGCCCTATCACCATGATCTCCGGCGCATCGCCCTTCTGTGAAACATTCTTCACAGACGCGACAGCCCCTAAGGGCAACCTTGTCGGTGAGCTCAACAAAGGGTGGACCATTGCCAAGCGCCTGCTCCAGCATGAGCGCGAAATGATCTCAGGCATGGGCATGGGAAGCGGTGGCGGCGGCACGGGCCTCGCAGACCTGGCAAAGGACTATGTCGGCCAGGCAGATGGAAAAATTTCCGACGCAACCGTTCGCGATTCCGTTGCCCGTCAAAAAATGGACTCTCACGCATTTGGCCTGACACTTAAGCGTACAACAGAAGAAGCGAAAGCAGGCCAGGGAACCGGCGCGGCATCGTCTATCTTCAAATATTACGGAACGGAACTGAACAAGCGCCGCAACGAACTCATCATCGAACTGATGGGAACGCAGGGCCTTGGGTGGGAAGGTGACAGCTTCTCCGCAGAAGAGCTGTCGGCGCCACGCAGTTGGTTGCGCTCGAAGGGGAACTCCATCGAAGGTGGCACCACAGAAGTTCAGCTTAACGTGATCTCTAAACGTGTTCTCGGCCTGCCGAGCTAACACGCGCGTTCACGACATAAAATAGAAACGACTAGATAAAGACAGGGATACCCATGGGGTTGGTACTGACCGAGGAGCAAACACTCCTTAAAGAAACAGCATCGCAGTTTTTTCAGGAAAAGCTGCCCGTTGCGAACCTGCGAAAATTGCGGGACGAGAAAAACGCCGACGGTTTTGACCGCGGCACATGGAAAGAAATGGCAGACCTAGGCTTTGCCGGTGTGCTCGTGCCGGAAAGCTATGGCGGCACGGAATTCGGCCCAGTTGGCCTAGGTGTCATTCTGGAACAAGCCGGAAGGACCATCGCGTCAACACCACTTCTGTCGACTGTTCTCCTGGGCACAACAGCTGTTCAGCTGGGCGGGTCTCAGACACAACGCCAGGATATTCTGCCCGCCATAGCAGCTGGCGAGACCATTATGGCGCTGGCGGTTGAAGAAGGCCCTCATCACAACCCGACGCAGATTGCGACAACGGCGACGGCTGACGGTGACAATTTTAAACTGTCCGGGTCAAAAACCTTCGTGATTGATGGCCACGTGGCTGACACACTGATTGTCGTCGCACGCACATCAGGCGAAGTGAATGATTCGAATGGTTTGACCCTGTTCCTGGTCAATACCAACGGAACAGATGGCCTGGAGATTACGCGGACCATCATGGCAGACAGCCGCAATGCGGCAAACGTGACATTGAAAGATGTGACAGTGCCCGCATCAGCGATTCTCGGTGGAGTCGATGGTGGCTGGGACGTTTTGGAACCTGTCCTTGATGCCGGCCGCATCGGAGTCTCTGCAGAATTGATGGGCCTTATTCAGGAAGCCTTTGATCAGACGCTGGTCTATCTCAAAGAACGCACCCAGTTTGGGGAGCCGATTGGGTCGTTTCAAGCGCTCCAGCACCGTGCAGCAGAAATGTTCGCGGAACTGGAAGTTTGCCGGTCCGTCGTACTGGACGCACTCAGTGCATTGGAAGAGCGCCGGAATGACGTCCCGAGCCTTGCAAGCCTGGCAAAAGCACGCCTGTCTGAGTCATCCAAGCACATCACGAATGAATGCCTTCAGATGCATGGCGGGGTCGGAATGACCGACGAATATGATGTCGGCCTTTTCATGAAGCGCGCCCGTGTTGCGGCCGCAACCTTTGGCAATGCCGGTTTTCATCGGGATCGCTATGCCGGTCTCGACGGTTTCTGAAAACAACTGATTCGCACTGTATTTAAAGGGCTTCGAGGCCACCTCGAGGCCCTTTTTCTATGCGAAGCCTTTCTTGCATTTGAGCAGCGAACCTTCTATCGACAGAGGCAGCGGCGCACATCATACTAGCGCCAGCAAATGAAGCGGGCCGGGCCCATCGGCCTAGCCCCATGACCCTAAATGACAGGATTTCAGCAAAGCTATGGCCGATGAAAACGACGACACCCAGCCTGAGCGCATCACTGTTTTGGCAAAGGACTTCACGCCCGCAGCGATGGAATTTCATCGCCGCAACATGAGCGCGAAGGGGTATCGCATGGAAGGCCAGATCGTGCCGCGTAAATTCCAGATGATTGAAGGTATGGGCGAGCCAGCTGACCTCTTTGAGGGCGAGCGTTTCTACGCTGTGACTTTTGTCCGGAAATCCGAACAGGAATAGATAGCCTGTAAGAGGTCGTATGGCCGAGCAAAACAATCCGGAAGACCCACAACCTCCTCATGACACTCATGAGGCAGAAAGTGACACGAGTATGGCTGAGGTGGTCATGCCCGATGGCGTTGATCGCTGGACCCTGATGCGCGACGTCACCGTGTTTCAGGGAAAGCTCATTCTGGACGGTCTCCGTGACCTGCTCCTGAGCCCCATTTCCATCGCCGCTGCGCTGATAGGCATCATAGGGGGTGGAGACAGACCCGGACGGCAATTCTACGATCTCCTCTACCTGGGCAAGCGCTCCGAAAAATGGATCAATCTGTTCGGTGCTGCTTCCCACGTCTCACCACCAAGCTTCGACAAAGAAGACGGTGAAAGCGTCGACGCACTGGTCGACCGCCTGGAGACGGTCGCTCGCCGCCAATACGAAAAAGGCGGCCTGACCCAGAATGCCAAAGACGCTGTTGATCGCGCACTGGACGCCGTCAACAAAGGTCTTAACACCAAAAAACCCTAGAATTCTGCCGCGAACAGACCGCACTTTTTGACACCACAGCTTTTTGCTGGCCCCGCTCTGCCGTCCATGCATCATGAAACCAACAGATAGATCTGGGGAGGTCACAATGAGCGCACAGGAAAATTTTGGACACGGCACGCAAGCCGGTGAAGTTGTCAAAGGTGTAAGTCTTGCCGGAAAAACAGCCATCGTGACCGGCGGGGCCTCAGGCCTCGGCGTCGAAACGGCGCGCGCCCTCTTGCAAGCTGGTGCAGCTGTAACTCTGCCCGTGCGATCCCTCGACAGAGGAAATGAGGTCGCCAAAAATCTTTCTGAGGACACGGGCAATCCAACCATCTCCGTCGCTCAGATGGATCTCATCGACTATGCAAGCGTACGGGCTTTCGCCGACGGTTTTCTGGCGGACCATGACCGGTTGGACATTCTCATCAACAATGCCGGCATCATGGCCTGCCCGCTGGCCCGATCACCTGAAGGGTATGAAAGTCAGTTCGCCACCAATCATTTGGGCCACATGTTGCTCACCTGCAAACTGGCCCCTGCCCTGATCAAGGCAGCCCCTGCCCGCGTTGTGTGCCTAAGCTCCATCGGACACCGTCTTTCACCCATCCGGTTTGACGACATCAATTTTGAAACCACCGACTATGACAAGTGGGTCGCCTACGGGCAGGCAAAAACAGCCAATGCCCTTTTCGCTGTTGAGCTGAACCGTCGCCTTTCAAGTAAAGGGGTGAATGCCTTTTCTGTTCACCCCGGCGGCATTATGACGAACCTGCAGCGAGACATGTCCGACGCAGAAATCAAAGGCATGGGCTGGGTCGATGATGATGGCAACGTTCGAGAAGGATTTAAAACACCCGCGGGCGGTGCCGCCACAGCAGTCTGGGCCGCAACCAGCGCCAGCCTGAACAACCGAGGCGGCGAATATTGCGAAGACTGCCATATTGCCGAGCCTGCCAGAGAGGATGTGCCCTTTGCAGGCGTGCAGGCACACGCCCAAGACGCGGAAGCAGCGCAGAAGCTCTGGACGGCATCAGAAGAAATGCTCGGCGAAACGTTCGGCCTCTAATCCGGCCCATATTTCCCAGAGCGCGCGTCATAAGACTGTCTCACTTGGGTCTTAAACCTAGCTCATGCTTGAGAGTGAATTTTCTTATGCTGCACCGGAAGATGGCTTTGTCCGACGCAGAGCCATTCAGCTGATTGAAGTTCTGACGGGACGGCAGCACCTGGAAAAACTCTATCAGGGATACCGCGCCCTTCCTGAACCTCGGCCACCATTCTTTTCGTCGTCAGTTCAGAGCCTAGACCTCAAGTTGAATTTCAGCACTGACCGGCTGACGGCCATCCCGAAGTCAGGCCCACTGGTCGTCGTCGCAAACCATCCCTACGGCGTGCTGGACGGTATTATTCTCTGCGATCTGATCTCACGCGTGCGCCCAGACTTTCGCATTCTCGCGAATGCGGTTCTTTGGCGCGCTGAGGAACTGCGAGAGCACATTCTCCCCATCGATTTTGCTGAAACACGCGACGCGCTCAAAACCACACTAACCTCACGTCAACAAGCACGCAGCCATCTTGCGAACGGCGGTGTTCTTCTGGTTTTTCCGGCAGGAATGGTCGCCACCTCAAAGAATCTTATGGGCAATCATCTGAACGCCTCAGACCGGCGCTGGGGCTCGTTTACCGCGCAATTGATCACCCGGACCAAATCACCTGTTTTGCCCATCTATTTCGACGGCCAGAACAGCGTTCTGTTTCAGATAGCGAGCCATCTACATGAGGCTCTGAGGCTGTCACTTTTGTTTCGCGAGGTACGGCGGCGAATGGGACAGCAGATCAACATAGCGATAGGAGCTGTCCTGCCCTTTACACAACTGGATCATTTCGACAATGGTCAGGCATTAGCAGACCACCTT
>Ga0126341_1000299_pt1 | contig 9382 bp, 6 predicted proteins | sample OrbTmetagenome_FD_97057 | JGI IMG/M metagenome (GOLD analysis project Ga0126341, IMG submission 97057) | Coral microbial communities from Florida Keys, Florida, USA - Orbicella T D metagenome | ecosystem: Host-associated > Invertebrates > Cnidaria > Coral | place: Florida Keys, Florida, USA... | reverse complement strand
GTCCACGAGCCAGATCAGCAGCCCCTTGCCCCAGTCCGTGCGCACGAGACGGAGAACCCAGCCGGGCAACTCGCCGTCCTGGACCTGGTACACCTCGATGGTAGGCACGCCGGTGCTCACCCAGGAGGTCATCATGTCCGCCCAGGGAATCTGCACCAGTGTGCGCTCCTCGCCGTTGACCTCGGCGGTGGTCACCTTGGGCTCGGCGGCCTCGACCATAATGCCGTCCTCGCGTACCAGCAGCGGCCGCGAGATCATCTCCAGGCCCGACTTGATCGTGCCCCGACTGGCCGCCGCGCCTTCGGCGGCGCGGTAACCCGTATTCATGACCAGTGTGAGCTGCGTGGGACTGTCCACTTTCTCCGCGACGTACAGGTTCAGGCAATCCGTCGGCACGACGTCGAATCCCACGGCGGGCATGACCATAATACCCGCCTCCCTGAATTCCTCGTCCCGGTCGAGGGTGGCCTGAATCACGTGGTTTTCCCCGGTGATATCCACGTAATGCGTGCCGGCCTCAACGGCGGCGTCGAGCATGGGCTCGGCGGTGTAGGTATAGGGACCGGCGATATGCATAACGAGTTCGAAATGCTCGAGGACACGTACGAGGTTGTCGTGGTTGTCATCGAGGCCGAGGGTGATCCAGGGATAGCCCGCCTCCTCGGCAAATGCGCGCAGTTTTTCGCCGTTGCGCCCCGCAAGCACCGGCGTGACACCGTACTCCTCGGCCAGCCGGGTGATGCCCTTGCCCGTGTAGCCATAGGCGCCGTAGATCAGCACCTGGCCCTTGCGGTCCGCGGGGAGCCCTGCGAGTTCAGCCGCGTCCAGTGGTTCTACCGCGTGGGCTGTCGTCGCCAGGAATGCAGCCAGGAGTGTCGCCAGCAACACTGGAAAGCGTCGCACGGTCCCACCACTGCGTAGTTTCGGTATTCTCATGGATATCCTCCGGGATTTCGTCAGGTTGCCTCCGCCTGGGAAAGGTGCGTGCGAATCTCGCGGTAGCGGTCGCGCGTCAGGCGGTAGCGGGAGTAAACAAAAATGGCGGTAAGTGTGAACAGCATCAGGCCGGGACCGTACAACCAGCCCAGGCGCAGGGCCATGTCCTCGGTGACCTGGCTCGCCTCCGTGACGCCCTCGAAACCGGCAAAATCGATAAACAGCCCGGCGATGAGCGAACCCAGGCCGAAACTCACTTTCTGGGTCAACATCATCGCCGAGTTCAGCACCCCCTCCTGGCGCAGGCCTGTGGCGACCTCGAGCTCATCGGCGACGTCGGGCAGCATGGCGCCGGCGACATTGATGCCCGCGATGTAGAAGGTCTGGTGCAGCCAGATACAGGTGCAGGCGATAGCCACCAGCCCGATCGACCCCGCCGGTGGCGTCAGTCCGTACAGAAACGCCATGATGGCGACGGGTGCGATCAGCATCTCCAGCCACATCATGCCCATGATCGAGCGGCGCTTGTCGAAACGGCGTGTCCCCGCGGTGGCGAGCCAGAAGGCGGGAAAGATGGAGAAGAATATGACCAGCATGAAGACACCGTTCTGCTCGCTGCTGAAACCATAGATGAAGGTATTGATGTGCAGCAGCAGCGTGTTGGAGACACCGAGCCGTGTCACCACCAGCAGGCTGGCAAAGAACAGGATGGCAACGGAATGGTGGCGCAGGACCCCGATAATTTCACTGAAGGCCATGTACCAGGCGCGCTCCTGCTGCGCCGCGCTGGTCTGTACGAGATAGGGAATGCGCGACCGCGTCCCGACCCACGCAGCCAACATTCCGAATAGCGCCAGGGCTGCTGAAAATACCCCGATGTTGCGATAGCCGTCGGCCACGTCGCCCGCTGTCGTCGCCGCCGGGATAATGAGAAACCAGGCACAGACCTGGATGATGAGTCCGCCGACGTAGCCCAGGGAGTTGCGGTAGGTGGCCACGGTGGTGCGTTCCGCGTAATCCTCGGTGAGCTCGGCTCCCAATGCCATGTGGGGCACGGTAAACAGTGTCAGCAGCGTGCGCACCATGATGGCGAGCACCAGGTACCAGGCAAACAGCTGCCCCTGGGTCAGGTCGTCCGGCGGGTTGAATATGCCGATCAATGCGCCCGCATAGGGCAACATGGCCACGAGCATGAACGGGTGTCGGCGTCCCCAGCGGCCGCTCCTGAAGTTGTCTGACAGGGAGCCGATCAGTGGGTCGGAGATACCGTCGGCGACCAGGGCCAGCATTGCCGCGAGGCCCGCGAGACTGGCGGAGAGCCCGAGATACTGGGTGTAGAAAAAAAAGAGGAAGTAGTGGAAACACACATCCTTGGACGCCCAGGCGAACTGGCCCAGGCCGTAGGCCGTGTTGTGCCAACGGGTCAGCGGCGGTGTGGTCGCCGCGCGGGAATTATCTGTCAAAGACAGCGCTCCATCGGTGGTACTTGGGGCTTGTACCGACTGGTCGACCACCATACCGAGAGTTCGAAACAAGCACAACACGCGGCGCGAGGACGCGGGTTCAGGGTGGGCAGGTCAGTGGAACCTGAGGGGGGACTTGTACTCCCAGTCGTCCGAGTGGCCGTCTATTTTCTGGAACTCCACGGTCTTGCGATGCATGAGCGGCACCACCTTGAGCTCTGACGGGGGGAACGCCTGCAGGGGAACGAAGCTCTCCTCCAGGTGGCTGAGGGAGGGCACGCTCTTGACCTGGTTGAAGTAACCTACAACATCGTGGGGCAGCTCCGCGGTGTAGGGATATCTTCGCCCCACGCGGGGGGTGACCGCGGCCTGTGTAGACACCAGTGTCTGGATAACGCTGTCGTCGATGTCGATATCGAATTCCCGGCAGGCAAAATCGTGGAACTCGAGGCAGTAGGGTTCCAGGTCGGAAAACAGGAACGAAGCCTCCTCGCCCCAGCCCATCAGGGCCCAGTGGCCGTCGCGTTTGTCGATAGCAAAGATTTCGCGCCACACGCGGTTGCACAACGGGTTCTGCGGGTCGTTTTCGCGCACGCGGTCGAGCCAGCGTCGCAACAGTGTGAGCGCGGGTACGTCGTGCTCGATCTGCAGGTAATAGATGTAGTACTTCAATATCCCCAGCCTGACATGGAACTGGTACGTCAGGTACAGGCACTTCATGTACAGCAGCTCGTCCGTGGAAAAACTGGAGGTGGAGGCAATCAGCCCGTCGCTGTCGACGCGAATCTGGTGTTCCTCGCGATAAGACCTTTCCGCCATCGGGGCGTTGGGCATCATGGACGTGTAGTTACCGTTGGCCGATACTTTCCAGTCGAAACAAAACTGCAGGTCCTGCTGCAGACTGTCCACCGTCTGCCCCGGCAGGCCAATCATGATGTCCGAGGCCATGGGAATCCGCTCGGAGTTGAAGTACTCCATCATTTTCTCGTAGGCGGACGTCTTGATGTTGTCGCGCTTGATGGCCTTGAGTGTGTCGTCGTCGGTGGTCTGCAACGCGATGATGCCGGTGGGCAACAATCCGCCCTCGTGCAATATCTTGATCACCGCCATGAGGCGCCTGCCGCCATTCTTGGCAAAATTGGTGAACAGGCGTTTCGGATACCCCGTCCTGGCGCGTATATCCACCAACGCCTGGGCTATCTCTATATCCTGCTCCAGCATGCCGAAGTTGGCGTCCGCGATGAATATACTCTGAGACTGTTTCTCCGCGATGTACTGGATTTCATCCACGACCCGCTGCGGTGAAAAGCGTGTCACCTTCTGCAGTGTTGCCGAGCCCCAGTCACAGTAGGTACAGCCGTAGGGGCAACCGCGGTTGGTTTCCAGCACCGTGTAGTCCATGCCCTGGAACCAGGGCTCGAACTCCGCGTTGAGGTAAGGCGATGGAAGCTCGTTGACATTGACGATGCGGTCCCTGGCGCCGGTGCGGACCATCCCCTGAGCCGCGCGGAATACGATGCCGTCGATGCCACTGAAATCGGCAGCGGCGACACCACCGGCGCGCGCCATCTCGTCGAGCACCTCGGCGCAGGACACTTCGCCCTCCCCGAGTACCGCGATGTCCACACAGTCGTTCTCTTCGAGAAACGCCTCCGTCTCATCCTGGTACTTCGGCACCTCCGGACCGCCCATCAGGATAAAGGCGCCGGGATTGGCCGCCTTGATGCGGCGCGCCGCATCGAGGTTGTGCTCGATATTCCAGACGTAGCTGGACAACAGGCACACTGGCCGCTCCACCGCTGCGATGCGCTCGATACAGAGCTCGAGCGGGTGGCCCTCCACCGATCCCAGCATGAGCGGGTGAACATCGAAATCGTGCAGCAGGCGGCCCTCGCCGTGTACCCGCAGGTACGCGACCACCATTCCCAAGGGGAGATAGGGAAGCTCGTGGAATCCGCCGGCGATCACCAGCGGGAAGACTGCGGTTTTTTTGTTTGTCGCCATGTACTTATCTGAATCCGGCCCGCGCAAGAGGCAGGCCCCGGAAAGATACCACACTCTGGCCCGGAAGCCAGCCGGGGCCGGCCCGCACCCCAGAATAGGCGGTTTTGTGCCTGCGGCGAGCCCGGCGGGCCGAGAATGTGACCTGACGCACGGAATCCACCCAGACCGCAGGCCCGGAGCACCTCCGTGGGAATTTACCCGCGGGCTGGTATAGTGGTCCGGGCGGCGGCACCCGTGGTGCCCCGCCGCGACAAGGCGCCTGCGGCACTTCACTACTGAATAGCCTGCGGCGTTTCACTACTAAATATAAGACACAACACCCGGGTTCATTATGATTGTCAGGATACTCCTGGGGCTCTGCGCCGGCCTCGCCCTGCTCGCCTGCAGCGACTCCAGTGACACGCCCGGGCGACCGGATTTCGACTTCAGCACCGCCGACCAGTGGATGGATGACTTCGTGCGCGACGAGGACCTGTTTGACGGCGCGGGACTCATCGTCGTGCACCGCGACTACGGCATTCTGCACACGGCGGCATTCGGGACGCACAGTGAGGAGCTGGTCTACCTCCTGGCCTCGGTCAGCAAAATTCCCTCGGTTACCCTGTTGATGGCCCTGGCCTCGGATCCGGACCTGGCATTCGATATCGATGTGCCCGTGGAAAACTACCTCAGCTGGCAAGGCGTCTACCCGGGAGTGACCACGGCGCAGATGCTCTCCAATACTTCCGGCATACCGGGACTGCTCACCGGCCTGACCGGCGGGTACGGCGCCCACGGCTGCCAGTATGCCGCGGCGGGCCAGTTCCCGAACGCCGAAAACCTGCAGACCTGCGGACAGGTGATCTACGAGACACCACTCGAGGGCACCCTCCCCCCCGGGACGCTGTTTGACTACGGGGGCAGCCAGTGGCAGCTTGCCGGGGCCGTGGCCGAGGTGGTCGGCGGCGACAGCTGGGCCAACCTGTTCTCCCGCTATATCGCCGGACCCTGCGGCCTGGAGGTCTACGAATTCGGCAATATGCTCGGCGACACCTCGGCCTGGACCGGGTTTCCCGACAGTCTCGTCGGGCGTGAGAACCCAAACATCGAGGGAGGCGCCATCTCGAATCTCAGGGACGTCGCGCTCCTGTTGCAGTTGCACCTCAACGACGGCCGCTGCGGGCGCACACAGGTCATCTCCGAAGCGCTCGCACAGCGCATGAGGGTCGACGTGGGCACCGCCGTGGGCGCGCGGGAGTGGATCGGCAGCAGCGGGCGCGGCTACGGCATGGGCTGGTGGATTCCCGAGGAGGGCGACAACCCGACGGTCTTCTTCGACGGCGGCGCCTATGGATCGGTGACCTGGATCGACACAGCCCGGAACTACGGCGTGTTCGTTGCGCTCGCCAAGTACGACGACATCGTCGCCGCGCGGCGTGGACCGGCGCGCATCAACCCCGAACTGCCGCCCATCATGAACGCGATCTTCGACAACCCGGTTCAGGGCGGGCTCTGATTCACCTGGAGAACGTTGCTGGCGAACACGGGAGAAAGGATATGGACTATCGCAGGCTGGGCAGCACGGAACTGGATGTCTCGGTTGTCGGCATAGGCACCTGGCAATTGAGCGGCATCTGGGGCAAGCACTTCACCCAGGAAGAGGTCGACGGCATCTTCGCTGTCGGGGCGGACCTGGGTATCAACTTCCTCGATACCGCCGAGTGCTATGGCGATCACCTCGCGGAGGAATTCATCGGTAATGCGCTGGCCGGGCGGCGGGGCGAGTGGATCATCGCCACCAAGTTCGGCCACAATCCCGGCAACGACCTCGGCGACGAGAACTATTCGGCGGCGCAGGTGCAACTCCAGCTGGAGGCCTCCCTGCGCGCCCTGCGCACCGACTACGTCGACCTGTACCAGATTCACTCGGCGAAGCTGAGGTTTTTCGACAACGACGAACTGTGGACCATGCTGGACAAGCAGGTGCAGGCCGGCAAGGTGCGCCACCTCGGCAACTCCATCTTCCTGCCCCAGGCCGGCAAGCAGATGGCGCGCTCCCCGGCGTTCGGCATCGCCGCGGTGCAGACCGTCTACAACCTGATCAATCGCACAGCGGAGGAAACCGTGTTTCCCCAGGCGCGGGAGCAGGACATGGGGGTTATTGCGCGAACACCGATGGCCATGGGCTACCTGACCGGTCGTTACAGGCCCGGTCATGTGTTCGAGGGCGACGTACGCGGCATGCTCTGGCCCGACGAGGCACGCGACCGCGAAATCACCGCCGCGCTGGCCGCCCTGGAAGAAAAACCGGAGGGAGTCGACGCCGCCGCCTGGGCGATCGCCTGGTGCCTGGAAAACCCCGCGGTTTCCACCGTCATCCCGGGCATCAAGTCCGAACAACAGCTGCGGGGCTGCGCCGCAGCCGCGGCCCTCTGACCCCGCTCTTTTTGACCCAGGTCACACTTCCTGCGCAGTAGCCACATTCTGTGTGGGGCTATGTTGCATTTGGTGAACGTTCATTTATGCTGGTACGTCGCTGAATTTGCTCACAGGAGCCGCCACCCATGGCAATGCAGTCCCGGAATACGGCGCATGACAGCGCCGCCGAATCTGCCATCCAGGCCGGTGACAAGGCCACCGCCCTGCGCGAATTGATCGACGCCAACCGGCTGGCACCGGATCCGGAACGCGAGATCCAGATTCGCGATGTGCGCCTTACGGATGAGCTCTACGGCCAGCGGACCCCGCCCTCCTTCGAGGAGACGCCAGTGTCCCTTACCTATACCAGCGGCATGCCGACCTGCAACCTGCATGACGTCACACCGGCGGTGATACGCGCCGCGTTCAAGGACAAGGGGTGCCTGTACATCCCCGGCGCCATCGACAGCGCCGAGGTGGCCTCGATGAAGGAGGCCATCGACGGCGCCCAGTGTACGATCGACAACACCGGGGACGAGGAGCCACAGTGGTGCAGCTATCCCAGGCTGGCGACCAAGCAACAGGCGTTCAGTCTCGCGTCCGCGCGCTCGATGGCCCACCAACTCGGCGGCAGGCTGGCCGTGGACTCACCGCGGGCCATGTTCCGCATCTGCGAGATGTTCGACCGGCAGGGCATCCTGTCGCTTGCGCAGGAATACCTCGGCGAGCGCCCGGCGTTTTCCGCCAGCAAGTTCATGCTCTGGAAGGTTCCCGGCGAGGGGCCCGCGACAGGATGGCACCAGGACGGCCGCTTCCTCGGCGACGCCATCGACATCGCCTCCCTCAACCTGTGGACGGTACTGAGCGATTGCGGCGAGGACGCGCCGGGACTGGACATCGTTCTCAAGTATTTCGACGAGTACATCATGGCGGCGGAAGACAGCCACTTCGACTGGTCTGTCTCCGACACCCAGGTCGACGCGATGCGCGACAGCGTCGAGGTCGTCAGCCCGTTGTTCAAGGCCGGGGACATGCTGATGTTCGACAACTGGCTGTTGCACCGCACCGGACGCCGCCCGGGCATGACCAGGCACCGCTACGCCATCGAGTCGTGGTTTTTTGCGCCCTCGGTGTTTCCGGTGGGCCGTATTGCAATGATGGCCTGAAGGGGCGCTAACTCAGTTCGACTGGCTGGAAGCAGCCGCCTCCTCCGCCTCTCCCTCCTGCTCGGAGAACTCGTCGGGATAGTATTCCCACAGGGCGCGGGTTCCCTTCACCGTGTAAGCGACGCTCTGTGGCGTCTGTAGTTTTGGGGCGAGGAAGGGAATCCACGGGTCGGTGTAGTGGAATCCCACCTGTACGCCGGTACCGATACCGACCAGGCCCGGGGGAGCGCAGTCGAAGTACTTGCTCCAGTATTTCTCGGAGTAGAACACGCTGCAGAAGGGAATTTCCGTATACTCGTCTGTGAACACGGCCCCCCCGTCGATCACCCACTCCCATAGATTTTGCAGGCAGTCGTGCAGGCTGGAGAACAGGTCCACATCCCAGAACGCCATGACGATTGCGCCCTCGTGGTGTGGCAGCGTGTCCTCGAACCAGCCCTTGTTGAATTCACAGACCTCGATGGCGCCCAGTCGTCGAACGTTTCCCATGACCTCTTCCTGGGTGCCGCCGTATACACCCGGCACGAAGCCGTTCTTGAAGGACAGCGCTGCGGCGGGATCGCCCTCCGCCGGTGGCGGCAGGCCCTCGAAGGAATCGTACACGCGCAACCTGCGGCCCACGATCTTGCATATGAGTGACAGGTTGACGGTGGAGCCGCCTTTCCAGCAGCCGCACTCGACCACGTCGCCCTTCACATCCGGTCCGTACTCCAGCAACTTCATGGCCATCACGAGGTGCGCGCGCCAGGACGTGCCGTGAGTAATGCGCGCGTAGTTCAACATGAACCGCACACCCAGCCACATGCGCTTCGGCCAGGTCATGTTGTAGGCCGGGTGCACCTTGGTGGAACTGGCGAGATAGAAGATGGCAATGGGCGCCGTGGCGTAGCCGTATACATCGCGCAGGGTGTTGTAGAGGCGGTTCTTGGATTTCCTGGACAGCTTGAACATGGAATGTGGGCTCGGCGCGAAACGGAACGAACGGGTGACTTCTTATTCTGTGTGCAACATGTATCGTATATGCCACCGGCCCGTGAACGCCGGCAGCCCGCCGTTGCCAGGACGGCAGGACTGGCTTACTGTAGCGCCTTTCAGGGGGGCGGGCAACAAAGCCCCCCGGACCGGCGGCAAAGCAGTGACAGTTTGTGAACCCGTTCTCAAAGGGGGTCATAAGTGGACTCGTTCAGCGGAAAAATGGCGGTAATCACCGGGGGCGGCAGCGGCATGGGCCGCTGCCTGGTCACGCAACTGGCGGAGAAGGGCTGCCACGTGGCCTTCTGCGACCTCGACGATGACGCAATGCGCGGGACACTCGAGCTGTGCGCGGACGCCGGCACCGCGGGCACCCGCGTTACGGCACACCGCTGCGACGTCTCCGCGGAGGCCGACCTGGACCGCTTCAGGGAAGAGATCGCC
>Ga0126341_1000298_pt1 | contig 9419 bp, 9 predicted proteins | sample OrbTmetagenome_FD_97057 | JGI IMG/M metagenome (GOLD analysis project Ga0126341, IMG submission 97057) | Coral microbial communities from Florida Keys, Florida, USA - Orbicella T D metagenome | ecosystem: Host-associated > Invertebrates > Cnidaria > Coral | place: Florida Keys, Florida, USA... | reverse complement strand
GAACTTGGCGGCACGGTTCTCGCCTTCCTCGGCGGCCTGCACCACTGGTGGCCCAAGTTCACCGGCAAGATGTACAACGAGAACTGGGCGCGACTGGCGTCGATCCTCGTGTTCATCGGCTTCAACATCACCTTCTTCACCCAGTTCTTCCTCGGCACGCAGGGCATGCCCCGTCGCTACGCGACCTACGTCCCCGAGTTCGAACTGCTCCACAAGATCTCGACCTTCGGCTCGTGGGTGCTGGCCATCGCGTTCCTCATGCACGCCGTGGTCTTCGCGTTCTCGCTCGCCGGCGGACGTCGCGCTCCGCGGAACCCGTGGGGCGGCCTGACCCTCGAGTGGTACGCCGATTCGCCCCCGGTCGAGCACAACTTCTCGCACGAGCCGCTGCTCACGCACGGCCCGTACGACTACGACCTCGTCGTGCCCCCGGGCTGGGACCCGGCGGACTACCCGCTCCCCGATCCGGAGGCGGTGGCGCGGGCCCACGGCCACTGACCGAAGACCGATACCAGCCTCGGGTAGACTCGACAGGGTCTGCCCGAGCTTCTCGCGAGAAACGCAACCCGAAGGTTCCCGATCATGACCACCGCCCCCGTGAAGCCGACCGTAGAACTCGCCCGTCGGCGCGAGATGCACGAGGACTACGTCCACCAGCACCACTGGCGCAACGCCGCCGACGAGGCCGAGGCCGCCAAGTTCGGCATGTGGCTGTTCCTCGCCACCGAAGTGCTGCTGTTCTCCGGCTTCTTCTGCGCGTACGCGTGGGGCCGGATGACGCACTACGGCACGTGGCGCGAGGCCTCCCACGCGTACCTCGACTGGAAGATCGGCGCGGTGAACACCGTTGTGCTTCTCCTCTCGAGCTTCACGATCGTCATGGCGATCCGCGAACTCCAACTCGCACGCAAGTGGCGAGCGTTCGTCTACCTCGGCATCACCAACCTCTGCGCGATCTTCTTCCTCGTCGCGAAGATCGCTCTCGAGTACCTCCCCAAAATCCAGGACAAGAAGCTTCCCGGCGCGAACTTCTGGTACTACAACCCGCACGGCACGCACGACCACCTGTTCATGAGCGTGTACTGGATCTCGACCGCCACCCACGGCGTGCACGTTCTCATCGGCGTGCTCGTGATCTCCTGGGCCATGTACTGGACGGCTCGCGGGCGGTACGGCCCGAAGAACTTCATGTTCGTCGAGAACACCGGCCTCTACTGGCACATCGTCGACGTCATCTGGATCTTCCTGTTCCCGATGCTCTACCTCGTCTGACCCCCCGTTCCGATATGACTCCTCCAGCGCGTTTCGCGGAGACCGACCCATGGCGCATGACCACGACCACCAGACCGAGAACGAGGGGCTGATGCCCAACCTCGAGCACGATGAGCACGCGCACGACGACCACGGCCATCACGTCCACGTCACGCCGTTCATGCCCATGCTGCTCGTATTCATCGGGCTGCTCTGTCTTACCGCGCTGACGCTTTGGACCGCGAAGGCCGAGTACTTCTATGTCTCGAACTCCGTGAACCTCACCGTCGCGCTGATCATCGCCAGCTTCAAGGGCCTGCTCGTCGCGGCGTTCTTCATGCACCTGCTCTACGACAAGGCCATCAACACCGTCGTCGTCGTCGCCTCGATGTTCGCCGTGGTGCTGTTCATCACGATCACCATGATCGACATCGGCACCCAGGACATGGTCGACAAGACCGAGAAGGGCGAGATCGCCGTCGGCGGCAGCGTCCAGATCCAGGTCGATGAGAACGGCAATCGCCAGGTCACTCGCGGCGTGTACTCGCCGTTCTGGTCCGACAACCCGGGCCTCTCCATCGTCGAGCAGGCCAAGACCGACCCCGAGAACGTGAAGAAGTACAAGAAGTCGCACGCGGACGATCACGCCGGCGACGACCACTGATCTGACCGCTCGCTCCCGAGACGGGTCTACGATTGTCCATGGGACGCATCGCCGCCATCCTGCTCACCATTTCAGTGCTCGGCCTCCTGGCCAGCGGCTGGTTCATGATGGGCAAGCTCAGCAGCCGCGAGATCGATCTCGTCTACTTCAACGATCCGGTCGGCGAAACCGAGTTCATCTTCGAGGACCGTGCGGTCACGATCGAGCGGACGCCGATCAGCGCCGACTCGAACGCGTTCGGTGCGGAGCGCGCGCTGCGTGTGACCTACCGCGACACCATCGTCGATTTTCCGATCGTCACGACCGACAATGAGCTTCTGCCCGGGCTCGTGGGCGTCAAGGACTGGTTCCGCGTGCTCCCGATGGTGACCGGCGCGAGGAGCGCCGAAGACGCCGCGGCCCGACTCCAGTCCGGCGAACTGAAGCCGCGCATGATCATCGCCGCGCGGTACCCGGCCGAGGGCTTCGATACCGAGAGTTGGGGCCTCGTGCGTCGGAGCGAGTGGGGGTACTGGCTTGCCGAACTGCACCCCGAGACCGACCCGGCGATCACCGTGGTCAAGAAGAGCTACCGAGAACTCGACGCGCTGCACACCCCGAGCAAGTACACGCCCGAGGAAATGATCCCCACGCCCGAACAGCGCAGCCGCGACCTGTGGCAGCACTACGCGATGCAGCAGATCACGCCCAGCCAGTTCTTCCGCGCCAAGGACAAGAACCTCGATTCGGCCCTGAGCGCCATGGGCTGGACCTGGCCCGCCGCCGGAGTCAGCGGCCTCGGCATCATGGTGAGTCTGGCCATGCTCGGCATGGCCCGCGTGGGGAACCGAACGGAACTGTGACTTGGTGGTTGCGGGACGGTGAGTGACTTTGAGTCAGAGCGGCCTGCGACGACGCAGCATCAACACAGCCGGAACCCCGAGCGCCAGCACACCCGGTGCCGGGATGATCGTTGTTTCAAGCCGGTATGCCGCGTTCACGAACTGGATGTCGTAATTGCCGAAGTCAAAGTCCCATTCGTACGGCGGGTGGGATGGCTGATCAGTCGCTGGCCAGACGAAGCCCTCATAATCACCAACTGAACTTTGCATCACCTTGAATTCAGCGGGATCGGTATCGGAGAACGTGCTCATGAAGTCATTTTCGAACCCGTGCACGGCAAGTGCGTACGTGCCTGGCAGTAGTCCAAATGGAAGTCCAAACTCTCGGCGATACAGATCTATGCCCGGCGCAACACCATCGTCGATAATACCAGAGTTTGGACCGCCGGGCACCGAAGTGTTGGACCAACCGGTTCGGACAGTGAATGCATCCGGACCGTCTAAGTGAATAATCAACCCCCCGGTACTGAGTAGCGATTCCGCACCTGAGGGAGCGAAGCTCACAGCCGCTTCGACGGCGTGCACTCGGGTGGGCTGATCGACGACGAATATGTCGAAAAAAATCTGCCCGGACACCTCCGCCTCCGGCGGCAGCGGCGCTCCTTCGTAACGCAGCCATGATGAAATCGGATCAAAGAAATCGGCCCCGTTGATCTGATCGATTGCGCCCGGTCCGCCGCGTGCCATCTGCGCCGCAAGCCCGACCCCAGATGCAATGAGCCAAGGCGCGATTCGATAATTTTGCGAAATCAAAACCACTTTTCCTTGTCAACTCTAGCGTGTCCCATAACATGGCCGGATCGGGAGCCGCCCATGTTGTCGCGACTCACTGCGGCACAGTCGATGCCAGTCGCGCTCACCCATGGTGGAGCGTACACCGTTCAAGGAGAATAGCAAATGAAACCGTTCCGTTTATCCTCTCTTGTCGCAGGTTCGATGATAAGCGTCGTAGCCCATGGCGGAGTCGTGATTGCTCCAAGCCCGATTGTCACCACGGAAATCTCGGGCGACAAGTTGGAGTTCACGACGACGCCTCCGGCGTATCAGTTGTTTGCGATCGATTCCAAAGTCGGCATGTCCGGGCGCGCAAATTTGATTCGTAGCGGATTCCAGAACCGCAACAGCAACACCTTTTCCATCCTGCTTGAAAACGGGAACAACGGCGTATTTTCCATTCCCGCCAGCCCGAGCACTGAATTTCTCGGTATGCAAGTACCGAAGCAGATCGACTATAACGACGATGGTGTAGAGGATATTGTCTTTCTGAACAAGACAAATCCAAATGACCTTGCTTTTGAGTTCGCGCTCTTCGAGTCTACCTCATTGACTGACTTCGACGTCGTGACTGGGTCCTCATTCATTTTCGGGGCGCTGAGTCTAGATGACGGACAATTCGATAACGACATGTTCGGGGACGTTGCTGTCATCTATAAGAGCGGCGCTGGTAGCACCGCAAGTGTGTTCGCATGGTGGCTTCGTGATTCGCTGGCTGGCCAGTATCAGCTTCAAGGCCAAGTTGCGCTTCCGAACGGCGCTATCGCGCGAGGTGAGGATTCATTGGCCGTTGCAGACTACGACCTTGATGGTTTTGACGACGTCTGCATCGCTGCAAAAACACCCGGCGCGCCGACATCGAACTCGATGTTCGTCTACCTGAACGATGGATCGGGGGCATTTCCCGCAACGCCCTCAGCCGTCACAAATGGTCCGCCGAATAGCGTGGGGCTGGGCCTGAGGACTGCGGATTTTAACAACGACGGAGTGCAGGATCTGTTGTTCCTGCAGCAAGCACCGGGCGGGCTTCCGTTGACCGACCCTCGTGGCTTCCCGAATATCTGGTTTAACAAGAACGACGGCAGCAATACGTTTAACGCTCCCTCGCAACTGCTCAGCGACCGGTTCCACCATGCCGAAGTTGCCGATATGGATCGGGACGGCGATCCTGATATCGTCCTTGCCCGTCTTATCGATGCGAACATCTCAGGGCAGTTTGACGACGCCGAGGTCGTCGTCTTGGAGAACGTCGGACTGTTCTCCGGAACCTTCACCGCGATCACTCGCTCGGTCCCGCTGCTCGCAGGTGACGAGGTCTTCACTCTGCCATGGTTCCCCCCTGGCGGCGGATCTGGAAACATTCCGTACTTCGACCTCGCGATCGGCGACTTCGATGGAAACGGGCAACTCGACATCGCTGTTGACTGCAACTATGAGCAGGCGTTTAACCAGAACGATCTGTTCGTCTGGTTGAACGAAACGCCTTTACCTACACCGTGTGAGTGCGACGTGAACGAGGACAATGTGGTTGACTTGGCAGACCTCAATCTCGTCTTAGCGAACTTCGGATCGTTTGTCGATCCGCTCGGCTCCGACGGTGACGCCAATATGGACGGCAAGGTAAACTTGGCCGACCTGAACCTCGTGCTAGGAAACTTTGGCAATGACTGCGGTGCTGTTCGGGAAATTGCCCGTGACGGCGGATCAGACGGAGAATTCTCAGAATTGCTGCTCAACTGGGTCCACCTGCACGGCTTTGAGACATGGCAGGCGTGGCTCGCCGGTGTCGAAGCGTGGGAAGACGACCAGATCATGGAGCACATGGAATTCCTCGCCGCGTTCCTTGACGCAGTCGGCGGTCCGCCTGCTGAATAAGCCGTCGTGAAGCAATCGAGGCCCAAGGCCCGCGAGCGATCGCGGGTTTTCTTTTGCCGTTTTTGCGTCAGTTTGCCGTGCCCGATGGATACATTCCGCGCGTACACTTGGCTCCCCTCGCCTCCCGGAGCCCTCCTTGACCTCGACCACCACGACAGCCCCCGACATGCTCGGGACGCCTATCCCGCCGGATGTTCCCGCCGGCGTCGCCACGCGCGCGCGGAAGCGCTATTCGCTGCTGTCGTTCTCCCATGCCTTCATCGATGTTTTCCCGATCTTCTTCGTGGTGCTCATGCTCCCCCTGCGCGAGAAGCTCGGGCTCGCGCCGTGGCAGGTGCAGGTGGTCTACATGATCACCCCGATCTTCAGCGGCCTGTTCCAGCCGCTGTTCGCATGGATCAGCGACAAGTACAACACCCGCGCCTTCTGCCCGCTGGGCATTTTGATCGGCTCGGTCTGCATCGGGAGCATCGGCTTCGCCCAGTCGTTCGAGCAACTGATCGCGCTGCAGATCGTCGGCGTGCTCGCAACCGGCTTCTACCACCCGATCTCCACGGCCCTGGCCGGCCAGACCGGCGCGCGGGGCTTCCGGCACGGTCGGGCGTTCGCGGTGGGGCTGTTCATTGCCGCCGGCATGGCGGGGCAGACGCTCAGTTCGCGCCTGACGCCCGAGATCACTTCAGCACTTGGCCTGGAAGCTCTCATCTGGCTCGTCCCGCCGGGGATCCTCTTGGCGATCGCCATGCATCTGGTCGTGCGCAAGATCCCGCACCGGGCCGACCACGCCGACATCCGGGTCTTCAGCGTCGAGCCGGGCGAGCGAAGGAAGCGGTGGGGGGTGGTGGCGTCGCTGACGGTGCAGAACGCCCTGCGGTTCACGGTGAACGTGGGCATGTTCGCGCTGTTCAACGTCTGGGCCGAATCGAAGATCCGCGATGCCGACCGGGCGTCGGTGCTGTCGGGCGAACTCATCGCCTGCTCGACGCTGGGCATGGGCATCGGGGTAATCCTCGCCGGAAGGCTGGTCAAGCGAGGTCGCGAGCGGCGCGCGCTGGTGTGGATGTCCGCGCTCGGCGCGGTCGCCATCGCATCGCTCGGGTTCGTCGGCGACGCGGTCTGGGCTGGGTCGGTGGGAGATGCCGACCCCTCGACGCGTTCGCTTCTGGGCCTGCTTCCGCTATACCTGCTGGCGGTGGCCGCGCCGCTGGGCTACTTCGCCACCTTCCCGATCACCGCCTCGCTGGGCCAGCGCCTGCTCCCCGGTCACACCAGCATCGCGACGAGCCTGCTCATGGGCGTCGGCTGGGCCGTCAGCGCGAGCCACGCCCTGCTGGCTCCGTGGCTGCTGGGTGCCGACCTGAACTCGGCGTACCTGCTCCCGGCCCGGGATATCTCGATGGCCTTCGTCGGGTTCGCCTCGCTGATCCTCATCGCAGGAATCCTCGCGGCGTGCATGCGACCCAGCGTGATTCGATCGGTCGCCGAGGACCACTGATCGCCGTGCCCGGATCCGTTATCCTCGCCCCCGGAGGCACCCGATGCAGCAGTACCACGACCTGCTCCAGCTCGTTCTCGACACCGGCGTCCGCAAGGACGATCGCACCGGCACGGGCACGCTCTCGGTCTTCGGCTACCAGATGCGCTTCAACCTCGATGAGGCCACCGGCGGCGGGTTCCCACTGGTCACCACCAAGAAGGTCCACACGCGCTCGATCATCCACGAGCTGCTGTGGTTCCTCAAAGGCGACACGAACATCGCCTACCTGAAGGACAACAAAGTCACCATCTGGGACGAGTGGGCCGATGCCGCCGGCAACCTCGGCCCGGTCTACGGCAAGCAGTGGCGCTCCTGGCGCACGCCGGGCGGGGACACGATCGACCAGATCGCCGGTGTCGTCGATCAGATCAAGCGCAACCCCGACTCGCGCCGGCTGATTGTCAGCGCGTGGAACGTGGCCGAACTCGACCAGATGGCCCTGCCGCCGTGCCACCTGCTGTTCCAGTTCTACGTCGCCGGCGGCAAGCTGAGCTGCCAGCTCTACCAGCGCTCGGCGGACCTGTTCCTCGGCGTGCCGTTCAACATCGCCAGTTACGCCATCCTGACGCACATGATCGCGCAGGTGACGGGATTGGGAGTGGGGGACTTCGTGCACACCTTCGGCGATGCGCACATCTACACCAACCACGTCGAGCAGGTGAAAACCCAGCTCGAGCGCGAGCACCGCCCGCTCCCGTCCTTGAAGCTCAACCCCGAGGTCCGCGACCTGTTCGCGTTCAGCTTCGACGACATCGCCATCGAGAACTACGACCCGCACCCGGCGATCAAGGCGCCTGTGGCGGTATGAGCGCTCGTCGGCTGCGCAACCTGTCCATGATCGCGGCGGTGGGGGAGAACGGTGTCATCGGCAAGGACGCCGACCTGCCCTGGCGCCTGCCCGACGACCTGGCTTACTTCAAGCGCGTCACGCTCGGCCACTCGATCATCATGGGGCGCAAGACCTTCGACACGATGGGCAAGCCGCTGCCCAGGCGCCGGTCGATCGTGCTCACGCGCGACCTGTCCTGGGGCCAGCACGACTTCCTGAACCCCGATGCGACCGTCGGCGACGCCCCGAATCACCTCGGCGTGGTCGTGGTTCACTCGGTCGATGAGGCACTGGCCGAGGTCGAGGCCGAAGACGAGGCCTTCGTCATCGGCGGCGGGCAAATCTACGACCTGTTCCTGCCCCACGCGACCACGCTGTATATCACCCGCGTCCACGCCTCGCCGCCCGGCGACACGCGCTTCCCGGCGATCGACGGTCGCCTGTGGGAGCGGGTGTGGTCCGAGGATCACGAAGCCGACGAGCGCAACGAGCACGCGTTCACCTTTGAGAAGTGGCAGCGGCTCGCGCGGGACTGAGTTGTGATGGGTCAGTGGCGCTCATTGAACGGCCCGGGCCGCTTCGTCGCGTGCCGCGACCGCCAGTTCGTCGCAGCGTTCGTTCTCGGGGTGGTCGCTGTGACCCTTCACCCAGTGGAAGCGGACGGTGTGCTGGTTCCGCAACTCGTCGAGTTCGCGCCAGAGCTCGGCGTTCTTGACCGGCTGCTTCGACTTGGTCTTCCAGCCGTTCTTCTTCCAGCCCTTGATCCACGACTCCAGCCCGTCGAGCACGTACTTGCTGTCGGAGTAGAGGTCGACCACGCTCGGGCGGGTCAGGGCCTTGAGCCCCTCGATGACCGCCTGCAGCTCCATGCGGTTGTTGGTGGTCGCCGGGTCGCCCCCTGACCCTTCCTTCTGCGAGCCCGACGCGGCGTGCTTGAGCAGGAACGCCCAGCCGCCGGGGCCGGGGTTGCCCGAGCAGGCGCCGTCGGTGAAGAGTTCGACGGTGGGGCGGTCGTCGGCGATGAGGGTCGGTTGGTCGGCTTTCTCGGGCATGGCCGGCCAGTGTAGCCCCGACGGACACGCCCGATGTTCGCGTCCGATACAATCCGACTTTCAATGCCGCGCGATGCCAATTTCCGCCAGCAGGGGATGCCTTTGACGCCCGACACGATCGCCCATTCCGTTGTCGCCGTTCGACGCTTCGAGGTCCGCAGTCTGCCCTCGATCGGCGACCCGCGTGCGGACGCGCTCATCCGGGCGGCGAAGCAACTCGACATGCACCCCGCCGAGGTCCGCTCGACCAAGGTCTACCTCATCGAGGCCGATCTCGATGAAGAGGCCTGCGATCGCATCCTCAACAGTCTTCTGGCCGATCCGGCCCGCGAGACAGGCCTGCTGGGCGCGATGCCCGCCGAGCCGCGCAGCGAGGTGGTGGAGGTCGCGCCGCTCCCGGGCGTGATGGACCCCGCCGCCGCGACGGTGACCGAGGCGGTGCGCGACCTGCTCGGGCTGGCTGCGGACTTCCCGATCGCGGTGTCGACGGGCATGCGCTACGACATCACCGGGCTGACGCACGAACAGGCCGACGAACTGGCCCGACGTGTGCTCT
>Ga0126341_1000297_pt1 | contig 9433 bp, 8 predicted proteins | sample OrbTmetagenome_FD_97057 | JGI IMG/M metagenome (GOLD analysis project Ga0126341, IMG submission 97057) | Coral microbial communities from Florida Keys, Florida, USA - Orbicella T D metagenome | ecosystem: Host-associated > Invertebrates > Cnidaria > Coral | place: Florida Keys, Florida, USA... | reverse complement strand
CCTGCCTGCGTACGTAGCAAATCACTTTCACGTCAAATCCTTCTAGAGTCTCCTGCAATAAGCGAATCTGTGGCTCTTCGAGGTGGTGGTACAGATTCTCGCAAGAGAAAATCAACGTGTCAGCGAAGCTCTCCGTGATGTAATCGTGCAGTTTCTGCAGTTCTTCCCGATTCTCCTCCACCAAAATCTCGACAAGGCGATAGTGGGCGACAATTTCCTCGCCGAAGTGATCTATGCGAATACGCGTGACAGGTGGATACTCAACCGCTGCTTTACGCAGTATTGCGCCGGAGTAGAACAGAGCGTTTTGGATCGTGCTTGTACCGGTTTTGCCCGTGCCGATATGAAGCACAACGGTTTTCATATTTGGAAATTCAAGAAGTGGTTTTTAACAAGTAGGTCGTATGATTGTGGGCCATGAACCTCCCACCCGGTATTTATCCCGCCAATATAATAGTCGTTGTAGTCCGTCGAGTCGGTCAGTATCCCATTTCCCCAGGCGTAGTCGAGAGCACTGTGGAGGGCTGTGGAAAATATTATAGTTGAACTGGCCGGTTCGGCAAAGGAGTAAGGGGTCTGCTTGTACACCGGCCGCAGCGAATCCAATGGGAAGTTCTGCTGGGCAGCGAAGGCCGCGAAATACTTAACCGGGTCAGCGACTGTATTTCGAACTTCCCCGATTAATGGTCACGCTTTTCGAAACGTTACCGGCAACCTGTCCGGACCGCGGAAAGCAAAGCCGATTACGTCGTAGGCCTCGCCCTCCTGTGGCTTGATGTCTTCCAGGCGATCAAGAATCGCATTGATGCCGATCTCGGCTTCCAGCTTTGCCAGGTGGGAACCGGCGCAGTAGTGCCGGCCAAAGCCGAAGGAGATGTGATCGTTGTCGTCCCGGTGCAGGATGAAACTGTCAGGGTCCTTGAATTGGCGCTCGTCTCGGTTGGCGGAACCGATGTGGCAGTTCACCGCGACGCCCTTCTCAATCGGCACCCCGGCGATCTCGGTATCCACCAGGCTCTCGCGCATGACTGTTGAAATGGGTGACTCCCAGCGCATGGTCTCGGCGATCAGGGTGGGAATCAGCGACCGGTCGGCGCGGATTTCCTCCATGAGTTCATCGTTCTGGACGAGCTGGTAGAAGCAGGAGCCAAGCAGGTGGTTCGTGGTCTCCGCACCCGCGAGCACCAGCAGGCGCAGGAAGGAGACGATCTCGAAGTCGCTCAGGTTCTCGCCGTCGACCTCCGACCGGATCAGCTTGGATATGACGTCCTCGCCCAGCTCTTCACGGCGCCGCTCTATGATGGGCGTGAAGTACCCCAGCAGTTTTTCCGATGCCGCCAGGCCCTTCTCCGGCGCCGAAGACACCAGGCACAGGTCGCAGGCGGTGCGGTGCACCATGTCCACGTCGTCGGCGGGAATGCCCAGCACGGACACGAATACCGTCAACGGGAAATGGAAGAAAAAATTCTCGTGCAGGTCAGTGGCGCCGTCGTCGATGAAGCGGTCGATGTACTCGTCGGCGATCTCGCGGATCAACCCGGGAAAGTCGTCGCCCTTCAGTGCGCGGGGCGTCATCGACGGCGTGATCAGGGTGCGGTGCTTGAGGTGTTCGCGGCCGTTCATACCGACGATGGTGGGGCCCATGACCACACCCATGGTGCGGTTGACGATGTCGCTGCCGAAGGTCTCGTTGTCCGCGATTACCGACTTCACATCCTCGTAGCGGGTGATGATGACGGTGCGTTCGTTGCCGGCGACGGAGGTGTCCATGGTGTGCCGTGTCTCGAGCACGGGGGTCTCGTCGCGCATGCGCTTGTACAGCGGGTAGGGGTTGGCGACGGGCGCCATCGGGCCCATGCCCAGCAGTGTGTGAATGTCCAGTGCGTCGCTGCCCATGCTGCTTGTCCTCCGGTGGGGCGCTCAGGGGTGCTGTTATGGATGCCTGGGCGGGGGGCGCCGGAAGGGCGCGGCCCCCGATTCAGCTGCACACTAGCTTAGCATTGATTTCAGACGCGTGTCATAAAAACACGCTTCGGGGCCCCAGGGCGCGCGGCAGCTGAGTTTCAGCGCGCCGAACCCCATGGGGCCGACACCCCGTAGCCCGGCATTCAGGCGGCGTCGGCACCCGCCGCTTCGACATCAAAGGTGATGTTCATCTCCTTCATCGCGTTGACGAAGAAGGAGCGCACATATCGCGGGTCATCCTTGAACTTCGGGTTGCGCAGCCGCGGGATGATCTCCTCCATCATGATATTCAGCTCCAGCCGGGCCAGGTGGGAGCCGATACAGAAATGCTGGCCAATGCCGAAGGAGCGCAGCTGGTTGTAGAGGTCGGGCATGCGCTCCGCGCGGGTCACGTCGAAGGTCATGGCGTCCTCGCCGAAGACCTCCTCGTCGTGATTGGCGGCGTGGTAGTGCAGCAGCACCTTGTCGCCCTTCTTTATCTGCTGCCCGCCCAGTTCACAGTCTTCCATGGCCGTGCGGCGCATGCTGATGAAGGCGGTGTTGTAGCGCAGGATCTCCTCGCAGGCGCCGGCGATCTTGTCCGGGTTGTCCACGAGGTACTGCAGCTGGTCGGGATTTTCCATCAACAGCCGCATGCCCTGGGCGATGACGGTGCGGGTGGACTCGTTGCCTCCCACCAGGATCAGGATGAACATCCAGCCGAACATGTCCTCGCTGACGGGTTCGCCGTCCAGTTCGGCGTCCAGCAGAGCCCCGGTCACGTTGTCCATGGGCTCCTCGCGGTGTTTCGCCGCCAGGCCCATGGCGTACTGGATCACTTCCAGGGAGGCCAGCTGGCCGTCCTCCATCGAGGTCGCCATGTCCGGGTCATCGGCAAATATCATGGTGTTGGTCCAGTCGAAAAACTTTTTGCGATCCTCCAGCGGCACCCCCAGCAGTTCGAGAATGCCGATCAGGGGCAGCTCGGCGGCCACCTCCTCGACAAACTCGCATTCGCCCCGACTCGCCACCGCGTCCACGATGCGCCGGGCGTGCTCCCGAAACTTGGGCGCGTAGGATTCCACCCGCTTGGGTGTGAAGGCGTTGCGCACGATGCGGCGCACCCGCTGGTGCTGGGGCGGGTCCATGTTGATGATGGTCTGGCGGTGGATGCCCTCGACCATGTCCTGGTCGTACTCCATCGGGAAGGCCGTGCGCTCCGCCGAGGAGAACAGCTTCGGGTTCTTGGATACGTAGTCCATGTCCTCGATGCGGGTCACCGCCCAGTAGGGTACCCCCGTCAGCGGGTCCTCGATGCGGACCACGGGACCCGCCTCGCGAATTTCGCGGAGCTTGTCGTAGGGCATGCCCTCGGCGTAGGTATCGGGGTCCAGGAGGTTGGCGAAGGGACACTGGCTCATGGCGATTTTCCTGTGCGCGGATGCAGACTAACGGGTATTAGTTGGGGCGCAATTCTGGCACGGCGCCGAGGACCGGTAAAGGCTTGACGGGCGCCAAAAAAGACGACGCCCGGCGGGTGCCGGGCGTCGCGGGGACAGCTTGTGGCCAGATCAGGCGCGGCGGGTGCGCACCAGGCCGAGGCCCGCCAGGGCGAGGCCGAACAGGGCGAGCGTCGCGGGCGCGGGCACGAGGATGGGATCGGTCGTGATCGTGGCCGCGAACTGGAAAGTGGTGGCCTGCTCCTCGGGCGTCTCGAAGCCGAAGCAGCCGGCCGCCACGCCCGCCGCGGCGCAGGAGGCGTTGGAGAGCGGGTTGAGGCCGTTGGTCAGCTCGAAGAAGCTGATGAAGTAGGTGTGGCCGGGCAGGCCGCCCGCGCCGTCCAGGTCGTAGAAGAACGGGAAGTTCAGGGCGGTCTGGTTGAGGACGAAAATATCCGCGCAACCGTCCACGTTCACACCCACACCGTTGGCCCCGCCGTTGGCGCAGGGGTCGTCGCCATTCGGGGTCTCCAGGAAGTCGATCAGGAAGTCCAGGGTGGCCGGCGGGAAGGGTGCCCCGCCACCCGGGCTGAAGGGCGTCAGGGTCAGGGTGGAGGCCAGTGTCACGGCGTCCAGGGCGTTGCCGGTGATGGGATTGTTGGTGTGCGTCACCGCGGTGTTCGCCACCAGGCCGCCGTTGGTCACAACCTGCGCCGGGGGCAGGTTAGAGATGGACAGGCCGCTCTGGCCCTGGCCCTGCGACGTTCCCCAACTCATCGATGTGGCGTTGCAGGAAGTGCCGGCGGCGTTGGGCGTGAACACGGCGGTGCCGCAGAGAAACTCGCCGGACACGCCGACGGTCCAGATGTCGACCACCCCGTTGATCAGGTCGGCCTGGGCGCCCGCCGAGGTGAGCATGGCAACGCCGGCCGCGACCGATGCGAGTTGCTGTCTGAAAGCCTTGCGAATCGTTTTCATGGTTTCGTTCCCGAGGAGCTGTCAGCTGCTCCAGCTGGTTGGTATAAGGACGTATGAAGAACTGCAATAAACGTGCTAATCCGTATTAAATCATTAAAAAACAATAGGTTATGATTTTTCGCGACGAGTAAACGCCGGCCGGATGTAAAATTTACGGACGCCGTTTGGCCTGTGAAAGTTAACTATCGCTACAGTCACGGGCCCGGTCGGTGCGACGGCGGCCGGGCTGGGCACTGCCGGATCGTTCGGGTCAGGGTTTCAGGGCAGGCGCAGGCCCAGCCCCTCGCGCAGGTGATCGGCGCACACGTGTTCCGCCTCCTCCAGGTCCGCCACCGTGCGCGCCACGCGCAATACCCGGTGCACCGCGCGTCCGGACAGGCACAGCTCCCGCGCCGCCCGCTCCAGTAATCCCCGGGCGTCAGCGCCCAGGCCGCAGGCCGCCTGCAGCGACCGGGGCGGCAGCAACGCATTGGCGCAGCCCTGCCGCGCGAGTTGCCGCTCGCGGCAGGCCGCGACCCGGGCGCGCACGGCCCCCGAGCAGCCCGGTGGCGCCGGGTCCCGGAGCAGGGCGCCCGCGGGGGGCCGCGCCACGTTCACCTGCAGGTCGATCCGGTCCAGGAAGGGGCCCGAAACGCGGCCGCGGTAGCGCTTGACCTGGTCCGGTGTACAGCGGCAGTGGCGCTCCGGGTCGCCCAGGAAGCCGCAGGGGCAGGGATTCATCGCCGCCACCAGCTGGAAGCGCGCCGGGTAGGTGATCTTGTGCCGAGCGCGGGACAGGGTGATCTCGCCCGACTCCAGCGGCTCGCGCAGCATCTCCAGGCTCTGTCGATTGAACTCCGGCAACTCGTCTAAAAAAAGTACCCCGCCGTGGGCCAGGGAGACCTCCCCGGGGCGCGGGCGGCTGCCGCCGCCCACCAGCGCGGCGGGGCTGGCGCTGTGGTGGGGACTGCGGAAGGGGCGGTGGGAGAGGCAGGGCAGGCCGCCGGGAGTACCCTGGATGTCCCGCAGGGCGAGGGCGGTGAGCGCTTCCTCGACCCCCGGGGGCGGCAGGATTCCCGGCAGGCGGCTGGCGAGCATGGTCTTGCCGGTGCCGGGCGGCCCGCACAGGAGCAGGTTGTGAGCCCCCGCGGCGGCGATCTCCAGGGCCCGCAGGGCCGCGCCCTGGCCGACCACATCCGCCAGGTCCGGTTGCTCACCCAGGTTGGCGGCCGGTGTCGGGACGGCCGGGGGAATGAGGGCCGCACCGTTCAGGTGCGCACAGAGGGTGAGGATGTCCGCGGCGCCCGTCACAAGCGCATCCGGGGCGTGGGCCGCGGTGCCCGCAACCTCCGGCGCGAGCACCAGCTCGCGGCCCTCCCGGCCCGCGGCCAGCGCCGCGGCGATGGCGCCGGGGACGGGGCGCAGGCTGCCGTCCAGTGCGAGTTCCCCGAGAAACTCGCGTGCCGCGAGGTGCTGCCGGTCCACCTGCCCGGAGGCCGCCAGGATGCCCAGCGCGATGGGCAGGTCGAAGCGGCCGCCCTCCTTGGGCAGGTCCGCCGGGGCGAGGTTGACGGTGATGCGCCGGTCCGGGAAATCGAGGTGGGAGTTCAGGATGGCGCTGCGCACCCGGTCCTTGCTCTCGCGCACCGCGGTCTCCGGCAGGCCGACGATACTGAAGGCCGGCAGGCCGTTGGACAGGTGGGTCTCCACCCGCACCAGGGGTGCCCGGATGCCCGCCAGGGCCCGGCTGTACACCAGTGACAGTTCCATCGCTCTTCCCTGAGCTGCGGCCCCGTGCTGCCCGCCTGTGTCAGTCGGGGGCGGTGAGTTTCTCCATCTCCCGCGCCAGTTCCTCCAGCTCCGCCTCCAGGGCCACCACCTTGGCCCGGGTGCGGCGCAGCACCTCGGCCTGGGCGTCGAACTCCTCGCGGGTGACCACGTCCAGGCGGGACAGGGCCGACTGGGCGAGGGAGCGGATGCCGCGGTCGACCTCGTCGCCGGCGCGGGCGCCCCCGACCAACTCGCCGACCTGTTGCAGGACTTCCCAGGGGGGAGGGGGTGGTTTCAGGGCCATGGGGGGTGTCACCTGGTCTGCCGGAAAGGGCTGAGACTAGCCCATTTCACCTTCCCGGCACAGTGCAGCCCTGCGCACCTTTTTGGTGCGCTGCACCAGGCGGGCGCACCCCCGGTGTGCCGGCCCGGAGCCCGGAACAAGCGTAATATTTCATAAGTTATTAATAATTCACAAGAATATAATGTTTGGCACAGACTCTGCTTAGTTGCGTAGGCAGATTTGTAGAGCGCGTTGAGTGCCCGCATGCAAAGTTGACGCTTTAAAACGGGTCTGTCATCTGACACGAAACGAGAAACGAAAGGAGTATGAAACATGTTGAAAAAGAAACTGCTTCCCGCGGCTGTAGCCACCGCCCTCGTGGCCGGCTTCGTTGCCGTTCCGGCGCAGGCCGAAGTTGAAGTCAGCGGCAACGTCGCGCTGACGACCGACTACCGCTTCCGCGGTATCTCACAGTCCGACGAAGATTTCGCCATCCAGGGCGGCTTCGACGTCGGCTTCGAGCCCGGCTTCTACATCGGCACCTGGGGTTCTTCCGTCGACTTCGATGACGACGGCAGCCTCGGCAGCCTGGAGCTGGACTACTACGCCGGTTGGGCCGGCAACATCGGCGACACCGACTTCGGTATCGACGTGGGTTACATCTACTACGACTACCCCGGTGACGACGGCGACAGCGAGGGCGACTACCAGGAATTTTACATCGGTACCTCCTGGAAGGACCTCTCCCTGCAGGTGAACTACTCCGACGACTACTACGCCGAAACGGACGAGTTCTGGTATATCTCCGGTGACTACAGCTTCACCATCCTGGAAGAGCTGACCATCGGCCTGCACGCCGGCTACAACATGCTGGAAGAGGGTGAGGGCTTCCTGTCCTCCGATGAAGACGCCTACACCGACTACTCGGTATCGGCGACTTACACCTGGTCCGGCGTGGACTTCACCCTGGCGTGGGTGGGCACCGACCTCGACGATGACGACGTCTTCGGCACCGACTGGGGCGACGACACCGCTGTGTTCACCATTTCCAGAAGCATGTAAGCACAGACTGCAGTATCGAGCCGGCCGGGCTCCCCGGCCGGCTCCCAATCTAGGAGAAACACATGAAACTCATCACGGCCATTGTTAAGCCATTCAAATTGGACGATGTGCGCGAGGCGCTGTCGGAGATCGGTGTGCAGGGTATCACCGTGACCGAAGTGAAGGGCTTTGGTCGTCAGAAGGGTCATACGGAGTTGTATCGCGGAGCCGAGTACGTCGTCGACTTCCTGCCCAAGGTCAAGATCGATGTCGCCGTCGCCGACGGCGTGGTCGAACAGACTATCGAGGCAATTACCAAGGCGGCGAATACCGGCAAGATCGGTGACGGCAAGGTGTTCGTCTCCCCGATGGAGCAGGTGATCCGTATTCGTACCGGTGAGACCGGCGAGGACGCTATCTGACGCACAGACAGCTCCCCGCACAGATAAACTGAATTATTAGCTACTGAATCCAGTTGTTTGAGCAGGGCCCTTCACAGGGCTCACGGGGAAGGTTTGTCCTGAAAAAATGTTTTAGCGAAAGCTGACAGAGAGAGTAAGACCAATGGAAGACAATATTTTTCAATTACAGTACGCGCTCGACACCTTCTATTTCCTGGTGTGCGGCGCCCTGGTGATGTGGATGGCAGCCGGTTTCGCCATGCTGGAAGCGGGCCTGGTCCGCTCCAAGAACACCACGGAAATCCTGACCAAGAACGTGGCGCTGTTCGCCGTGTCCTGCACGATGTACATGGTGTGCGGCTACGCCATCATGTACGGCGGCGACTACTTCCTCTCCACGATCACCGGCGACGGTGTGACCGGGGCGGAGGAACCGGCGACCTACGCGCCCTCGGCGGACTTTTTCTTCCAGGTGGTGTTCGTGGCCACCGCGATGTCCATCGTCTCCGGCGCCGTCGCCGAGCGCATGAAGCTCTGGGCCTTCCTGGCCTTCGCCGTGGTCATGACCGGCGTCATCTACCCGCTGGAGGGCTCCTGGACCTGGAACGGCGACGCCGTCTTCGGCATGTACGTCCTCGGGGACCTGGGCTTCTCCGACTTCGCCGGCTCCGGCATCGTGCATATGGCGGGCGCCTCGGCGGCCCTGGCCGGCGTGTTGCTGCTCGGCGCGCGCAAGGGCAAGTACGGCGCAGACGGCTCCGTCAAGGCCATCCCCGGCGCCAACCTGCCCCTGGCCACACTGGGTACCTTCATCCTGTGGCTGGGCTGGTTCGGCTTCAACGGCGGCTCCGTGCTGGCCACCGCCAGCGTGGAGAGCGCCAACGCCGTCGCCGTGGTGTTCATGAATACCAACGCGGCCGCCGCGGGCGGACTCATCGCCGCACTGATCGTGGCGCGCATCATGTTCGGCAAGGCGGACCTGACCATGGCCCTGAACGGCGCCCTGGCGGGCCTGGTGGCGATCACCGCCGAGCCTTCGACGCCGACGGCGCTGCAGGCGACCCTGTTCGGCGCCCTGGGCGGCGTGCTGGTGGTGTTCTCCATCGTCGGCCTGGACAAGATGAAGATCGACGACCCGGTGGGTGCGATCTCCGTGCACGGCACGGTCGGCCTGCTCGGCCTGCTGCTGGTGCCGGTGACTAACGACGGCTCCTCCTTCAGCGGCCAGCTGATCGGCGCCGCCACCATCTTCGTCTGGGTCTTCGGTGCGAGCTTCGTGACCTGGCTGGTGATCAAGATGATCATGGGTATCCGCGTCAGCGAAGAAGAGGAGTACGAGGGTGTGGACCAGTCCGAGTGCGGGATGGAAGCCTACCCGGAATTCGTCGGGGCCAGCGGCAGCGGCATCTGACCTATCGACTTGCGGGCGCATTTAACGATGCGTGCTTTATGGGGGCCTTTCGGCCCCCTTTTTTTTCACAGCCGTAGGTGGATCTGCTATTTCTTGCGAATTTCGACGCGATAGCAAAAAGACTTCACGGGGTTCGGACTACCAAGATACTCACCCCGTGAAGTTTTTCGCTACCGCGCGCTTCGTT
>Ga0126341_1000295_pt1 | contig 9478 bp, 8 predicted proteins | sample OrbTmetagenome_FD_97057 | JGI IMG/M metagenome (GOLD analysis project Ga0126341, IMG submission 97057) | Coral microbial communities from Florida Keys, Florida, USA - Orbicella T D metagenome | ecosystem: Host-associated > Invertebrates > Cnidaria > Coral | place: Florida Keys, Florida, USA... | reverse complement strand
CGTTGTGCCCTTTACTTTGACATACTCAAAGCTGAAGGCCTCAACACCCGCCCGGCTCAAAAGAGCATCCACATCGTTCTTCAGTGACGCGGAACCTGTATCAATAAAGACGTCTTCACTGCGGTAGATAGACTCCTGCTCTACCTCGCCCTTGATGCCTACCAGGTAAAGGCCACCGGAGATGGCGACAAGCAACACCGCAGGCGCAAAAAACGCCGACAAATACATGTGGATGGTAATGAGTACTTTGCGGTCCATTGCGGAGGTTCCGATATAAAACTGGGATCATAAGCGGGGTCAGAGACGCAAGCAACTCATAGCAAACGAACGCCATGGAATGACAGAAGCCGGTATCCCTGCGGAATTGCCAACTCAGGGAGCCTGTGACATCATGATTCGTAAATAACAGACCGGTCTAAAAACGAGCTCCGAACCGGTGTCCTATCCCGCTAGCCAGCCCCATCGGCACGCAGGATCGGGGATGTGCTCGCCCTCAGCGGATGTTCCTTGTGTGCGGGTTCGCCCTCCAGCATCCGGCGGCATGAAACATGATTACAGATACCGCAGGCCAACAGTATCGCAGGCTCACCCAGGAGCCCGCCCTCGACGGGATTCGCGGCATCGCCGTACTGACCGTTACCGCCTGGCACTACAGTTCAGACATCCTTCAGCAACCTCTCGAGTTTTTCAAGGCGGGACATCTCGGCGTCGACCTATTCTTCGTGCTCAGCGGATTTTTGATCACCTCCCTGTTGCTCAACGAATACCAACGCAACGGCCGCATCAGCTTTTCCGGCTTCTACCGGCGCCGCGCTTTCCGGCTGCTGCCCGCGATCCTTGTGTTCCTGCCCGTGCACTTCATCTGGGCTGCCCTGAACGATGTTCCTGCGGGTCCGCTCACCGGTGGCACCGAGATGCGGAACGAAATCGCCAGTGTGCTGACCGCGCTGTTTTTCTCCATCAATATACTCACGTTGCTGGGAGACTTTACGGCAACCGTGGGTATCGGGCACCTCTGGTCCCTGGCGGTGGAGGAGCAGTTCTACTTCATCTGGCCCCTGCTCATGGTGACCCTGCTCCGTACCGGCCGACGGCCCTTCCTGGGCAGTGCCGGTATCACCGCGCTGCTGGTCGTGTTCTCGGGACACTTCCTGGTCTGGGATGGATTGGCGGCCCTGCCCCGCATGGGTGTCTCCCTCACCGTGGGTGTCGCTGTGTTGGCGCTTCTCGCGGCCGGCCAGCGCCTGCCCCTCGATCTTCGGCCGCTGCCCACCCTGGCGATTCTCGTGGTGGCGGTGCTGCTGTTTCGAAACGGACTGTTCGACGGCTCACCACACAGCAGGATGCTCCTGTACGGCATGCTGCCATCTCGCGCCGACTCACTCATAGTGGGCGCCATGCTCGCCATCCTCTGGGTCAGCGGGCGCGTACCGCATCGGTGCCCGACCGGCTTCGCCATTGCCGGCTGGATCGTGCTCGGCTGGATGGTTGCGCGGGTCAGCTTGCAGGATGATTTTTTCTTCGGGGCGGGCTGGACCCTTTCCGCGTTGTGCGGCGCGCTGATCCTCTGGGGCGCCCTCGGGTCCCAGGGCACGCTCTACGGGCGCATACTGACCATGCCCTGGCTGAGAGCGATAGGCAAGGTCGCTTACGGCCTGTATATATGGCACGTGTTCGTTTTCGTTGTAGTGAAGTACGGCTTCCCCGACGAGTCCCTGCTGGTGCGGACCGTGCTCGCACTCTCGATCACCGCGGCGGTCACCACGGCGTCCTGGTTCCTGGTGGAGCGGCCGATGCTCGCCTACAAGTCGGCGCCGGGGGTACCCGGTGACGCCGGTAAGGCGACGTCCTGAGGGTGAGGTACGTGTGTAATTTCTCGCCTCGAGCAGGTATACCAACCGCCACCGGCTTCCCATATACTGCAGCGCATGTGCCTTTTCGTGCCGCAACCGCATCTACCACACCTCACCGGATCGCCAGCGCCGCGCTTGTCCCGCGCTGTTTTCCGGCGCCGCCCGTAACCCAGACCCCGCGATGAACCTCGGCCAACTGAATCCTGTCCGCGTGCTTGGGGTCCCGTCCCTCTACCGGCTGCTGGGGAAGATGTCCGGGCGCGCCCGCATGTGGAAACTCTTTGCTCACAACTACGTCTGCGCCCAGCCGGGCGATCGCATCCTGGACATCGGCTGCGGCCCGGCCGACGTCCTGGCGGAGCTTCCGCAGGGCATCGATTACATCGGTTTCGACCAGGATGCACGCTATATCGACTCGGCCCGTCGACATCACGGCGCGCGCGGCCAGTTTTTTACCGGCATCGTGGATCTGGCGCATATCGATCATCTCGGCGCGGGCTCCTTCGACGTAGTGATTGCCTCCGGGCTGTTGCATCATCTCGATGACAGCCAGGCTCGGGAATTTTTTGCGCTGGCCCGGGCCGCGTTGAAACCAGGCGGACGACTCGTCACGGTGGACGGCTGCTACGAGAGCGGCCAGTCGCGTATCGCGCGCGCACTGCTGGACATGGACCGCGGGGATTACGTGCGCACCGAGGAAGCCTATCTCGCCCTCGCCGCCGAGACATTCGCCAGCACCGCCGCCGATGTCCGCCACGACGCCGCCTACGTCCCCTACACGCTGATTTACCTGGTATGCACAGAGTAACCCTTCATCGCGCGTCCAGGCGCGCAGGGTGATCGATGGCGGTGAACAGCGAAGATTCCAGCCGGGTTCAGCCCCGGCCTGAAACCGGCGGGCCTGCCGGGAGCACCGGGCGGGTATGGTGAGCCTGAAAACGATTCTGCGCGGGCATCGCACGGACGCGGTCCTCTGCCTCCTGCTTGCCGCGGCGAGTATCGCGTACCTGATGCTGCGGCGCTGGCCGCTCGGCGCCTCGGACGAGGCTTACTATTTTTATCACGCTGTTCGTATGCTGGAAGGCGAGGTCCTCTATCGCGATATTTCCGAGCTGACGACCCCCTTTCTCATGGACCTGCTCGCGCTGGCCTTCCAGCTGTTTGGTGAGACCATCACAACGGGACGGGCCGTCGGTGCCTGTATCCAGGCCCTGCTGGTCATCGTGATCTATGCCAGTGCCCGAACGCTCGGCGCGGGCCGGGTGCTCGCGTGCGCGGCGGCCGTCACGCAGATTGCCGTCGGCCAGCCCGCCTGGCCGTATACCACCCCACACTGGCTGGCAGTCCTGTTCGTCTGCCTGCTCCTGTTGATTTCGCTGGATCGAAACCGGGCGCGCGTTCCCGGCTGGATTGTCACCCAGGGCGTGTTGCTCGGCCTGTTACTCGCCACGCGGCAGCACGCGGGTGTGGCGATCGGCCTAGGCATGACGCTGCTCGTGTTTGCCGATTCGCTCAGTGACCGACGCTGGGGACAGGTATCAGGACCACCGCTGCTGCGACACATTCTGCTGCTGGCCGCCGGCACACTGGCGGGGTCAGTCCTGGTTATGGGACCCCACCTGGTGATGTCCGGCTTCGGACCCATGTTTTATCAGCTGGTCATCTACCCGCTTACCGTGTATCGCGAATTCAACCAGACGACCTGGGGGAGCATCAACTGGCTGTTCAACGTCGAGCCCTATACCTGGCCGATGTTTCTCAAGCTCCTCCCGGTGGCGGTGGCCATCACGGCGCTGCGCGCCGCCGCGGCCTGGTTGCTCCGGCGCGATCGGCAGACCGCCGAGACGTTACTGGTACTCGCGATGTTTGGCGGCAGTGCCATTGCCTACACCATGAGCTTCCCCGACCTGATTCACCTGGCGATGATCCTGCCGGCCATACTCATCGTCGCTACCGAGCTGCTGACGGCCGTGCTCGGGATCATGGGCCGATGGAAAGCCGGTGCCCAGGGCGCGGTGGGAGTGGTGTTGATTGTCGCCTGTGCAACACAGCTGCAGGGCAACTACGAGCGCTCCCTCGCCAAGTATCCGGTGCTACACGACACGCCATTTGGCAGGATGGCTTTCGCAGGTAGGGAACAGGTCGCAGAGGTCGAGTGGGTGCGGAGCGCACTCGATCAGGATTCCAGCAATGAGCTGTTGTGCTACCCCGGCTGGCCCGCGATCTACCTGATGACCGGGGCGCGCAATCCCACGCGGCACGACCTGATCATGCCGGGATACCAGAGTGATGAAGAAATTCGCAGGCTTATCGACACGATCGAGGAAGATCGCGTGGGCCATATACTGCTGTTCAGGCAGCTTATCCGTCCGGGTGACCCCGTCGACGCCCATGTGACAGCGAATTACCAGTGCACCAGCAAGGGCCGCCTGCAGCACTGTACGCGCAGTGACGGGGAGTGATGCTCGTCAGATAACCGGGGTGGAACTCACTTGCCGCGGATAATTTCCCGCACGGTGGCGCTGTAGTCCCTGTCGAAGTACACCAGGTTGTCATCGAGAGCCAGTGGCTGGTTCCTGTCGCGTCCCTGCCAGATACGCTCACTCACCTCGGGCAGGTGCTGGTAGCTGATCCACGGCCAGAGATGGTGTTCCGCATGGTAGTGGAAGTTGATCTTTGACAGAAACAGGCGTTCGAACCAGTTGGCCCTGACCGAACGCAACATCGGCCCGGGCGTGTTCATATAGTACGGCGTCTCCCCCTCGTAAGTGGTCGAACGCGGCGGCTGGTGCTCGACCAGGGCGCGAATCTTGGCGAAGAGGAAGCTCAGGGTCAGCAGCGGCCACAGCCACAGGATAAAGTAGTAGGTCGGCACGCCGTAGTGCAGCGGGTCGAAGAGCGTGAACACGACGAAGATGATGGCGTTGACCCCGATGATACCGATCTGGTCGCGGCGCAGGTTGGCGGCGAACTTGTCGTAGTCGCCGCTCTTGCCCGTCTCCATGGCGCCGCGCACCTTCGTCAGGTACTCCCAGCCCACGAGGGTCTTCACCACCTCCAGCAGGAAACCCCAGCCGCTCCAGTCCCGGAGGTAGACGTCCTTGGTGTCCCCTGCCTGTGAGACCAGGCGGTGGTGAATCACGTGGCGCTGCCGGTAGACATTGAAGGGCAGCACGGTGGGCGCCGCGAACAGGTAGGTGCCGATAAAATCGTTGACCCGCTTGCTCTGTGGCCAGACCAGGAAATGGGACGCCTCATGGGCGATCAACGCGAGGCCGTGTTGCGCCCCGGCGATCACGAAGGCCGCTACCAGCCAGGTCCAGAACGAGGGATAGGCGATAAAGATCGCACAGCCGATCACTACCTGCAGCCAGGGCAGCGCGAGGTCGAAAATCAGCCTCGGCACGTTAGGCCGGCGGTAGCGAAACCGCTCCTGCTCGCTGAATTCGATGCCGTCGTGGACGGGTATGAGTTCGACAGCCGTCATTTGCGTGCCACAAAAATCATACAGTCACTGCGCCGCGTGAAATAGTCGAGAAAGCTGAGCGGCGCGGTGAGGAAAACCAGCAGGGTCCAGAGCCGGGTGTGGCCGTGTTCCAGCGCGAGGGGCAAACCCAGCTTACCGAGGAGAAAGTTCTGCAGTGACAGCGCCGGGAAGAGATTCGCCTCCTCGGTGATCTCGACGTTGCGAAAGCCCGCCTTGTGCAGTAGCAGCTCCATGGATTCCCTGGAAAAAATATGCAGGTGGCGGGGATAGTGATAGCCGCCCCAGAAGCGACCGAACCACTTGCGCCCCGAGCAGTCCACCTTCGGCGTACGGCCGGTAAATATGCCGTCGTCGGCGAGCAGCACGTGAGCCTTGCGCAGGGTCTCCAGGGGGTCTGTCACGTGTTCTATGACATGGTTGATGGTCAGCACATCCACCGTACCGGCCGAGTCCGCGGGCTCGTACTCCTCGAAGGTTCCCGGAAAGATATTGAACCCCTCCTCGCAGGCCGCCTGCGCCATCTCCGCGTTCATCTCGATGCCGGAAAACCTGAACTGGTCGCGGGAACCCATGGCCTTGAAGCGGCGACAATCCCCAGCGCCGATGTCGAACAGGTGCAGGGGGCGCCGCGCGGACAGTTTAAGCAGGCGCTTCGCCTCGCTGCGGCACCACCAGTTGTAGATGATCTGCCAGAAGCCGCCCATCTCGGCGCCATAGGCGTAGTAGCTCTCCGGGTACATCGCGCGCAACTCGTCAAGAGACGGCCCCGGCGAGACGTATTCCGTGCGACAGGCCTGACAGGCCCGGATGCTGAAATTCGAGGCGATGTCTACCTGGTACTCGAAGTCTTCCGGTTGGCCGCGCAACTCGACCGTGTCGCCGCTGCCGCAGATCGGACAGGCGAGATTTTCTTCTAGATTCAAGCTCATAGACCAATTTTCACCGTTTGAGCCAGACTGTCAATACTGGGGGGCGGAACTGCTTCAAACTATGGGCGACGCGGGCACATCGGCCTTTCGCCCCCCGGTTCATGCGTCCTGTGGGGCCTGTCGCTATACTTGCGGTCATTGCCACGGCAATCACCCGTCCGGACTACGAGGAACACGGCAATGACGCACGGTGACACTTCCGGCCCGCAGGGCGACGCCTACGCGCTGCGCCCGGAGGAGATCGAAGCCTTCCAGCGTGACGGTTATGTGGTGTTGAGGGGGGTGCTGTCCGACGCGGAGATCGGTGAAATCGAACCGGGGTTCCAACGATTCATCTGCGGCGAGGTACCGGACATGGGCCGCGATTTCTGCGACATGAGCGGGCCCTACGGCCGCAGCTTCGAGGACTTCAGCCTGGTAAATGCGGTACTGCCGCGCAACTACGACAAATCCCTGCGGCAGAATATTTTCGAGCGCCGCAGCGCCTCCATCGCCAGGCAGCTCCTGGGGGACAGCGCAACCCTGGACTACGACCAGTTCCTGGCGAAACGCCCCGGCAAACCCGACGCGCGCTTTGCCATGCACCAGGACCTGGGCTACTGGCCGACCGGCACGCCCAGCACGGCGACGGCGACCTGTTCACTCGCGCTGGATGACGCAGACGCCGAGAACGGGTGCCTTCGTGTCGTGCCCGGCTCTCACAAGGACGGTTTGCGTCCGCATTTCCCGCTTCACGGGGATTCGCCGGAGGACCGGGAACAGTCGCATGTACTGGCGGCGCAGATGAATGACGACGACGAAATCGTGGAACTGCCGCTGCGCCGGGGAGATATCACGGTCCACGATGAATACATCGTTCACGGATCGGGCGGCAACAATGCGCCTGATCGCTGGCGTCGTACCTACGTTGTCGCGTACCGCCTGCGTGATTGCGTTGAGTACGAGCGCTCCATCGGATTCACCCATTCACACAATGACACCATCAACTGGACCACCCACCTGGCGGCACTCTCGGAATCCCGTTAGGGGTCGATGGCGGCACCGCCTTAACGGAGGAGGTTCCAGCGAATCGTGAACTCCCCCACCAGGGGGTTACCGGGCTCCACCACATGCGGCTGGGTGTTGAGTGCATTGGGCGGGGCGCTCATCGGCTCGACACAGATCGCATGCGCAGGCCTGTCGTAGACCATCCAGTGATCGACCGACGTGTGCAGTGAAATCTCCACTGCGCCCGGCCACGCTATCCGGGGCGGGTCCTGTACCGCCGTGAAGCAATCGTCCCAGGGTCCCGGCCCGGGAGGCGACAGCTCTCCCGTTGGAATGCACTCCTCATCCAAGTCGTAGCATAGTTCCGCGTCAAACAGTAGACGCGCGCCGGCGCCGCCGTCGAGATTGCGTCGAAACCAGGGATGCCAGCCCAGGCTCGCGGGGAAGGACTCGTCATCGGCGTGCAACTCCAGTCGCATCCTCAGGTTGTCATCTTCCAGTTGAACAATGTGTACGGCCCTGCCACCGAATGGCCACGGCTTCTCCAGCGGGAGGACCATTTCGTGCTCACCGGCCGTTCGCCAACTCACATCCCACGTCGTGCCGTGGATGGCGTGTGGAGGAAACGTCACGGGAAGCTGGTAACGCCGGCCCCGGAAATCCAGGACACCGTGGCGCAGCCGTCCCGCCCAGGGCACCATCGGATAACACCCCCACAGCAGCGGATCCGGATCTTCCCCGACAAGCAGTTCATGCCCGCCGACACACAAACTCGAGACGCGGCCGCCATGCTCCGGTTGTAGGAGCACGCGAGCAGCTTGGTTCTTCAGCAATATGGCCATGGGTATCGAAGATACACCAGGGCTAGATCGCGTGCATGACAAGAGAATGTCGCTGGAGAGACCCCGGGTTACGGCCCACGGTCTCCGCCAGGAGGCCCTGCGGCGGCATCGCGGCACCAACAAATGCAAATAAGTTCGCACTCTTACGCCTACCGGCCTCCCGCGGACATTTGCTAGTGTTAAATAGAAGCGCCACACCACATGTCGCCCCGCACCAGGAGGGCCCACACACAGCCCACCTGACAATGAAGAGGATTCGACAGCCATGGGTTTTATCGATCAGCTTTTGAACGGAGACTACATGCCCCATGGCCACTGTTTTCTCTGGCGCGATGATTTGCTGTATATGCACGTGGGCGGCGACCTCGCCACCGCCCTGGCCTACTTCATCATTCCCCTCGCTCTGGTCCAACTCGTGCGTCACCGTTCGGACCTGGCATTTAACTGGATCTTCCTGATGTTCGCCCTGTTCATCTTTTTCTGCGGCGTGACACACATTATCGACGCGGTTAACGTCTGGCAGGGGTACTATCACGTGGAGGGCATCGCCAAGGTGTCGACGGCTGCCGTCTCGCTCGCCACGGCCGCACTGGTTTGGCGGCTGCTGCCGGCGGCTCTTGCTTTTCCCAGCCACCAGGACCTACTCGCCAAGAACAAAGAACTGAGCGCCCTGCAGGCAGGCCTCGAGTCGGCCAATCACGAGCTGGAAAGAAAGGTTGAGGAACGCACCGCGGAGCTTCAGGCGCTGGCGTCCACCGACTCCCTCACCGGGCTCTCGAATCGGCGCGCCCTGATGGATACCCTGGACAGGGAACTGGCCCGCGCGCAACGCTATGGACATGAACTCTCCGTTGTCATGCTGGATATCGATGACTTCAAGGCCCTGAACGACCTATACGGCCACCAGGCCGGGGACGCGACCCTGCAGGCGATGGCAGAGGCGTTTCGCGAAGAGTGTCGCTCCAGCGACATGGTCGGCCGGCACGGCGGAGAGGAATTCGTCGTCCTGATGCCACAGGCAGGCATTGAGGAAGCGCGCCAGTTCGCAGAGAGGCTGCTGGAGCGAGTCCGCACCACCATAATTTCCAGCAACGGTGACGAACTGTCGGTCACCTGCAGTATCGGGGTCGCCCCCGCCTCCGCGGCTAACAACATGGGCGAGCTCATACACCTGGCAGACCAGGCCATGTACGAGGCTAAATCGATGGGCAAGAACAGGGTTGTCCTCGCCCCGCAGGCGGACCCGTCGTAAGCCCCATCTGGAATGGTCATCAGGGGTGGTCCCGCTTCATTGGCGGCGCATCGGGCCGCAAGCAGTCCGAGCAGGCGTCGTCTTCGCAGAAAATCCCTGAATTGGGACAACTGACAGGCCCGAAAAGT
>Ga0126341_1000293_pt1 | contig 9498 bp, 10 predicted proteins | sample OrbTmetagenome_FD_97057 | JGI IMG/M metagenome (GOLD analysis project Ga0126341, IMG submission 97057) | Coral microbial communities from Florida Keys, Florida, USA - Orbicella T D metagenome | ecosystem: Host-associated > Invertebrates > Cnidaria > Coral | place: Florida Keys, Florida, USA... | reverse complement strand
TCGCGCGAGCAGGAAGTTCTCCATTTCGGAGACACCAACTCCGTTCGCTTCAGCCCAACCAACCGTGGTCTCCCGCTGGGAAGGATCCGCGAGTTCCTCGTAGATGTAGGCAAACCTCGCTTCCCGGTCCGACGGAAGGGAATCGCCGTCGAGACACGGGGTAATCCAGTCCCAAGTCTGCACCGGCAGGCTGGAATCGCGATCAAGCTCGTCGAGCATCGTGGAGTCATCGCGGCGGTTCCAGAGCTCTCGCCCCGACGAGTTGACGCCGGGGATCCAGCCGTCGTTCGAGGAGGTGTAGGCGGTCATGCCGGTCAGCAGGTTGCGCTGCGTCGCGGACGAGACTGCGGTGAAGGACGAGGCGCGGGCCTGGCCGAGGGCCGGCAGGAGGATGCCGATCAGCAGGGCGATGACCGCGACGACGACGAGCAGTTCGATGAGGGTGAACGCACGCTGGTTTGAGGGGGTTCGACGGAGCATGAGCGGGTCCTTACTACGCCCGGGGGCGTCTTACTTTCTCAACTCGAAGGTTTCGGGGTCGATGGCGAGATCGTCCGCGCTGAGATTCTCGAGGTCCATGACTCGGGCCACCGCGCTGCGGAAGGTGCCGGCGACGGTCCAGTTGCCGTTGTCGTCACGCATGGCGGGGACGAGGGCGCGGCGCCCCTCGCTGTCGGGATACGGGATCACGCTCATTTGGTCACGATCCATCTTTGACACCTCGCCGGTGATCACGTTGATGACGCGCGAGGAGTCATCCAGCCGTGGCCCCTTGTCGAGGGCTCGCCAGATGAGGAAGCCGGCGAGAGCCAGACAGACCACAATGATCGCGATTTTCGCCTGTTTCATGCGCTGGAATTCTCGGGTCGGGCCGCGACGGTCGATCCTGACCGGTCGGAGCGGCTCCGGGCGTAGCGGGCGGCCATGCCCGCGTGGGCGTCGGTTCGTTTCAGATCAAGCGAAGAGTATATCTGGCGGCGGTGGTGCCCACAATGCAAAATTCGCGCAAGTTGCCCGATTCCAGTCGGTTGGAATCGAACTGAGCGCGATCTTTACACCGTGTTCGGGGACGGGCGCAAGCCGAGCGGGGGCAACGGCTTGGTGTGATCAGCCGGGGTTGCAGGCGCCGAAGTTCGCGAGCACGAGGTTCAGGTCGGCGAGGTCGACCTGGCCATCGCCGGTGACGTCGCCGGAGGAGGTGGACTGGCCGAAGTTCGCGAGGACCGCGTTGAGGTCGGCAAGGTCGACGATGCCGTCGGCGTTGGTGTCGCCGAGGCAGTTGGCTGCACCGGCGCCGGGACCGACGAACAGGGTGGCGTTGTAGGCCTCGGGGACGCCGTCGCGGTCGTAGGTGATCTCGGCATTGACGATCAGGCCGCCGAACGCACCCGGATCGGAGGCGATCGAACCGGCGAACCCGGCGACGGTCTGCTGGATGATGCTCCCCGCGTGGAACGAGCCGGAGGCCAGCGAGTCGCTGTCGGCAAGCGTGAGGTCGGTGACGGTGTACTCGGTGGCGGAGTTCGCGCCGGTGAAGGAATCGCCTTCGGCGATGAGCAGTTCGAGTTCGTAGACACCGCCGGTCGGGATGGCCTTGAACAGGCCGACGGTCTCGGCGCCGCCGTCGGGCTGGTAGGCGCTCAGGAAGTAGATGTTGCCCAGCAGATCGACCGCCGGGGCGGAGATCGAGACGGGCTGGGAGCCGGCGACGAGGTTGCCGATGACCGAGCCGCCGGGTCCGTCGAGGACGGGGCTGGCGGCGTGGGCGGCGACGGTCCACGAGGTCGAGGATCCGATGCGGGCGACGGCGATGAAGTCACCGGCCGATTCATCGGTCGCGGTGGCGGCGACGATGGCGTCACCGGTGGCGTCGGTGCCGACACCGACCTGGCCGTTGGGGCCGCGGAACGAGGTCTGGCTGAGGTACTGGGTAAACCGGGCGTCGTTGGCGACGAACGAGCCGGAGACCAGGGGCGAGGGCAGGACCGCGGAGGCGGTGCCGGTCACCAGGCCCGCTTCGGTGACGCCGAAGATGTTCACGCCGGTGGGCTGGCCGGCGAATCGGGCGATCGAAGCGACCGTGCCGACGCCGCCGAGGGGCGCAGCGAGGGAGAAGGAGGGATTGCCGCGATGGGCCTCGATGCCCGGATCGAGGTGGGCGACCGGGGCGTTCGCGTCGGGGCGGTAGTCGCCGGCGAAGTCGAAGACCACGGCGGTCGCGCCGGGGATGGCGCCGGGGGTGTTCAGCGTGACGGTGTCGTCGTTGGCGACAAAGGTCGAGGAGGCGGGGTCGGAGACGGCGTTGGTGCCGGAGTTGTCGAACGGGGCGTTGATCGCGCCGGAGCGGTCGGGCAGTTCGACGCGGATGATGTTCTCGCCGAGCACGGAGTTAAAGGCGGAGGTGTTGAAGTCGTCGGCGCGCAGGAACACGGTTCCTTCTGCGTCGACGGAGCCGAGCGAGAGCGTGGACAGGTCGGACAGCGTCGCGCCCGGGCGGCTGACCATCGCGACGGTGCGATCGACGAACAGGCGGTTCGGGTCGGCATCGGTTCGACCGACGGTCGCGCCGATCACGTTCGAGGCGTTGGTCGAGAAATCGCTGAGGGCGAGGGCGAACTGGGCGTCGAACGTGGCAACGGAAACGCTGCCGGCGGCGGTGTTCTGCGAGGTGTTCACACCCGCGCCGGCGCTCGTCCAGAAGGCGAAATCCGACGCGCCGGGCACGGTGCCGGTGAGCTGGTTGGGGGAGACGGCGGCGGAGCCGGCGACCTGGGTCGGGAAGAACGGGTCGACATCGCGTGAAGCCTTCAGGACCGGCGCAATCGCGAAGGCGTTGCCCCAGCTGGACGTGAAATGGACGAGATCGACGACGTATCGGACGTTCTGCTGGGCGTAGGCCGAGAGGGCGTCGGAGTTGCCGGGCGTGCTCGCGACGCTGTCCTGGGCGAGGGCGACGGGGGCGGCGGCGGCGAGGCCGCAGAGCAGGACGAGCGAGCGGGCGGTCACGGAACGGGTCGTCATGGCGGATATCCTGAAGGTCGCGCGTGTCTGCGGAGGGAATCGGCGGATCTGGGGCGATGGATCGCCCGGAATGGTAGAACCCGACCCGCGCACGGGCCGGAGTCCGAAGGGATCTTGGCGCGGTTTAGTAAAGCGGTCAACTAAATCCGGCGCGGCGCGTTGGAATTCCTCGAAATCGGGCTTACTCCGGGGCGTTTTCGGAGTTGCCGGGCTCGTTTCGGGACCGCGACCCCGCTTCGGAAAGCCCGAGTTTGCTGGCGATCCGCTCGCGTTCGAGTTCGAGGTACTGGCGGTGCTGCTCGTCGGACACGAGGAACAGGGCGGTGCGGATGCGTTCGAGGGTCTGGCGAGACTCGGAGCCGAGGGTGATGTCGGCCTTGATGGAGCCCCAGAGGGCGTCGAGGTAGCGCGGGTCCTGTTCGAGGGCGCGCTCGAAGTACATCTTGGCGTCGCTCGGGTAGCCGCGGTTGCGGTAGAGCAGGCCCCGGTTGTAGATGGGGCGGGGGTCGGACGGGTTGATGTTTGTGGCGCGGATATACGCCTCTTCGGCCTGCTGGTAGCGGTCGAGGCGAGTGAGGGCGGTGCCAAGGTTGTTCCAGAGCGCGAAGAACTCGTCGTAGGTCGAGACGGCCTGGGTGTAGTGCTGAACGGCTTCTGCGTAGCGCTGCTTGGCGAAGGCTTTGTCTCCCTGTTCGCCGAGGGCGAGCGCTTCGCGGAGGCGCCGAGCGTCTTCGGCCTGGAGCCGTGCGATCTGGGCGGCGGCGTCTTCGGACGCGAGTTGGGCGCGGGCCGGGTCGGTGCCCGAAGAACTTGCGCAGCCGGAGGCGGTCAGCAGCGATGCGCTCGCGACGAGGGCGGCGCAGGCGATGAGTGCTCGTCGGGTCATGCTCTGGGACTCTCCGTGTGGCGCGTTGGTGGGGCGATGGGTCATTGGCGGTTGCGGTTGAAGCTGTAGCGTCGGAACTCGAGCGAGCGGACCTGCCAGCCCTGCGGCGTGGGGCGGAGATCGAACTCGCTGAGGAACATCAGGCCGCTGGGATCCTTCTCGAAAGCGGTCTCGACGAATGTGAGGATGTCTTCGATCGGGAGTGCGCGTGCGCCGCTGACGGTGACGCGGACGGTGCTGTTGTTGAGCTGGCCGCGGGTCGATTCGAGCGGTCGGCGCTCGACGTCTCCGACGGAGAAGAAGTCGGGCTGCGTCTTGCCCTCCGGGTTGCCTCCGAACGCCTCGGTCGCCGCTTCGCGGAGGTAGTTCGGCATGTTCAGTTCGCCGGGCGGGTAGAGGCGGAGCAGGTCTGGGTTGCGGTTCTCGAGCTGTTCGATCTGCTTGAGCGAGCGGTCGGTCGATGCGCGGAGCACGATCTGGCTCTGCAGACGCGACGCGCCGGCGAGGTAGTCCCGCACGCCGAAGAGCATGTACACGAGACATGCGAGCACGATGACGCAGCCGATCACGATGAACCGAACCGGGCGGTTGGACCGATCGGCCTGATTGGCCATCGCGACGATGTAGGGCTCTGAGCCCGCTGGGCGGCTTGGTGTGCTCATGGCGACTCGGCCTCCCTCCATGTGCCGACGAGGTCGGCGATGGTGGTCGAAGTGCTGCGCGAGTTGCGGCGGAGTTCCCACGCGGTGCGCGTCGGGAGCGATGGGAGGCGGGCGACGAGCGCCGTGCGTTCGGACGGGGATTCCAGTTCGATCTCGATCTCGTTCGCGTTGGTGCCGCCCTGGCTGTACTTGATGCGCCGGATCTCGGCGTCGGGGAACTCGTCCTGAAGGATATCGAGGAAGAGCTGCATGTCCTCGTAGATCGGGCGCGGCGGCGGCGGGTCGACGAAAGTCGGCGCGCTCTCGAGTTCGGCGATGCGCTGGCGGAGCTGGATGGAGATGTTCTGCGTCTCGACAAAGCCGGGGACGGCGTCGCGGACTTTGGCGAACGTCTCGTTGCGGATCTCGCTGCCTTGCTCGTATCGCGATGCGCCCTCGCGAGCGAGGCGGTAGCCGAGGCCGACGACCGCGACCGCGAGCAGCACGAGCGCGAGGCTGCCGGCGAGGAACCGGCGACGCGTCGCGCGGGTCGGGCGAGTGGAGAGGCGGCTCATCCAGAGGCGGGGGCCGCGATCGGCGCGAGCAACCGAACGGATCGACGCCGCGGCGCGGGCGACGGTCTCGCGCAGCGGGTGGTCCGAGCGGATCTGACGGGCCGGGATGCCGTCCCAGCGGTCTGACAGAGAGCCGACGAGCTGTTCGGCGAGCGGGTCGCGGGCCTCGGCGATGACGAGGACCTCGTCGGGGGCGACACCGAGCTGGGCCGACCAGGTGACCCAGTCGAGCGAGATGCGCTGGGCGGCGGCTTCGGCGCGGTGTTTGTGAGGCGGAGACGCTTCGTCGGTCTCGGGGCGCTCGAGTTGCAGAGAGCCGCCGACGATCAGGCGCGCCCCGTCGGCCCACGCCCAGACGATGCGCCCTTCGCCCTCGACCATGACCACAGCGCGGACACCCGATGCCCTTTCATCGCCCCACGAGAGGGCGAGAGCGTGCCAGAGGCTCAGAACCGAATCGATGTTGACGCCCGAGCGGTCCATCCGGTCGAGCCACAGCCGGACGAGCGCATCGGGCATGATCAGGACGGCCATGCGTGCGCCGGACTCGGTCGCGCCGGTGTTCGTCGGATCTTTGGCGAGAGCCTCGGGGCGTTTGCCGGCCGAGCGGGACTCGACGCGGGAGCGGATGAACTCGAAGGAGCGCTCACTCGGGAGTTCGTCGATGATCGGTTCCACGCCGCCGAGGGGCAGTCGGGAGGACCATTCTTCGGTCTGCGTGCGCAGGGTCGCGGCAACGACCGGTGCCGCGGCCGACGGGCTCTGCACCCAGCGACAGGTCGCGTCGGAGATGTCGAGCACGACCGTGCCGATCCTGCGCTTCACCGCCGGCTGGGAGGAGGCCCACTTGCTCGCCTCGTCGATGCGCGAGCGGAGCACGAGCGCGTCGGGCGATTCGGGCAGCGACGGCGCGGACCAGGTCTCGCTCGACGAGTCGGTGATGAGCATGACGCTCGAGAGATCGGCGCTGAGCAGCACGGACGGGGGCGTCATCGCGTGCTCACCGTCCCGCGCAGGCGGTCTTCGTCGGGCGAGGGCATCGGGGTGACGGGAAGCGGGCGGGCGCTCGGGGCGCTGCCGGTGTTGCGCGTGCTGCGCGGCACCGTGTTGTTCACGCTGCCCATGCTGTAGACGACCTTCTCCGGTGTGATCTCTTCGATGACGAGGTCATCGCGGCCCTCGAGACTGACGGCGTCGCCGGTGCTGACGAAGCGCTGGGTGCCGTCGATCTCGATGAGGGCAGCGCTGCGGTCTTCGCCGGCTCCGACAAAGCCGAGGTAGCGGACGTTGACCGGCGACTGAACGGGCTCGTCCGGTTTCTCGTCATCTTCTTCGATCTTTGGAACAAGCGGTTCACGCAGTTGGCTCAGCGGCGGTACGAGGGCGAGCCAGTCGTGATCGGGCGTACGGCCGACCGGCTGCACGCCAGCGCCTTCGCCACCGGCGCTCGACCCGGGGCCGACGCTGATGACTTCTCCGGGTTCGCCCGGGCCGGGCAGCGGTATGAACCACACGCCAGCGGCCACAGCGAGGGCGCCGAGGAATCCGAGGGGGGTGAGCAGCCGTGCTGTGTCGGTCTGGGCCATAGTCGAGAGCCTCCGGTGCCGCTCGATCCGATCTTCTGACCCCGGAAGTACGTCCCATCCGGGTGATCGGTGGTGCAGGTTACCGGGCCGAGCCGGTCGCGTGTTGCCTGAGGCGTTGAAACTCCTCGAGGCTGACGGGGCGCCATTCGTAGATGACGGGGAGCGGGCCCTTCACCTGCGCCAGAACGGTATACAGGCGGTACTGGTCCTCGGCTTCAGGTGAGTCGGGATCGAACGCGACCACATCGAGCGCCCAGACCTCCGGCGTGAAGGTGATGAGCGGGCGGATCTGCTGAAAAGTGGCCATCGGCACGCCGGTTTCGAGGACCTTCGTGCTGAGGTTCGCGCGCGTGACGTCGGGATCGCCCTGCAGCGAGATGAGCGCGTCGGCGAGGGCCGGGTCGGGGCTGACGGCGCGGATGACGAGCGGGTGCATCGCGTAGAAGGACATCTCCATCGGGCCGCTGCGCCTCACGAGTTCGGGGCGGTCCGGGGGCATCCGCCCGAGCGCCTCGATCATCTGCTCCTGCTGGGCGATGTCGGCGGTGTTCGCGAGGTTGGCCAGCAGAGTGCCCTGGCCGTCGCGGACGAACACGCGGACCGAGAGGCCGTCGGCCATGGTGACCATGTGGGCGGGCTCATCGGAGCCGGCGAAGTCGGTGAGGTCGGTGCGGACCGCGGGGTTCGACAGCCAGAGCATGACGATGTCGCGCACGCCCTGGATCTCGTGGTGCAGGTGGTACTGCTCGATCTGGCGCGCCACGGCGCCGGCCCGGAAGTTCAGGCGTTTGACGTTGAACGCGATGACCGTCGTCGCGATCGCCATGACCCCGATGACCAGCAGCATCGTGAAGCCGCGTTTCGGACCCGGGACGAACCGCATCACTGGCCCTCCGTCAGCACGATGGTTTCGAACAGCCAGTCCGCGGTCGCGCCGCTGGAGCTGCGCAGTCGCAGGCGAACGGCGGTGGGGTACTGGTCCTCGAGGTACGCGGCGCCGATCTGCTGCCAGCCGGAAGCGTCGGCGTCTTCGGGCAGGATCTCCCACATCACATCGACGAACCCACGCCCGAGGATGGTCGGCTGTCCCGGCGGTTCGATCGGCGTGTAGGCCAGCGCGAAGCCGTCGCTCAGGTAGAGCAGCTCGAACACGCCCCGGATCGTGCCGCGGATGCGAGCCGCGAGTTCCAGACGCCGGACCTCCGGGTTGTCGATCTGGCTGATCGGGATCTCCGGGCGGGGGACCGGCCAGATGCTGGTGACCACTTCGAGACGGGGCAGGTAGATCTCTTCACCGGTCGGCGGGTACAGAACCTGTTCGAAATAGAGTTCAAAATTCGGCGGCTTGCTGGTGTCGGGCATGGCCGCCTCGATGGGCAGCGAGTCGTCGAGGCCGCCGAACAGGGCGTCCATCGGCGACGGCGGCTCGTCCTCGCCCGACTGCTCGTCGGCCGGTCGATCGTCGAGCACCGCGTTCGGGTCGTTCGCATCGTCCGGTGGAGGAAGCGGTTTGGCGGCAACGAGGTTCTGCAGAGCCCGACGCACGACGAACTGAGTCTGGCCGAGATTCGCGGCGTCGCGCACGTAGTTGCCGGTGACCCGGTCCGACCGGGCGACCATGCCCATGACGCCGACCGCGCTGAGCACCACGATGCTCGAAAGCATCAGCGCGACGGTCAACTCGAGAACCGTGAACCCGGGGCGTGATGGGTGAGTGCGTGCGATCATTGGTTGTCGCGCATCTTCGCGGTTTCGCGGCGAAGAACCTCCAGCAGGTTCTCCGGATCGTTCATGATGTTGTAGATCCGGTCGATCGAGGCAACGGTCTGTTTCGGCGCAAACCCGGCCTTGCGCTCGTCGATCCAGACGCGCACGGAGATCAGCTTGAGTTTGTTCGTGAGGAGCGTTTCGATGTCCACGCTGTCCTGCGCCGTGCCGACGACCGCGCCCGAATCATTGGTCTCCGAGACCAGAACTCGCTCATCGAGCCAGAAATAGAACTCGTGGCCGTTGACGAGGACCGGGTCTTTCCTGTCACGCGCAGCGAGAATCGGATTCGGCTCGTCGATGAACTGCAGGATGATGCGGTGCGCCGCCTCGTGGCCGGCGAGCCGGATCCGGTCGCGAGCGGCGGCGCGCTCGACGTATCCGAACGCGCTGAGCACCATCGTGCCGACCCCGATAAGCAGCACGAGCGAGGTAATCACCTCGAGGATCGTGATGCCGCGACGGCTGATGCGTGGGGTTGTCGTGGTGGAGACCATGGGCCCTCCGGCCCGGTCGGGTCAATCGTCCATGCCCGGCCAGTAGATGATGTCGTCAGGGGTATCGAACTGCTGGTCCTTGCCGGCGCTGCGGAGGGTGTACGCGACATCGGTGCCGCCGACCTGCGACGGCGCCAGGAACTCGATGGGCTGGCCCCACGAGTCCTCAAGGTCGCTCGCTTTGGTGAGGTATTCCTTGTCGACGAGGATCTGCAGACCGTTGTTCGGCGGGTAGCCGTCGGTCATCTGGTATTCCTGCAACGCGGTGGCGATGACCTGCATGGAAGCCTTGGTCGCCCGTTCCTTGCCGCGGTTGAGCACGCCCGGCAGGTTGATCGCCGCGATGCCCATGAGCACGCCGATGAGCAGCAGGACCACCATCAGTTCGATGATGGTGAAAGCGCGTCGCGCGGTCCGGCGAATGGGCTGGGTGGGTGCGTTCATGGTCGAGTCTCCGCGTGTCGATGAGTGCTCTGGCGATTCCGGGGGCCGGTCAGCCCCGCGATTATAAGACCCTCGCCGCCT
>Ga0126341_1000291_pt1 | contig 9509 bp, 9 predicted proteins | sample OrbTmetagenome_FD_97057 | JGI IMG/M metagenome (GOLD analysis project Ga0126341, IMG submission 97057) | Coral microbial communities from Florida Keys, Florida, USA - Orbicella T D metagenome | ecosystem: Host-associated > Invertebrates > Cnidaria > Coral | place: Florida Keys, Florida, USA... | reverse complement strand
CATGGAGTTCCGCGTCACCAAGCTCTGGGCGCGCAATGCCACCAAACGGGATCGGCTTCTGGCGGTTCTGGACACCTTCCGCGATATCGAGAAGCCGTTTGTCTTTCATTGCAAGTCCGGCGCCGACCGCGCCGGGATCGTTGCCGCGATGTACCTGATGGTGTTCGAAGGCCTGCCGGTGGAAGAGGCGCGCAAGCAGCTATCGATGAAATACCTGCACATGAAATGGACCAAGACCGGGGTGCAGGATTACATCCTCTCGGTCTACGAGGCACGCAAGAACGCCGAGCCGATCGGCTTCGAGGACTGGCTGCGCAGCGAATACCGCGCCGCCCGGCTGAACGACGCCTGGGATGCCCGGAAGACCCCGGCCGAGACCGCGCAGATGCTGCGCGAGCGAAAGGACGAGGCGTGAGCGAGACCCCGCCCAATTCGCGCGGGCTGGCACGCTGGCTCTGGCGCAAGTACCTGCGGCGGCACATCTGGCTGCTGGCGGTGGCGCTGGTCTTCATGTCGCTCGAAGGCGCGATGTACGGCGCCATCAGTTACATGATGAAACCGATGTTCGACCAGATCTTCATCGGCGGACAAGGGAACAAGCTGGTGCTTGTGGGGCTTGCCATTCTGGGCATCTTTGCCCTGCGCGCGGCGGCCTCGGTGGTGCAGAAGGTGGTGCTGACACGACTGGCCCAGGTCACCTCGGGCGAGATTCGCACCGACCTGGTGGATCACCTGATGACCCTGGAGGGCCAGTTCCACCAGACCCACAGCCCAGGCTACCTGATGCAGCGGATCGAGGGCGATGTCGGCTCGATCAACAAGGTCTGGAAGACCCTGGTCACCGGCGCCGGCCGCGACGTGGTGGCGTTGGTGTCGCTGTTCGGGGTGGCGCTGTCGATCGACTGGCGCTGGACGCTGGTGGCGCTGATCGGCGTGCCGGTGATGGTGGTGCCGGTGGTGGTGTTGCAACGCTATGTCCGCCGCCATGCACGGGTGGCGCGCGACGTGGCAGCCGGGCTGTCGGTGCGGCTCAACGAGATCTTTCACGGCATCGTCCCGATCAAGCTGAACCGGCTCGAACGCTACCAGTCGCGGCGCTATTCCAAGCTGACCGACAAGCGGATCAGGGTCGAGGTCAAATCCTCGCTCGGCCAGGCGCTGATCCCCGGCATGGTCGACCTGATGGCCGGTGTCGGGTTCTTTGGCGTGCTGCTCTATGGCGGGCGAGAGATCATCGACGGCACCAAGACGGTGGGCGATTTCATGGCCTTTTTCACCGCTCTCGGCCTGGCCTTCGAGCCGCTGCGCCGGCTGGGCGCGGTCTCGGGTGTCTGGCAGGTGGCAGCGGCGGCGATCGAGCGGCTGCGCGAGCTGCTCGAGACCCGGCCGGGGCTGGCCTCGCCGGCAACCCCGCGGCCCGCGCCGCAGGGCGCGCCGGAAATCGTACTGGATGACGTGCACCTGGCCTTTGGCGACGCGCCGGTGCTGCGTGGCGCCTCGCTGGTGGCCGAGGCCGGCAAGACCACGGCGCTGGTCGGCGCTTCGGGGGCGGGGAAATCCACCGTCTTCAACCTGATCACGCGGCTGGTCGACGTGCAGCGCGGCCAGGTCACCATCGGCGGCACCGACGTGCGCGACATGGCGGTGCCCGAGGTGCGCGGGCTGTTTTCCGTGGTCAGCCAGGAGGCGCTGCTGTTCGACGAGAGCCTGCGCGACAATATCGTGCTCGATGGTCGCGAGGTCAGCGAAGACCGGCTGAACGCGGCGCTCGAGGCGGCGCATGTGGCGGATTTCCTGCCGCGGCTGGCGGAAGGGCTCGACAGCCCGGCCGGGCCGCGCGGCTCGAACCTCTCGGGTGGTCAGCGGCAGCGGGTGGCAATTGCCCGCGCAGTGCTGCGCGATCGACCGATCCTGCTGCTCGACGAGGCGACCTCGGCGCTCGACACCGCCTCCGAGGCGCTGGTGCAGGAGGCGCTGGACCGACTGGCGCGGGGCCGCACCACGCTGGTGATCGCGCATAGGCTGTCGACCGTGCGCCATGCCGACAAGATCGTCGTCATGGATCAGGGGCGGGTGGTCGAGGAAGGCACACATGAGACGCTTCTGGCGCGGAACGGTGTCTATGCCGGGTTGTACCGGATGCAGGACGGCGCCTAGGACCGGCCGGGACTGGGGGCGCTGCCCCCGGCCTGCGGCCTCCCCCGCGGTATTTTCGGAAAGAGGAAGATCAGGAGCGTCGGTGATAGCCTTTCGCCAGGGTCTCGGGCGGGGTGCCGGTGGCGTAGCGGACCAGGGTGACGAGATTGCGCGCGCCGCGGCGCAGCCAGCCGTCGCGGCGGTAGCGGTCGGCGGAGGTGAGCGCCTTGGCGGGCAACAGTGTGATCTTGCCCTTGAGGGCGCGGGCCAGGGCCACATCCTCCATCAGCGGCTGGTCGGGATAGCCGCCGGCGGCGTCATAGAGCGCGCGCGGCAGCAGCAGCGCCTGATCGCCGTAGGGCAGCTGGAACAGCCGGCTGCGCAGGTTGGCCCAGCCTTCGGTCAGCCGCGCCATCGGGTGGCGGCTGTCGAAGCGGAGGCGGAAGGCGGCGGCGGAACCGCCGGAAAGATGCGCCAGCACCGGCGCGGTCCAGCCCGGGGCGAGCCTGGTGTCGGCATGCAGCACCAGCAACCAGTCGCCCTGCGCCCGGGCGGCGCCGCGCCGGAGCTGGCCGCCGCGCGAGGCCGGGCCGGTGACGATCCGGGCGCCGGCGGCCTCTGCGGTCGCGAGGGTGGTATCGGTGGAACCGCCATCGCTGACGATCAGCTCGCGGATCAGCCCCTCTTGCAGCCCTTCGCCCAGCGCCATCAGGCAGGCGGGCAGCGCCGTGGCGGCGTTCAGCGTCGGGATGATGACCGAGATCGGGGCGCGCATCTTGCCTCTTCTGCTTGCTCACGGGATGTCTATATGGGACGTCAGGGCCGGAAGGAATTGTCAAATGAACACTTATGCCGGGAAACGCCGCGTGCTGCGCCTTGCAGGCGGCGATGTCAGGGACTTTCTGCAAGGGCTGGTCAGCAATGACGTGGCGCGGCTGGATCGCGGGCTGGTCTATGCCGCCATGCTGACGCCGCAGGGCAAGCTGATCGCCGACTTCTTCTTGCAGGCGGACGGTGCGGATGTGCTGATGGATCTGCCGGCCGAGTTGGCCGAGGGGCTGGCCAAGCGGCTGACGATGTACAAGCTGCGCGCCGATGTGACGATTGGGCCGACCGATCTGGCGGTGTCGCGTGGCACCGGTGCGGCGCCGGCGGGCGCCCTGCCCGATCCGCGCGACGACCGGCTGGGCTGGCGGCTGATCGCGCCGGAGGCGGTGGAGGCGGACGACACCGACTGGGATGCGCTGCATGTGGCGGCGATGGTGCCGCGCTGGGGCCGCGAACTGGGGCCGGACAGCTATCTGCTCGAGATGGGATTCGAGCGGCTGGCGGGGGTGGATTTCCGCAAGGGATGTTACGTCGGCCAGGAGGTGACGGCGCGGATGAAGCACAAGACCGAACTGCGCAAGGGGCTGGCCCAGGTGGCGGTGGACGGCGCCGCCGATCCGGGCAGCGAGATCACCGCCAACGGCAAGCCGGTGGGCGTGCTGGGCACCCGCGCCGGCGACCGGGCGCTGGCCTATCTGCGGTTTGACCGGGCCAGGGGCGAGATGCAGGCGGGGGCGGCGCAGGTTTCGCTGGTGGCACGCGGGCCGGGTTGAAGCCCGACCACCTGGGCGTGTCGCGGGGCGGTTACGAGGGCTGCGGCAGACGGCGGCGCAGCCGTTCTTCGATGCCGCGGCGGCGCCAGCCCGGGGCGACGTAGAGGCGCTCGATCTCCGGCGCGCCCCCGGCCCCGCGGCTCCAGAGCAGGTAGCCGCGCAACACGCCTTCGGTGCGATAGCCGAGCAGCCCGGCGCCCCGGGCCAGCCGGCGGGCGATGGCATCGATGCGGGCGGTGTCGCCGCGATGCAGGGCGGCGATGGCCGCGAGGTCGGGATGGTCTGTGGACATGAAAAAGGCCTCCTTGGCGTTGTGCCGGAGGCCTTTGATCATGAAATGCGCGCCCCCGGCTGTCCGGGGGATATGCGCGCGGGCCCCGAGGTCAGGCGCGCTCGGAATACTCCATGGTTTCGGTGTTGACGACGATATCCTCGTCCTGGCCCACGAAGGGCGGCACCATGACCTTGACGCCATTGTCGAGCACGGCGGGCTTGAAGCTGTTGGCGGCGGTCTGGCCTTTGACCACCGGCTCGGTCTCGACCACCTTGCAGGTGACCTTCTGCGGCAGCGAGGCGTTCAGCGCCTCCTCTTCGTGGAATTCCACCACGATGGTCATGCCGTCTTGCAGGAAGGGGCGGCGCTCGCCGAGGATCTCGGCGTCGAGCTGCACCTGGTCGTAGGTCTCGGTGTCCATGAAGATCAGCTGGCCGCCGTCTTCGTAGAGGAACTGCATGTCCTTCTGTTCCAGCCGCACGCGCTCGACCTTGTCGGCGGAACGGAAGCGTTCGTTCAGCTTGGAACCGTTGCGCAGGTTCTTCATTTCGACCTGCGCAAATGCACCACCTTTGCCGGGTTTGACATGATCGACCTTGACGGCGGCCCAGAGATGGCCGTCGTGCTCGAGGACATTGCCGGGGCGGATTTCGTTACCGTTGATCTTGGGCATTGTGGCAGGACCTTGTCGAGAGGTTGAAGACGATTTGACGGGACCTATATATCGCGTTCATGCCCAGAGCAAGCTTACCATATCCTGTGCTGCATGCGCAGAAAGCTATGCAAGTATCACATAAGTGGTATGCGTTTGCGGGGTATCCGAATCAATAAAAAGCGGCCATAAGGGCCTTCACGCCAGAAACACAAGAGCAAGAATAAAGGACGATACATGACTGATTTCGTTGATGGTACAGCCTTTAACAGCGAACAGGGCAGCCGTGCCCGCAAGCTGTTTGCCGCCGTGGTCTTGGCTGCACTCGACGACGCCATTGCCGATGACAAGAAATACGGCAACGGCCCCGAACAGATTGCCCGCTGGGCGCGCTCGCGTGATGGACGCGAGGTGCTGTCCTGTGCCGGGATCGACCCGAACGAACGTGTCGTTCAGGGTCTGATGGAATTCGTGGGCAAGGGTGTGCGGACTTCGGTCGCCCTGTCGCGCGAAGAAAGCGAACGGCGCAATGCGGCCGCAGCGGCGGAACGCGAAGCCGCCTGATCTTCCATCTTTTCCAAGACTTGCAAACGCGCCCCGTGATCGGGGCGCGTTTGCGTTTGCAGGGTCAGTCGAGTTCCTGGCTGGCCAGGGCGCGGTGAATTTCGCGCCGGACAAGGCGGCGAACATTGCGGGTGATCCGCTCGCCCAGGGCGCCCTGAAGCTCCTCGCGGACGATCTCGACCACCATGTCACGCAGGGCCTCCTCGTCGATTGCGCCAAGATCGGCCGCGGCCGACACCAGTTCCTCGGAGGCATCGGTGTCGCCATCGTCGCCGGCCTCCGCCTCGGGCGCCGCTTCGGGGCCCGGCACGCTGTTGCGCGAGACAAAGACAAACGGCTTGGCCGGCGGCTGATCGTCGTCCTGATCCAGAGCCTCGGATGTGTCGTCCTGCTGCGCCTCTTCCTGCGCTGCCAGGGTGTCCTGCTGCTCGGCCGGGGTGTCCTGGGGGGCCTCCTCGGCGGCATTCGGCGCGGCTTCGGCCTCGGGCACATCGGGGTCGTGATCTTCCCAATCCAGCGCCTCCTCCGCCGCCGCCTCCGGTGCCAAATCGGGCGCCATATCCGTGGTATCGGTGGTCTCCGCCTCCGGGGCGTCCGCTTCGGCGGCAGGTACCTCCGACTGCGCCGCCGCGCCTTCGTTGCTGCCGGCAATCAGCGCTTCGAGCGCCGCGATCTTGGCCTCGAGCGTCTCGGGCTCGGCCGGCGCCTCGGGCAGATCATCCGCAGATACACTCTCGGCCACGGCCTCCTGCACCGCCTCCGCGGCCGGCTCCGCGACATGATCGGCGAAGACCTCGGGCGCGGCTTCGGCGCCCTCGTCGACAGCCTCTTCGAAGGGCGCTTCCTCGATCGCTTCCGGGGCCGGCGAGTCGGGCTCTGCCCGGCCGCCGTCGTGCACGCGCAGCGCCGGGGTCAGCACCAGGGCTTCCGGTTCCTGGGGGGCCCTGGCCTCTGGCGGCACGGCCTTCTCGGCCTCCGCCCGCCGTGCCTGCATTTCTTGACGTGCCTCTTCGGACACCAGCCTGCGAATAGATGACAGGACATCCTCGATCTCCGAGGATTTGACAGGATCTGACATTATTTTCACCACTTTGCCTCGCCGGGAGGATACCCCGGCGGGGCGCACCGCACAACCGATAGCGAAAATTGCGCGGGGTTTGTGGCGGGTGGACCTCAGTCGCCGATGCGGCGCAGCACCCGGTCGAGCTTGTCGCCCTGAAGGCTCTTGACCGGCGCGTTCCTGATCAGCCGATAGTATTCCGCGGGGTCGTAAAGCTGCACGTTCAGACCGAGATGCTTGGCGGTCATCAACCCCATGGCCGACAGGACCTGATAGGCGGCAATCGTGCGGTCGGCCACGGCGGCGGTATAGGCCACCTCGGCGTCAAGCAGATCCTGCTCGGCGGTCAGAACGTCTAGCGTGGTACGCTGGCCCAGGGTCGCCTCTTCGCGCACCCCCTGAAAGGCGACACGGGCAGCGCGGATCTGCCGCTCGGTCGCCTCGATCGAGGCATTCGCCACGCGCAGCGTGGCCAGCGCGGTGCCCACGTCCTGCGCCACCCCAAGCTGCACCACATGCAGGTTGCTCCGCGCGGCATCGGCGCGCGCCTTGGCCTGACGCTCCAGTGCCGACAGCTGGCCCCCCCGATAGATCGGGCCGCCAAAATCGACCGAGACCGACCCGGTGTTGGAATAATCGCCGCTGTTGAAATCGCCGGATTTGGTGACCCGTCCCGAGAGCGAGACCTGCGGCTTGACCGCCGCTTCGGCCCGGCGCAGGTTGATATCGGCAGTAGAGACCTGGTATTGCGCCTGGCGCATCGACGGATGCGTACGCACGGCGATCGCCTTGGCCGCGTCTTCGTTGCGCTCGACATCGGGCAGCCGCGTCACCGCAACGAGATTGTCGGGCCCCGAACCCACAGTGGCACGATATTCCTCGATCGCGCGCAGCAGATCGCCTTCGGCCGCAGCAAGATTGGCCCGGCTGGCCGCCAGCCGCGCCTCGGCCAGCGACACGTCGGTGCGCGTCACCTCGCCCACCTCGAACCGGTCGCGTGCGGCCCGCAGCTCCTGCTGCACCAGCCGCAGGTTGTTCTGCCGCAGGGACACGGTTTCCGAGGCGCTGCGCACGCCCACATAGGCCACGACGGCGCGCAACAGCACCTGCTGCTCGATCACCACAAGCCCTTCGCGCGTGGCCAGCACCGCCTCCTTGGCGGCGTCGACCTGAAGCCGCGAGGCGCCGAAATCATAAAGCAGCAGTTCGGCCACGATGGAAAAGCTGGCGCTGTCATCCTGAAAACCGGTGCCGGCGCCGGTCGTGGCGGAATAGCTGTAACCGAAATCGCGGCTGAACGACGAGCTCCAGCTCACGATCGGGCGCAGCGCGGCAACCGCCACCGCGACATCCTCGTCGGCGGCGCGCAGCAAGGCGCGGTTCTGCTGCAACAGGCCGGAATGCGTATAGGCGCTGGCCAGCGCATCGGCCAGCGTCTCGGCCTTGGTCGCCACCGGCGCCAGCGCCAGTGCGATAGTCAAGGCGCCCCGCCTCATTGCATTGCGGATCATTGCCTGTCTCCTGAACTTGCCACTCGTTGATACGCCATCTGGGCCTGCCTCCGTCGCTGCAAAAGCCACGCGGTGCCGCTACAGCGCAAATTCCCTGGAACTCTGGTATCCGGGCAACACCGGCGCCGCCGCGTTGAAGGCAAACCGCCACGAGATCGCACCGTTCTGCTTGTACCCCAGCCGCACCGTGCCAAGCGCGCCCTCCATGAAGAGCGCGGCAATGCGGCCGCCGTCCTTGAGCTGATCGGCAATGGCCTCGGGCAGATGCTCGATGCCGCCCTCGATCACGATGACATCGTAGGGCCCGTGTTCCGGCGCGCCGGCGTCCAGCGCTGCCTCATGCATGATCACCCCGTCGGCGCCGTGATCCGACAGCGCGCCCTGCGCCTCGGACACCCGGTCGGCGTCGTCCTCGACGGCAACAACCGCCTCGGCCATCCGCGCCATCACCGCTGCCGCATAGCCGTAGCCCGCGCCGATATCGAGCACCAGCTCTCCCCCCGAGATCGCCAGGCCATCCAGCATCTTGGCCAGCGTCCTGGGTTCGAGCATCACCCGGCCCGGCGCGAATTCGATATTCTCGCCGACATAGGCGGCCTCGCGCTTGTCACGCGGGGTATAGACCTCACGCGGGACGCTGAGCATGGCATCGATGATGGGAAACTTGGTCACGTCGGACGGGCGGATCTGGGTATCGACCATGAAGGTCCGGCGCTGGGCATAGTCGGTCATGTCTAAACTCGTCGGTTCAGGAACGTCAGCTCCGTCTTGCCACAAACCCTCTCGCCCGGCAATGACCGCATCGGGGTTTTCCGGCGCGGCGCAGCCGGCAGATGGCCCGGGCCGGCCGCGTGCCGCGCCTCCCGGCTCAATGCCGGCGGTTCAGCAGCCCCGACAGCTCGCAGGCGATCGCCAAGGCGGCCTCGTCATGCACCGCCGGCCCCGGAAGCTCGCGCGCGGCGGCCTCTTCCATCGGGTCGAAACGCATGCCGGCGGTGCCCTGTGTGCGGGCCGCGGCCGAGGCGCGCAGCTCGACGATCGCCGCCACCTTGGGCCGCAGCGCCTCCAGCATGTCGGCGGTCACAAATAACGGATCGGCTTCCGCGTCGGGCTCGTTCGACGGCGCCCGGTCGGCCAGCCAGAGCAACACCACCGGCCCCTTGATCCGGCTGATCAGCAAGGTCATCCGCGCCAGCCAGGCCGCCTGAAGCTCCTCGCGCACCATGCGGAACCGATCGGGGCTGATCGCCGCCAGCTCGCCCAGCAGGTGCCGGGTAAAGTGGAACTCGGTGAAATCCACCTCGCGAAACACCGCCTTGAGCATCGCCGAGGCGTTGATGAAGCGGTCGTTGCGGCGCGGGTGCACACTGTACAGCCGGTTCGACATGTTCTGCGCCCCCATGATCTGCACCACCGTGGCCCGCGCCCGGCCCGCCGCCTCGAGCAGGGCACTGTCGTTGACAAAGGCATCCACCCCGGCATTGACACAGCCGAAATTCACGCAGGCCAGGCCAAGCGCCTCTTCGGTCAGCGCCGGAAACGGCGTTTCAATGAATTTTCCAAAAGTCTCGGTGCCGCCGAAAAAGGCGACATATTCGCCCTCGAGCCGGCGCCGGGGCCCTCGGAACACCAGCCGCGACGCCCCGTAGCGACAAGGAAGATAGTCGGGGGCCGCGCCCCCGGTCATGTCATAGGTCATCTCACCCACCTG
>Ga0126341_1000289_pt1 | contig 9590 bp, 10 predicted proteins | sample OrbTmetagenome_FD_97057 | JGI IMG/M metagenome (GOLD analysis project Ga0126341, IMG submission 97057) | Coral microbial communities from Florida Keys, Florida, USA - Orbicella T D metagenome | ecosystem: Host-associated > Invertebrates > Cnidaria > Coral | place: Florida Keys, Florida, USA... | reverse complement strand
GCACCACGATGCGGTACAGGTCGACGTCGGAGTCGTCCCCGACATTGACGATGGAGCCCTCGATCTGGACGACCTTCCCGGGTACCACGTTCGCCGAGGCGATGGACACGCCCGCGTCGCCCTGCTCCACGTGAAGTCCCGCCCGGGCGCCGCCGGCGGCGAGTGCGAACAACAGAAAAAGCGTCAGTTTTCGGGTCATGCTGAGAGTCATGGTCATGGTCAGATTCCCTTTTTAGTTATCTTGCGACACGGCGCCGGGCGCCTCACTCCCGGCCCGCGACGGGTCGCCACTACTCTAGCACCGATCCGGCGCCCCGAACATCATTCCGGATTGAGGTCCGCCACCAGCTTGCCGGGCACGGAGCGGCCGCCGAGCCGCTGCAGTGCGGCGCCGATCTCGTGAAAGGCGACGGCTTGCGCGGGGGATGGTGACAGGGTGCCGGCGGCGCGCAATTCGCACAGCCGGTGGTGGCACTCCAACAGTTCTGAGTGGTCGTGGGCGCCGACGTAGACGCCCAGTGCGGCGCAGTTGCGCGCCACCAGCCTGCCGCTGTCCGCCGCGCCCCAGCGCCCGCTGGCGAATCCCACCGCCAGCAACCTGCCGCCGGAGGCCGTGCAATCGACAGAGCGCTCGAAGGTCTCCCCGCCCACCGGATCGTAGACCACGTCGGCGCCGCGCCCGCCGGTGAGTTCCAGCACCGCCGCCACGAAGTCCTTCCCGCGGTGGTCGATCACGTGCTGTGCCCCGGCCTCCCGCGCAGTCGCCGCCTTCTCTGCACCCCCGACGACCGCGATGACGTCCGCCCCCAGGGCCAGGCCCAGGCGGATGCCGGCGGCGCCCGTTCCCCCCGCGGCGCCGTGTACCAGCAGCACCTCCCCGGCGCTCAGGCCCGCGCGCAGGACCAGGCCGACCCAGGCGGTGTGGCAGGGGATCGTGAACGCCGCTGCCTCGGTGTCCTCCATCTCGTCGGGCACGGGGTAGAGCGAAAAATCCGGGGCGATGCAGTACTCCGCGAGCCCGCCGTGGCCGTTGTAGAACGCGGTCACACCCATCACCCGCTGGCCCACCGCGAGATCGCAGTCCGCGCCTGCCGCGACAACCGTGCCACACATTTCCTGGCCGGGCACGAACGGCCGCGGCGGGGAGAACGCGTAGGTACCCCTGCACATGAACACGTCCGGCAGGCCGAGGCCCGCGGCGGCGACCCGCACCAGCGCCTCACCCTCCCCGGGCTCGGGCACCGGCCGCTGCACGCGCTCCAGCACATCGCCGGGTTCCCCCGTGCGGCCGACCTGCCAGGCATGCATGGTCTCGCCGGCCACGGCCCTCAGTCCTCGAACGGGGCGGTATCGCCCTTGCCCGCCCGCAGGATCATGGGGGCATCACCCACCAGGTCCACAACCGTCGTCGGCTCCATGCCGCACCAGCCGCCATCGATCACCAGGTCCACCTCGTGTTCCAGCAGGTCGCGGATTTCGTAGGGGTCGATCAGCGGCAGGTCCTCACCCGGCATGATCATGCTGACGCTCATCAGCGGCTCTCCCAGGTCCTGCAGGATGGCAGAGGCGATCGCGTTGTCCGGGACCCGCAGGCCCACCGTCTTGCGCTTCGGGTGTTGCAGACGGCGCGGCAGCTCCGAGGTCGCGCGCAGGATGAAGGTGTAGGGGCCGGGCGTGGCGTGGCGCAGCATGCGGTAGACCTTGTTGTCGACCCGCGCGTAGGTGGCGATCTCCGAGAGGTCGCGGCAGACCAGGGTGAAATTGTGGCGCGCGTCCAGCCGGCGGATGCGGCGGATGCGGTCGAGCGCGCCCTTGTCGCCGATATGGCAGCCCAGGGCGTAAGCGGAGTCGGTGGGATAGACGACGACCCCGCCGGCGCGGATGATATCCACGGCCTGTCGCACCAGGCGCGGCTGCGGATCCTCCGGGTGGATCTGGAAGAACTGGCTCAAGCGCGCGCCCCGCCCTCAGGCGGCCCAGCGTTCCCAGACGCCGCGCAGGTCCGGCACTCGCGGCGCTTCGACGCCCAGCGGCGCGCTGTAGGGACCGTCCCGGTGAAAATCGCTGCCGGCGGACACTTCCAGCGCAAACTCCCGGGCGTAGCGCAACAGCTGCTTCTTCTGTCCCGTGTCGGTCACGCCGCTGAGAACCTCGATACCACTTCCCCCCGCAGCCACAAAATCGACCAGCAGGCGGCGCAGTTTCATCCCGGTGAACCGGTACTTGTAGGGGTGGGCGACGATAGCGGCACCGCCCGCGTCCTCGATCCAGCCCACCACCTGCGAGAGCTCCGGCCAGAAGGCCTTGACGTCACCCGTCTTCCCCTGGCCGAGGTAGCGGTCGAAAGCCTCCCCGTGATCCCCGACGTGGCCGCGCTCGACCATCCAGGTGGCGAAATGCGGCCTGCCGAGCTGGCTGTCGCCCGCCGCGGCCAGCGCGCCGGCCAGTGCACCGGTAAATCCCAGCTGCTCGAGTCGACCGGCAATTTTCTCCCCCCGCTCCCGGCGCGCATTGTCCAGCACCGCCAGGCCTTCGGCCATCGACGGGTGATCGCAGTCCATGCCGAGCCCGACGATGTGGACCGCGGTGTTTGACCAGCGGCAGGAGAACTCCACGCCCGACACGAGGCGCAGCCCCACCTCGCCGGCCGCGTCGCGCACACCGAGGTAGCCCCGCACCGTGTCGTGGTCGGTGATCGCCAGCATGTCGACCCCGCGTTCCCGCGCCCGGGCGACGACAGCGCCGGGGGACAGGGCGCCGTCGGAGGCGCTGGTATGGGTGTGGAAGTCGATCAGCACAATCTTTACACTCTGTTCCTGCTGTCATCGGGCAGCGCACATGGTACCAGTCGGAGCCCGCCAGAATCCATGAAACAACTCCTGGAGTTCGTGCCCATCGTCCTGTTCTTCATCGTCTACAAGCTGGACGGCGAGACCGTGGCGCTCGGCGGCTGGGAGTACCAGTTCGACGGCATCTTTTCCGCCACCGCGGTCCTGATGATCGCGACTGCGCTGCAGGTGGCCATCGTCTACGCGTTGACCCGGGAGCTGGAAAAGCGGCTGCTGTGGCTGGCGACCGCCCTGCTGGTGTTCGGTGGCCTGACGCTGGCGTTCCGCAACCCGTTGTTCCTCTACTGGAAGCCCACAATTTTCAACTGGGGGATGGCACTGGCGTTCGGCCTGTTCCACTTTGTCAGCGACAAGAACCTGATGGAGCGGCTGCTGGGAGCGCAAATCCACCTGCCGAAGCCGGTATGGAGCAAACTCAACCTGATGTGGATCACCAACTTCCTCGTCGTCGGGGGGCTGAACCTCGTCGTGGCCTTCAATTTCAGCGAACCGGTGTGGGTGGAGTACAAGCTCTATAGCGCAATCGGGTTTACGCTGCTGCTCACCGTGCTCACCGCGATCGTGATCAGCCCGTACCTGAGCGACGAGGCACCCGCCGCCGAGGACTGAACCGAGGGAGACTGCGCAATGTACTACGCCATCCTGTGTGAAGACGTCGAAAACAGCCTGCCGCTGCGCAAAGGTGCGCGAGAGGCCCACCTGGAATACCTCAGGGCCCTAGCGGAACAGGGGCGCCTGATGGCGGCGGGCCCGCACCCCGCCCTCGACACGGAGGACCCGGGCGACGCCGGTTTTACGGGCAGCCTGATCATCGCCGAATTCGACAGCCTGGAGGCGGCCACGGCCTGGGCGGACTCCGACCCCTACGTGGACGCCGGTGTCTTCAGCCGGGTGGTGGTGAAGCCCTACAAGAAAGTGCTGCCCTGACGGTGCCAGCCGGCCCACATTTGCTAGAATGCGCGTTTCAGTGGGCCCACGAACTCCCCCGCACCGCACACTTATAAAGGAACAAGCCTTGCGACTCGCCGCCACATTCCTCCTATTCGTTGTTGCAGCCGGCACGGTCTTCACTGCCAGTGCCTTTTTCACCGCCGGCGCGGCGCTCGCCCAGGACGTGCGTTATATCAGCGACAAGCAGTACGTGCCGCTGCGCAGCGGCGCGGGCAACGACTACCGGATCATCCACCGGGGGCTGCCCTCCGGCACCCGGCTGACCGTCTCCCGCACGTCCGAGGACGGCGTCTGGTCCGAGATCACCACCGCGCGCGGCACCAGCGGCTGGATTCGCACACAGTACCTGATGGCCGAAACCCCCGCGCAGCTGAAGCTGGATACCGCCGAGGCGGCGGCGCGGTCGGCGCGGGAAAAAAACGCCGAGCTCAGCGCACAGGTGGCGCAACTTCAGGCGGAGCGCGGCGACCTGCAGGGCCAGGTCAACAGCGGCACCTCTGAACTGCAGGACGTCTCGCGGGAGCTGAGCCACCTGAAACAGATCTCCGGCAAGGCGGTACAGCTGGACAAGGACAATCGCCGCCTCGTTGAGGAGTCGGAAAACCTGCGCTCCCAGGTGGAGATGCTGGAAGCGGAAAACCAGCGCCTGCAGGACAAGCTGCAGAGCGAGGACTTTATCAACGGCGCGATCGCGGTGCTGATGGGTGTCATCATCACACTGCTGGTGCCGAGATTGTGGCCGAAGCGGCGCCGCAGTTCGGGCTGGGCGTAAGGAGGAACGGGACGTGCTGAGATCACTGCTGTTAACTGTCACCCTGCTGCTGGCGGGACACACATCCGCCGAGGGGCCCAACAACCCGCAGGTGCTGATACGCACCAGCGAGGGCGATATCACGCTGCAATTGTTCGCGGACAAGGCGCCGGCGACGGTGGAGAACTTCCTCGCCTACGTGGACAACGGATTCTACACGGGCACGATCTTCCACCGGGTCATTCCAGACTTCATGATCCAGGGGGGCGGGTTCACCGCGGACATGACCGAGAAGGAAACCCTTGACCCGGTAAAAAACGAGTCGAGAAACCGTCTGCATAACACCCGCGGCACCGTCGCAATGGCGCGTACCAGCGACCCGGATTCCGCGACCTCGCAGTTCTTCATCAACCAGCGCAACAACCTCCGCCTGGACTGGGCCCCCGGGCGGGAGGGCTACACGGTGTTCGGGGAGGTCATCCTGGGCATGGACGTGGTGGACTTCATCACCACGGCACCCACCGGCAGGGTCGCCCGTCACGACGACGTGCCCGTGGAGCCGATCGTCATCGAAGAGATCTCCCGCGTCGGCGCACAATGATCGCGCTCAGCGTCAACCTCAACAAGATCGCCCTCATCCGCAACTCGCGGGACACCACCAATCCCGATGTCCCCGCCCACGCGCGCATGTGCATCGACGCCGGCGCAGACGGCATCACGGTGCACCCGCGGCCGGACCAGCGCCATATACGCGCCTGGGACTGTTTCGACCTGGCCGCCATGCTGGAGGTCGAATTCAACATCGAGGGCAACCCCTTCGCCGGCCCCCGCGCCAGCGACAGGGAGGGCGTGGGTGACTATCCCGGACTCATGACACTGCTCAGGGAGATACGACCCACACAGGCGACTCTGGTGCCTGACGGCGACCGCCAGCTGACTTCGGATCACGGGTTCGACCTGACCCGGGACGGCGACCGCGTTGCGCCGCTACTGGCGGAACTGAAGTCCCTGGGCATTCGCACGAGCCTTTTCATGGATCCCGACCCCGCGCAGATTCGCCTCGCCGCACAGACCGGCGCGGATCGCATCGAACTGTACACCGAGACCTACGCCCGGGCCTGCAGGGAGCGGCGCGACGTGGACGCCGTGTTCCGCCGCTTTGTCGCCGCGGCGGAGACAGCCGCGCAGGAGGGCCTGGGTGTCAATGCCGGACACGACCTGGACCTCGACAACCTGCCGCGATTCGCCACCGTCCCCGGACTGCTTGAAGTCTCCATCGGCCACGCGTTAACGGTGGACGCGCTGCGCATGGGGCTCGTGGACACCGTGGCCGCCTACCAGCGCGCGCTGGGCAAGGGCTGATGGACGCGAGCCCGCATATACAACTACAGGCGCTGCTGGACAAACAGGCCATCACGGAGCTGGTACACGCATACTGCGTCGCGGCGGACAGGCGCGACCACGACAAGCTGCGCGCCCTTTACCACGAGGACGCGATCGACGACCACGGCGCGTTCTTCAAGGGCCTGGCGATGGATTTCATCGACCGCCTCCCCGAAATCCAGGCGCCCATGCGCATCCTGCACCACAATATCACCACGGTGAACATTGCCCTGGACGGCGACTACGCCGAGGGAGAGATCTACGTGCTGGCCTTCCACCAGGCCGACGGACCCGAGGGCGTCGTGGACCTGATGATCGGCGGCCGCTACCTCGATCGCTACGAGCGCCGCGACGGTGTCTGGAAATTCAGCGAGAGGGCCGTCGTCGCGGACTGGGCGACGCTGGACCAGCCTTCCCGCGTGGTGCTGGACCACCCCATGATTGAGGGTTCCCACATTGGCCGGGCCGGGCCCGACGACCCCTCCTACACCTACTTTCGGCTGTTCCGTCGAGGACAGCGCTGAACCATCACCGGCGTGACCGGGGCGATGAAGGATTGAACCTGCGCGGCGTGGCGGGGTCTCTTACCTGTGCTATAGCTAATTGACTCCACAGAACAGGCAGGCCCACATGAGTCACGCCACACTGCAGGTGCTCAACCCCTCCAACGGTGAATTGATCACCGAACTGACGGCGGACGACAGACACACCGCGGAGACCAAACTGGAAAGTGCAGCGCGCAGGTTCCGCGACCGGAAGGGCCAACTGCCACTGCACGCGCGGGTCTCGATACTGGGGAGGCTGGCGCGCGCCATGGAAGAGCAACAGGAGGCGCTGGCACAGCTGATTGCCGCCGAGGGCGGCAAGCCGCTGCTCGACGCACGGGTGGAAGCGGAGCGGGCGGTGGCCGGTGTACACATCGCGATTGCCACCGTCAGCGAACACCACGGCGAGGTGATTCCTCTGGGGGACCGGGAGGCCTCCGCCGGTCGAACAAACTTTACCCGGCGCTTTCCGCGGGGCGTGGTACTCGCATTCAGTGCCTTCAACCACCCCCTGAACCTGATCGTGCACCAGGTAATCCCCGCCTTCGCAGCGGGCTGCCCCTGCGTCGTCAAACCCGCAGCCGACACTCCCGTCTCGTGTCTGCGGCTAGTGGAGATGATGTGGAACGCAGGAGTCCCCGAGGACTATCTACAGCCCGTAATTACCGATGACCTCGACGTCGCGGGCGACCTGGTGGCCAGCGACAAGATCGCTTTCTTCAGCTTTATAGGTTCGTCCAGGGTGGGCTGGATGTTGCGCGGGAAGCTCCACGCGGGTGTCCGCTGCGCCCTTGAGCACGGCGGCGTTGCACCGGCCATCGTCACTCCCTCAGCCCGGCTGGCCCTGGCTGTCCCCTCGATTACCAAGGGAGGTTACTATCACGCCGGGCAAGTGTGCGTGTCCACGCAGCGGGTGTATGTCCATGAATCCTTGCACGAGGAATTCATTACCGAACTGGCCCAGTCAGTCAGCGCACTTCGCGTGGGGGACGCCCTGGACGCAGCGACCGAGGTAGGGCCACTCATCCGCGCCTGCGAGGTCGATCGAGTCGAGGCCTGGGTCGATGAAGCCCGGGAACTTGGCGCTGATATTGTTGCCGGTGGCTCCCGGATGTCCGGTAACTTCTTCCGGCCTACCATTGCATTGAACGCTCCGCGCAATTCGAGACTTGGCTCCCAGGAGGTGTTCGGTCCTGTTGTCTGTGTCTATCCCTACGATGACCTCGAAGACGCACTCGTAATGTCCAACCTGCACCCCCATGCCTTCCAGGCGGCTGTCTATACTGAGGACATCAGTTCCGCACTAACAGCCTTTGACCAGTTCGAGGCCTCCGCGGTAATGGTCAACGACCACACGGCCTTTCGCGATGACGCGATGCCCTTTGCCGGCCTCAATGCCTCGGGACTCGGAGTCGGAGGCATCCCCTACACGATAGAGGATATGCAATTCGAGAAAATGCTCGTGCTCAAAAACTGACATCAATAGAAACACCAGTGAACTAAATGGCACGGCGTCCATCCAAGCACACCACTTGAAGCCAACCAACGGAGATGCCATGAAAGCTTCTGACTTGTTCGTCCAGTGCCTCGAACGCGAAGGCATCGAGTACATCTTTGGCGTTCCCGGAGAAGAGAACGCGGACTTCATGATAAGTCTAGAGGACTCGAAATCGATCCGCTTCATACTTTGCCGTCACGAACAGGGCGCCGCATTCATGGCTGAAATCTACGGGCGACTCACCGGGACACCCGCCGCGTGCCTGGGCACCCTCGGTCCCGGCGCAACCAATCTCATCACGGGCGTGGCCGACGCGAACATGGACCGGGCACCCATGCTGGTTCTGACCGGCCAAGGCAGCACCGAACGGCTGCACAAGGAATCCCATCAGATCATGGACGTCGTCAAGATGTTCGAACCGGTGACAAAATGGGCGGAGACCATCATTCATGCCGACACCATCCCGGAGATCATCCGCAAGGCGGTTCGTCTTGCCCGCAGCGAAAAGCCGGGCGCAGTACTCATAGAACTTCCGGAGGACGTCGCCGAGCACGAGACTGCCCAGATGCCCATGGACCCGATTCGCTACCGGAGACCAGTGGCCGCCGAAGCCGACGTGGCCGCGGTCGCACAGCGTATTCAAGACGCACGCCGCCCGGTGATACTTGCAGGGAACGGCTGCGTTCGAAAACGCGCCTCGCAGCAATTGCGTGCACTGGCCGAGCTCACAGGCATTGGGGTACTGAATACCTTCATGGGCAAGGGCGCTATCGATCCCGACTCACCCCAGTGCCTGTACACGATCGGGCTGGGCAGCAAGGACATTGGGACCTGTGCAATTGATGCGGCGGACCTGGTGATAGCGGCGGGCTTCGACATGGTCGAATACCACCCCAGACTGTGGAACCCTGACAGCGACAAGCCCATCATCAGCATCGACTTCCTGCCAGCGGAGATTGACAGGCACTTTCACCCCGAGCTGGAGCTTGTAGGCGATGTTGCGGACAACCTCTGCGCACTGGTGCAGGCCTTTCGGGACCTTCCGCCGACCGAGTTCGATACACAGCAACAGTCCGCCACGCGCAAGGACATGCAGGCCGAACTGCTCGAGCATGCACAGGATCGGTCTGAAAAAGCCCTCAAGCCCCAGAAGGTTCTCTACGATGTCGAGCAGATCTATGGCGAGGACGGCCTGCTGCTTTCCGATGTGGGCGCCCACAAAATGTGGATCGCGCGGCACTATCACTGCCGAACCCCAAACGGCTGCCTTATTCCCAACGGCTTCTGCTCGATGGGCTTTGCCCTGCCGGGTGCCATCGCCGCATCGCTGGTCGACCCCGAGCGCCGCATCATGGCGATTTGTGGAGATGCGGGCTTCCTTATGAATGTACAGGAAATGGAGACCGCCTACCGCCTGAACAGCAATATCACTGTCATGGTGTGGGATGACTGCGCCTATGGCCTGATCGCGTGGAAGCAGTGGTCGCAGTTTGGGCGCCACACCGATTTGTCCTTCACCAACCCCGATTGGTCCGGGCTCGCCGCGGCGTTTAACTGGCACTTTGCCCACGTAGATCAGAGCGACGCACTGCTGGACACCTTACACGAAGCAG
>Ga0126341_1000288_pt1 | contig 9621 bp, 8 predicted proteins | sample OrbTmetagenome_FD_97057 | JGI IMG/M metagenome (GOLD analysis project Ga0126341, IMG submission 97057) | Coral microbial communities from Florida Keys, Florida, USA - Orbicella T D metagenome | ecosystem: Host-associated > Invertebrates > Cnidaria > Coral | place: Florida Keys, Florida, USA... | reverse complement strand
TCAGTTCAGCTGTGCGCCTTCGCCGGGAGCACCGGCTGGCGACCCACCGAGTAGTACGCGAAGCCGTGCTGGGCCATCTGCTCGCGCTTGTAGAGGTTCCGCCCGTCGAACACGACGGGGCTGCTCAGCAGCGTCTTGATCTTGCCGAAGTCCGGCTGCTTGAACTCGTCCCAGTCGGTGGAGATCACCAGCGCATCGGCGCCCTTGAGGGTCTCGTAGAGGTCGTCCACGATGGTGAACTTGCCGGGGTTCTCCTTCTCGACGTTGGCCGAGGCGACCGGGTCGAAGCCGCGACAGGTCGCGCCCGCTTCGGTGGCCCACTTCATCATGTCGACGGCGGGGGCCTCGCGGATGTCGTCGGTCTGCGGCTTGAAGGCCATGCCCCAGAAGGCGATGGTCTTGCCGGCGAGCCCGCCCTCACCCTCGAAGTGGCCCTCGATCTTCTCGAAGAACCGCTTGCGCTGGCGCTGGTTCACATCGTGCACCGCCTGCGAGAGCTGCGTGTTCACGCCGCTGTCGTCGCCCATCATGATGCAGGCGAGCGTGTCCTTGGGGAAGCACGAGCCGCCGTAGCCGAGGCCGGGGTACAGGAACTTATTGCCGATGCGGCTGTCCGAGCACATGCCCTCGCGCACCCGATTGATGTTCGCGCCGTAGGCCTCGCAGAGGTTGGCCATCTCGTTGATGAAGCTGATCTTCGTCGCGAGGAAGTTGTTCGAGGCGTACTTGACCATCTCGGCCGAGAGCACATCCATGACGAAGATCGGGTGGCCCTGACGGACGAAGGGCTCGTAGAGATCGTGCATGAGTTCGCCGGTGCGCTCATCGTCCACGCCGACCACGACGCGGTCGGGGCGGTTGAAGTCGTCGATCGCGGCGCCCTCTTTGAGGAACTCAGGGTTGTCGGCGACCGAGAAGGGGATGTCGGGCCCGACGATCGCGCGGATCCGGTCACGGACCTTGTGGGTCGTGCCGACCGGAACGGTCGATTTCACGACCACGACCTTCGGCTCCTGATTCGGGCCGAGTTCCTTGATGACCTGACCGATGTCGTCGGCGGCCTGCCAGACGTAACTCATGTTGGTCTTGCCGTCGGCGCCGGTGGGGGTGCCGACGCAGATGAAGACCATCTGGGCGTCGCGGTACGCGCTGGCCTTGTCGGTGGTGAAGTGCAGGCGACCGGCGCTCACGTTCTTCTTCATGAGCTCGGTCAGTCCGGGCTCGTAGATCGGGCAGCCGCCGTCGTTGAGCACCTGGATCTTGCGCTCGTCGATGTCGAAGCAGATCACGTCGTTGCCGGTGTTGCTGAAGCAGACGCCGGTGACAAGGCCGACGTATCCGGTTCCGATCATGGTCAGACGCATGGGTTCTCTCCTGCGGGGGCGGGCGGTGCCGCTCATCGGTGGCCTCGGGTGAGGCCGGGGTTCTCGGTGGGCGGGCGGATCGGGGCCCGAGATCTGGTTCTTCGTCCTGACGGCCTCGGCACTTGGCTCCGACCGCCGCATTCGCGGCCCGTATCCGGCTCGTCGTGCCGGCCGAGTTCTCGGACCCGGCTGATTGGTGCGGCCGCGGAACGGGGCGGACAGTGTACCGCTACGAAGCGGGCCCGGTCCGCGTTCAGCGGCGTTGTCCTTCGGCTCTCACAATTCCTTGGCAAAGCAGCGCACGATCGCGACTGCCCGGAACCCCATCGCCCGGTGGGCAGCGGCGCTGGCCTCATTCTGCAGTTCCGCATCCGAGGCGATCTCGGAGCAGCCGTGCTCTCTTGCCCAGTCCTCGGCCCGGGTGATGAGGAGTCTGCCCACGCCCGTGCCTCGGGCGGCCGCGACGACCATCCAGCCCTCGATGAAGCCGACCGGATCGGAGCGACAGCCCTCGGCGAAGCGCCGAAGCGAAACCTCGACGAAGCCGACGATTTCGCCGGGTTCGTCGGCTGGCTGCGCGATGAACACGGCGTACGGCAGGCCGCGCGTTCGCCCGTCGGACAGGATCTGCGCCGCCTCGGACCGGGAGTCGGTTTCGTCGGTTGTCCCGTACAGATCGTCTCGCAGCGTCCGCCAACGCTCGGCAGCAGCGTCACTTGGGTCGCTCAGTCGGCGGATCACCGTTGGAGGTCGGGTTGGTTTGCCGTCGGTTGCCACGCGATCAGTAGTTCGGGGTCGGAGCCCGGTAGTGAGACATGTCGATGGTCTTGAACCAGTCGATGGTCTGCTTCAGACCCTCGCGGAGTTCGACGGTCGGCTCCCAGCCGAGGCGTTCGCGGGCGATCGTGATATCCGGCTGGCGGCGCTGCGGGTCATCCTGCGGGGCGGGGCCGTACTGGATCTGGCTCGATGAGCCCGACAGTTCGATCACGAGTTCGGCGAGCTGCTTGATCGTGAATTCGCCGGGGTTGCCGATGTTCACGGGACCGATGAAGCCTTCCTCGTTGTTCATCATGCGGATGATGGCTTCGACGAGGTCGTCGCGGTAGCAGAACGAACGGGTCTGATCTCCCTCGCCGTAGATCGTGATGGGCTGGTTGGCGAGGGCCTGGCGGATGAAGTTGGAGACCACGCGCCCGTCGTAGGGGTGCATGCGCGGGCCGTAGGTGTTGAAGATGCGGACGATGCGGACGTCCACGCCGTGGAGGCGGTGGTAGTCGGCGAAGAGCGTTTCGGCGGCCCTTTTGCCCTCGTCGTAGCAGGCGCGGGGGCCGAGGGTGTTCACCGAGCCCTTGTAGGACTCGGGCTGCGGGTGGACCTCCGGGTCGCCGTAGATCTCGCTGGTGGAGGCCTGGAGGATCTTGGCGCGGCAGCGTTTGGCCATGCCGAGCATGTTGATCGCGCCCATGACCGAGGTCTTCATGGTCTTGATGGGGTTGTACTGGTAGTGACCGGGGGCCGCGGGGCAGGCGAGGTTGTAGATCTCGTCGACCTCAAGCCAGATCGGCAGGGTGATGTCGTGGCGGATCAGCTCGAAGTTGTGCCGGTCGAGCAGATGGTCGACGTTGGCTTTCTGGCTGGTAAAGAAGTTATCGAGGCAGATGATGTCGTGGCCCTGGTCGCAGAGGCGCTCGCAGAGGTGGGAGCCGAGAAAGCCGGCGCCGCCGGTGACGAGGATGCGCTTGATCTGGGACACGAGTGCGGCCTCCGGTACCGGTCTGATCGACGCCGCGGGCGTCGGGTCGGGGTTCAAAGCTCAGGATCGAGCATGGTAACGACGGGGCAATCGCTTCGGTTGATGGTTGGTTCGGTTGCTGAATGAGGTCGCAAGGCGGCAGCCCAGCGGCGTCGTTAGAAGTCGAGGCGCAAGGATTCAGAAAACGCGGATTCCGGTGGCTCCGGGGGCGATTTCGGCCGATCTGAACGGTTCGGCCCGTGTGGGCGTAGAGCATCTCGGTGGTCCGGTGGACGCTGGTTCGCCGGGGCCGGTAGTCTGCCCGACCTTCAGTTCGCCCATTTCGCTTATTGCGCAAGGACTTCACGGAAATGACCCAGACCAGGCGTGCGTTGATCACCGGAATCACCGGTCAGGACGGCAGTTACCTCGCGGAGTTTTTGCTGGGCAAGGGCTACGAGGTTCACGGGCTGATCCGCCGGTCGAGTTCGTTCAATACGGAGCGGCTGGACCACATCTACAAGGATCCGCATGTGCAGGGCGTGAAGATGAAGCTGCATTATGCGGACCTGTGCGATGCGTCCTCGCTGCAGAAGATCCTGGACGAGACCAAGCCGCACGAGGTGTACAACCTCGGGGCCCAGAGCCACGTGCGCGTGAGTTTCGACATGCCGATCTTCACATCGGACACGGTCGCCATGGGCGCGCTGCGAATGCTCGAGAGTATCCGCGACTACCAGGAGCGGACCGGCGAGCAGGTCCGGTACTACCAGGCGAGTTCGTCGGAGCAGTTCGGCAAAGTGGTGGAGTCGCCCCAGAAGGAGACGACGCCGTTTTACCCGCGTTCTCCCTACGCCTGCGCGAAGGTGATGGCGCACTGGATGACGGTGAACTATCGCGAGAGTTACGGCATGCACGCCTCGTGCGGCATCCTGTTCAACCACGAGTCGCCCCGGCGCGGCGAGACGTTCGTGACGCGCAAGATCACGCGGGCGGCGGGGCGGATCAAGCTGGGTCTGCAGGACAAGCTTTTCATGGGCAACCTCGACTCGAAGCGCGACTGGGGCTTCGCGGGCGACTATGTCAAGATGATGTGGATGATGCTCCAGCAGGACGAGCCGGATGACTATGTCATCGCGACGGGCAAGACGATCTCGGTGCGCGAGTTTGCGGAGATGGCGTTTAACCATCTCGGGCTGAATTTCGACGACTACTACGAGATGGACCCGCGTTACATGCGTCCGGCGGAGGTCGATCTGCTGTTGGGTGACCCGAGCAAGGCCAAGCAGAAGCTCGGCTGGGAACCCACGACAAGCGTCGAGGAACTGGCGATCATGATGGTCGAGGCGGACCTGAAGCTCGCCGAACGCGAGAAGACGCTGATCGACGCGGGGCACATGGAGCCGGATTTCGCGGTGCACGACCAGTAAGCAGGGCTTTCGGAGGGAAGGATCGCCATGGCGATTTCGGACTGGTCGGACAAGAAGGTGATCGTGACCGGCGGCGCGGGCTTTCTGGGCGGGTTCGTCTGTCAGAAACTGCGCGAGCGTGGTGTGAAGGATGCGGACATTTTCGTGCCGCGACGCAAGGACTTCGACCTGACCGAGCTGTCGGCGGTGCGCCGGATGTACGACGGGGCGTTCGCGGGCGAGCCGACCGATGTGGTGATTCACCTCGCGGCGGAGGTCGGCGGCATCGGCGCCAACCAGGCGAACCCGGGTCGCTATTTCTACGCGAACATGGCGATGGCCCTGCACCTGATCGAGGAGTTCCGGGCACGGGGCTACCACGAGCGGGACGAGAGCGTCTTCCTGCAGACCGGAACGATCTGCGCGTATCCCAAGTTCGCGCCGATCCCGTTCAAGGAAGAGGACATCTGGAACGGGTACCCGGAAGAGACGAACGCGCCGTACGGCGTCGCGAAGAAGGCGGCGTGGCAGATGCTGGACGCGTACCGGCTGCAGTACGGCATGCGTTCTTCGTACGTGCTCCCGGTGAACCTGTACGGGCCGAACGACAATTTCGATCTGTTCTCATCGCACGTGATCCCGGCGCTGATCCGCAAGTGTGTGGAGGCGCAGGATCGGGGCGACGACCACATCGTGTGCTGGGGCACGGGCAGCGCGAGCCGCGAGTTCCTGTATGTCGAAGACGCGGCGGAGGGGATCGTGCGCGCGACGGAGGTGATGGACGAGCCGACGCCGATCAACCTCGGCGCGAGCTTCGAGATCACGATCAAGGATCTTGTGGAACTGATCGTGCGCCTCACGGGTTTCGAGGGCGAGATCCGCTGGGACACGAGCAAACCGGACGGCCAGCCGCGACGGAAACTGGACACGGAGCGGGCGAAGGATCTTCTCGGTTGGCGTTCTCGGGTTTCGTTCGAGGACGGGCTGAAGCGGACGATCGAGTGGTTCCGCGAGCACCACGATTCACGCCAGACGGCGGGGGCCTGAGGGCACCGGGCCCGGAGCGATCATGCGCGTGCTGCTGATCAACCAGGTGTACTACCCCGATGTGGCTGCGACGGCGCAGCACGCCGACGATCTGGCCCGGCATTTGGTGCGCGCCGGTCACGATGTACACGTGATCGCTTCGCGCTCGATTTACGGGGGCAAGGGCGCGACCCTTTCCAAGTATGAGGAGGTCGAGGGGGTCAGGGTGCATCGCGTCGGCCGGAGCATCTTCGGGAAGGCCGGTATCGCGGCGCGTGCGGCGGATTTTGCGGTGTTCTATGTGCTGGCGATGTTCAAGGCGCTGACGCTCAAACGGTTCGATGTGGCGGTCTGCTTCACGACGCCGCCGTTCATCTCGCTGGTCGGCTGGGTGCTGCGGACGATTCGGCGGACGAAGTTCGTTTATTGGGTGATGGATATGTACCCGGACGTGCCGGTGGTGTGCGGGGTGATGAAAGAAGGGGCGCTGAGCACGCGGTTCTTCGAGGCCGTGGATCGGTTCTGCCTGAGGAGGGCGGACCGGGTGGTCGTGCTCGGGCGGTGCATGCGAGAACGGGTGCTGGCGAAGGGTGCGGACCCGGAGAAGGTCGAGCACATCGGGGTGTGGTCGGACCAGAGCGAGGTTAAGCCGATCGGGCGCGAACACAACGAGTACACCGAGCGGTGGGGGCTGGATGGGAAGTTCGTCGTCATGTACTCGGGCAACTTCGGGCTCGCGCACGATGTGCGGACGATGCTCGAAGCGGCGGAGCGGTTGGAGTCCGACGATCGGTTTCGGTTCCTTTTCGTCGGTGGCGGCAAGAAGAAGGCCGAGGTCGAGGCGTTCGTTCGCGAGCGGAAGCTGAGCAACGCGGTCGTCGATGGCTACCAGCCACGGGAGAAGCTGGACCATTCGCTGAGCTGCCCGGATGTGCACCTTGCGACAATGATTCCGGGAGCCGAGGGGCTCATCGTGCCCTGCAAGCTGTTCGGGATCATGGCGGCGGGGCGTCCGACGGTGTTTATCGGGAGCCCGAAGAGCGAGCTTGCGCTCGTGCTGCGCGAGAACGGGTGCGGCGAGGTGGTGGAGCCGGGCGAGGTTGAGACGCTGGTGGAGGTGCTCCGGGGATTGGCCGATGACCCCGGCAGGGTGCGTTCGATGGGCGAGCGGGCGCGAGCGGCGTTGTCGGACGCGTACGGCCGGGAAACGGCCTGTGAGGCCTGGCGTCGGCTGCTCGAGGGAGTTGCCGGCGAAACACCGATTGCGGGAGAGGCCGAGCCGGAAGGCGTGCGGGCGCGGGGGGAGTCGGCGTGAGCGAGCAATCCGGCGCGAAGCGCCGCTCGAACATCGAGATTCTGATTCCGACCTTCAACGAGTCGGCGAACCTGGCGCACGCGCTGGCGAGCGTGTGCGATTGGGCGGATGTGGTTCGGGTCGTGGACTCCGAGTCGACGGATGACACCCGGGAGATCGCCGAGCGGTACGGAGCGGAGGTCGTGATCCAGCCGTGGCTGGGGTACGCGAAGCAGAAAAACTGGGCGCTCGAGAACCTGCCCTGGCGGGCCGACTGGATCTTCATCCTGGATGCCGACGAGGTGATTCAGCCGGGTCTGCGGGATGAGCTGATCGCGGTGGCGTCGCGGCCGGTGGATGACATCGAGCAAGCCGGCTTCTACATCAACCGGTACTTCATCTTCATGGGGCGCCGGATCCGGCACTGCGGGTACTACCCGAGTTGGAACCTGCGCTTCTTCAAGCGTGGCAAGGCGCGCTACGAAGAGCGCGAAGTGCACGAACACATGATGCTCGATGGCCCGAGCGGCAAGCTCAAGGGCCACATGGAGCACTACGATCGACGCGGGCTCGAGCACTTCATCGCGAAGCACAACCGGTACTCCACGCTCGAGGCCCGGGAACTGGTGCGCGGCGCGTCGCACGAGGGGATGCTGCCGGCGGACCAGTTGGAGCCGGGCATCCGGCTGCGTCGCTGGTTGAAGTACAACGTGTTGCCTCGGCTGCCGCTGCTCGGGGTGTGGCGATTCGTGTACATGTACTTCATCCGTTTCGGATTCCTGGACGGCGTGGCCGGCTTCCGGTTCAGCATGCTGCTCGGCACGTACGACTTCTTCATCGCGATCAAGATCCGCGAGCTCCGGCAGCTCGAGAAGGAGCAGCTTGAGCAGGCGCTGGCGCGCCCGGCGCAGGGGTCAGCGCTCGCGACGGCGGAGGGCTCCGAGGGTGCGATGCGCGTGGGCGCGGTTGCGACGGCGCCCGCCGACACCGAAAGCGACGGTTCGGATGGCGGGCCGCCTGCCGGTTCGGCCGGCGGGGTTTCCCCGGCCGTGAGCGCGACTCGCGACGAGCAGCGGCGCGAGTTCGTCGGCGGTGACGCGCCGGCGTATCCCAGCCCGCCCGTGAGCGTGATCATCCTCTGTTACAACGAGGAAGTGAACATCCGCGAGTGTCTGGAAAGCTGCGCGTGGTGCGACGATGTCCATGTGCTCGACAGCGGGAGCACCGACCGGACCGTGGAGATCGCCCGGGAGATGGGCGCAAAGGTCTCGGTGAACCCGTTCAGGTCGTTCGGCCAGCAGCGGAACTGGGCGATCGACAACATCGAGACGAAGCATCGCTGGCACTTCCATCTGGACGCGGACGAGCGGTTCACGCCGGCGCTCGTCAAGGAGATGGACGCGATTCTGCAAGGGGAGCGGTCTTCGGATCCGGCGTCGGCGACGACGGCCTACCAGTGCCCCTCGATGATGATGTTCATGGGGCAGTGGTTGCGCCGGGCGGCCGAGTACCCGGTGTACCAGGTGCGGTTCTTCGACTCGAAGATGTGCCGGTACGAGGATTACGGGCACGGCCAGCGCGAGGTGAACCGAGGGCACACCGGCGTTCTGAAGATGCCGTACCTGCACTACAACTTCTCGAAGGGGATCGAGGAGTGGTTCGACAAGCACAACCGCTACAGCACGCTCGAGTCGTCGCAGGCGGAGCACGAGCCGCAGATCTCGCTGACGCGTGCGCTGTTCGGGCTGTTCACACCGGACAAGATCAAGCGGCGCCGGCACCTCAAGGCGTTGAGCTACCGGATGCCGGCGAAGGCGACGCTGATGTACATGTATATCGTGGTCCTGCGTCGGGGCTTCATGGACGGGTCGGCGGGCGTGAACTACGCTCGGATGCGATCGATTTACGAGGCGATGATCAGCGTGAAGTCGGCGGTATCGCAGGCTGAGAAGAAGCAGAAGCGGAACGCCGCCGGCGGGGATTTGCGGTCATGAACGGCTCAGGTGCAGGGTACGAACAACGGTCGGTGAGCCCGTACACCACGCGCGAGAAAGTCGGGCGGGTGGTCTGGAACTATCTCGGGCAGCCGCTGTTCCGTTGCACTTTTCACAACTGGTACGGGCTGCGGAACGCCCTGCTGCGCCTGTTCGGGGCGTCGGTGGGGCGTCCGGTGCGGATTCGACCGAGCGTGCGGATCGAGCAGCCGTGGAATCTCACGATCGGTGACAACTCATCGATCGGCGACCGGTCCGTCGTCTACTGCCTCGGCAAGGTGACAATCGGCAGCCACGTGAGCATTTCGCAGCAGGCGCACATCTGTGCCGGAACGCACGACTACAAGATGCCCGATCTGCCTCTGATCCGGCCGCCGATCGTGATCGAGGATCACGCGTGGATCGCCGCCGATGCGTTTGTCGGGCCCGGGATCACCGTTGGCGAAGGGGCGATACTGGGAGCGCGCGGCTGTGCGTTCAAGGACCTTGAGGCGTGGACGATCTACGGCGGCAACCCGGCCAAGGCGATTGCCGCTCGGCCGACTCTGGGCGAGGATGACCGAGATGAATGAAGTCGCTGAGAAGACCGCCGCACACAACATCCCGGACTACGGCTTCGGTGATTCGGCGATCCGGCACCATATGGCGTACATCCTGGACCCGATCGAGCGGCTCGCGGGCGGGTTCCGGTGGTCGAGAAACGCTTCCGGCCCGTCCGGATCGACGCACACCTCGATGACCTCGACCGGTCCGCCGAGGCAGGTATCACCCTCGGCCATGACCTGCGCGACGCCGGGGT
>Ga0126341_1000287_pt1 | contig 9682 bp, 4 predicted proteins | sample OrbTmetagenome_FD_97057 | JGI IMG/M metagenome (GOLD analysis project Ga0126341, IMG submission 97057) | Coral microbial communities from Florida Keys, Florida, USA - Orbicella T D metagenome | ecosystem: Host-associated > Invertebrates > Cnidaria > Coral | place: Florida Keys, Florida, USA... | reverse complement strand
TGGCTAGTACTCGGATAATATGTTGACTGTAGGATATGGAAGAGGAAATCATTGGTAACCGCTGGAAAGAACTGGGGGGTGTGGGTCACTCGGGGAAGAGCCGCATGCGCGCTCGTGACCCACCCCCCTTAACCAGTTCACTCCCAGCGGCCAAGAGGCTCCCGCACAAGAATCACACAATAAATCCCTTCTTGGGCCATAATAATTCTATAAAACTTTCATTTTATTTTCATTCTTAAGGTTTCTCTTATTGGGATTTATTTGTTGATTCATTGGTTTACTCGTTACATTTGGACAAGATCAACCACCAGATTATTTTCCAGAAGTAACCCGGGTATCCATTCAAGACCTAACAAAATTACCAGTTTTATCCTTAAGAATGACGTCCGGGTAATAGTCTGGAAAGGATGAACAGATAATAAATTTAAGGTGTTACACGGTTGTAGCTGGAGAACCTGATGTAGTAGAAAATGAATCTAAAATTGAAATTTCTTTTATTATTCCTCTTATGATTGGCATTTGGTCACCATCAAAGTAAATTGTTTTTTTGCTTGCCAGGTGAGGACAGCACTAACCAATCAATACATTTTTATATCTTCTGCTCCTATCCTAAGCTTGTAAGTAATAAAATAAGTTAGATTTTATGGTTATACCTGGTCCATCTGGAGGGTAAGGAACTAAGAATTTATATTATTAATATTTGGTTAGGCCGTCGCTTTACTAGAGTTTACATTTGATGATTGATGATTGCCCATACAGATTGATCAGAGGCTCGGGATGGAGCAGGCGTTTCCACTCAGGATTATTCCCAAAATCTTCTAATAAAATCTCTAGCACGAGCCAGGGTTACAAGGTAATAATTATAAGGTGTATCAGGGATTACGCTAGTTTCTTTGAGTTGGAGTTTATTTTGGTTCTGTTTTCTTGGATTTCTTTGATTATTAATGATCATTTGGGTAGAAGGAACCAAAATAACTTTATAATTATAGAATTCTATCCTCAGAGACCCCGGTTCCACATTAAAATATTTAAATTTATTGTTATTTCTAGTCATCCTGGGTCTCTGGGAAGTAGTAATCATAATTCCTGCATTTTACATTTATTATTTCATTTTTGATTACATTCTGTTAACCCATCCTACCCTTCCACAACAGGTTCCTCCCAACATTATCCGTGAAAGAGACGGAATTCTCTCATCCAAACCAAGCTAGGAACCTGTTGTACTAATAAAACCATTTGTAGGTATATTTTTTGGTTATCTTTCCTGTCATTCTTGTATGTAAGACCCTGGGAAGCCTACTATAAAGTGGAAAATTCTTTTATTTTTTCATCCTTTTGGCTAGCTCTTTCTACCTTAATGGCTTGGGAGATTCTATTATTAATAGAAAATTATCTGATAACACGGGCTAGGACCCACAATCTCATATATTAAATCTGGACTTACTAACCGTGTATTCCGCCTTCTGTGTTAACCCTAGCTGGGCACATATAACCCGGGATAACTTTCTTATCTTTTCTATCTTCTTTTACCTTTGATTCCTAGTGGTGCCCAGGATAATCTGTGGTAAACCTTCTGTAACCGTCTCAATAAACCCTATAATTCCCTTAAAAATATAATATTTATTGCTTATTATAGGTAATCTAATTTAAAAATTACTGGTTTTTTAGTGTCTTCTACTTCTCTCGGGGTCTTTCTCTAAAGGAAATCATATAATAAAATAGCATTTGTAGGTTCATGAAGGTTAATAAGAGCCTGGCCAAGATAGGTAATTTGTATGATCTCCAGAAATGGAAAGTCAAGAGTTAATTTTGGAAAAATACCATTAAAATTCCTTGAAAGAGACGATTCTATGAGAGAAAGACAAAGAAATAGAAATGGATAAATGAACAAAGTTACCTGGATTTATCTACAAAAGACTCCAAAGTGTTAATCTGATTGACCGTGTAACATGAGAATTAATAATTAATATATGATGAAGGTAGAAGGTAGATAATGGTTGGGACACGGTCAATAGGAACAAGATCTCGCTATTTATTTCCCTGATTCATAGGCTACACCAGCTAGATTTAATATTATTTCTTGAGTATTTTCCTAACCAAATCTAGCTGTTTTGCTCTCATATCCCGCTACCCTCTTCCTCTAAGATTATTTCCTGTTTACTTTCCTTAGCGGGTACTAGAGGTAGCGGTAGCGTATCGGTAGCGGAGCGGAAGCCTCTTGGGTACCCCCTTGCGGTATCCCCATTATATCTCCCAAAAACTCCTGGAAATGACAATAAATAAAATATAAATTTAGAGTTTTTGGTACCGCTATCCATCTATCTGGTATCCCGGGTACTGGCTATTACCTACAGACTACCATTAATCTCGAGAAGATTCCTATTGTCCATTCCATTCATATCCCGGGATACCCAAGAAGAAGATTGACGGTAAGCTTACGGAAGGAGGATAAGAGTCCAGATTTATCATAGAATTTCCTGGATTTACCTTTCTACGCCCTTACGCTGGACTCCCTTCAACCTCTATTCCCAAGATAATATCCGTCTCTAGGAGTTAATCTGTTGGGTCACAATGGTAACAGCCAGGATGGGAGAATGAAAGTCCTAAGATTACCGCATAATATCCGGCCATCATAAGGGATTCTTAGGGTGTGACGAGGACATTACTAACCCAAGATGAAGCCTTCCGGGGGCCCGCAGGGGCTGGAACGGAGTCTTATGGAAGCTTATGTTAGGTTTAATCTCATGTTCATTTACTAAGAAATCCTACCAAAATGCAAATATAATGTTAATAATAATAATTTTAATATCTGAATTTAAGGGATTTTACTAAATAATTTGCATTTTGCCGGTAAGATAAGATAGCGAGGTTACGTAAGGAAAGAGAAGACAAGACCATAGAAAACTGGAGAAGAAGATTACCGGGTAATAGTGTCATCCAACAGAAGAAGAATACAAATAAATACAAAATATTATGAATTTACAATCTTATGTTCCTTATCCGTCTCTTGGTTCCTTGTGGCTTACTTGTGATAACTGGTCAATAACTTTATGGATGAAGAAAGTGAGTGAAGTGAGTCTGGAGAGATGGGACACCGCATGGAACCCAAATAACTTTTTTCTTCTTCATTTACAGGATATGACCATAAAGTAAACCTAGTGTAGGAGCTTGTTAGTATGGGAAAGGAAAGGTAACTTATGACAGGAGGGTTCACCCTTAGATCTGTCCAAATAATATTATATTTACATTATTATCAGAGCTTCTAAGGCCAATAATTCTTAGTAAAATCCTTAATGTCTTCCAGCGGTTAGCCAGTTATCCCAAGGTGAAGCAGATGTGGAAGTTAGTAGGAGATTACCAGGAAAGAAAGAAATTAATTCTAAGATCTCACAATATAATTCTGTGTTATCTTCAGCCGCCATGTTATCCGGGCTAAAGCCCCTGTAAAATACACTTCTTTCATTTATGTGCGGAATTCTATTGAAAATGTGAATTAATTTGTGATTTTATATGTAATCTGGTGTAGGTGGGAAATCCCTTAACCATACAAATCTAAACCTTGCATTCACCTTGGGAGACCTATTATGTAAACCAAATCCTATATGGTGGATGGTCCCATTATAACTAAGACACGAAAGGTATAAGGGATGGATAGAATGGGTCATGAGGGAAGCGGTCCTAGCACAATCCTTAATAAAACCAAATAATTCTATATTAATAAAGTGAGTGATCCAAAAGAATTCTATCTTTTTATCTTAAAGGTTTAAAGGTTTAATAATATAGGATTTTACCTTCAATCGATTCATTCAGGAAAAATACCATTAATTCTACCATCAAAGCCCAAGAAATCCATTATTTTTGCTATTTTATCATATTTTCTGGGATTTCTTGGCTTCATTGTATTCTGTTTCTGTAGTCTCTAGGCGAAGCCCTTACAAATATCTTCTTCATCCACCATCTAGGGCGTAAGAGTCTAAGAAAAGGAAAGAAGTGAGAGACGGGGAATGCTATTATTATTAAGATGAGTTAGACCAAGAATCAAGGAATCTTAGGAGGTGCATGACAGGATTTATTTATCTTAGTAAGGCCGCCTCATAGACCGTGGAAATACCAAGATTAATCGATAAAGTTGGACCGCCAAGGATCATCCGACAGATATAATCCTATTGTAATAACCTTCAATAATCAATAAATGAAATATTTTATGATGAGATCCCAGATTCTAAGCTTGGTAGGGCGGTATCGACATGACAAATATGATAATAGAATTATATGGTTGGTGTAGATGAAAGGGAAATAATCTGTAAAGGATTTTATAGAAAACAAAGTGGTTAATGGAAGGTCAGTAAAGACAATAAAATATAATTTTGGACCTACAGATAACTCTAAGATAAATAGATTTTTTGATGATATTTCTTATTTATTTACGCTTGCCAGAAGGAACATTACCAGTCAAATCCTTAGGAAAGAAGGAAGTCAAAGGTAAGTTCTGGTAAGGTCAAAGCCTCCTTCCACGTCTGGTCTGCCACCACTCACCACTTCATTCCGCCGTCTCTCACCTACGGTGGGCGGATACTCCCGGCATAATTATGGTAAGTGTCCAAAGAGAGTGTGGATAGGTCCTGGCCAGTACTCGGTCACACTTTCCTAGATAATTCTGTTACAATTTTATATTTATTCCTGTGTTATCCGCTGGGAAGAGTCTAGAATGGCTGCATAAACTACAAAATAATTCTAATTTTAATATGAGATTATAGGTAATTTAAGGTAATGGATTGGTCAATAAATATATAAATTTAAGATTTCTTATTGGATATTAGTAAGACCAATCCATCGAAAGTTATGAATTATTGAATCGATAGTAAAAATCATATTATCTTTAATGTCTATGAATCCTTAATAACCAATCAATTGTATCAAGAAAGAGTGAAGATTGTTGAAGAGGTAAGGGTAACACAAGGGCATAATAAGATTAATTTTGAGTCAATGAAGGGGTGAAAGGTTTAAACTTGTGATCCATCCAAGAATTATCAATAAAGTTAGGAATTATATAAGCTCTTGTAAGTAATAAAATAAGAATTTTAATTGATAATTCTTGCTACCAACAAGTTCCAACAGAAGTTAACGAGTGAAGGCTAGGAAGGAAGGAAACCATAAAAACTTTAAACTTTTATGATTTGTTCTAGCTTTTGGAGATGTAGCAAGGGACAAGGGAGCGTAAGACACTAAAACTTATTTATTTTATTAGCGGTGTCCCTTGCTCCAGATACATACCATCCTCCTTTCCTAACACCAGACGATAGAAGCGGTTAACCTTTCCTTTTCCTTTCGTACACCATCAATCTCATGACTTAATTAATGATTAGAAGATAATAGAAGTATATGGGAAAGGAAAGGTAAACCGATTCCAACGGCTGGACACTCTATCCTTCCTTCCACTCCTCACACACTAATAAAAGCCCAGAAAATATAATATTTTATTAATTTTATTGGCCTTTTAGTGTGAGGGAAGGAAGTTAAGAGTGTATTAGTCCCTTCCAAGAACCCTAAAGAATAAAAATAAATTGCAAATATATTTTGATTATTAGGGGGTTCTTGGGTCAAAGAATCCCTAATAAAACCACTTAAAAGAAGATTATTTTGGAGGAATTATTAAGTGGTTTTATATGGGTCTCTTAGGGATTCTTTGGGGGGAAAAGCCTTTAAAATAAGAAATTTATTAAAAATATAAGTTATTTTATTATGGATTTAAAGGCTTTTCCTATAATAATATATTTTATTTCTTTCACTCATATCTTTACACTCACGGGGGCCTAGCGGCAGCCTATCTTCCCGGGGCTGAGTTTGTTCCAAAGCGCCCCCATACCATTCCGTTCCTCCCTCACGCTTCCGTCCCTCCCCAATAATAACACAATAAAAATTAATTAAAAATTATATTTTATTTGTGTTATTGGGAGGGGTGAAAGGAATGAAGGAAGGCAAAAGGAAAGTTAGTCCTAGTACTCCCCAAAGGTAACCATAAGAAATTATATATTTTTATTACAGATTTAAGGTGTTGGTCCAAGATTTGGTTACCTTTGGGATAGAAAGAGGCAAGGAACCCCTTATGTTTGGAGGAAACCTTAACAAATAATCTGTTAAAAATCTTATTAACTTTCCTTTTATCTCTAGACTCTAAGCTTAGGTTGGTCCTCATCATCTAGGTCCAAAAGGTAACAAGATTCCTAGGTTTGGCAGTTATAATCTCCTATCATATAAGGAATTATAATGGGTAAGGGATAAGGGGGCCCAACCTACCTTTCCTACAATAAATTATGAATTTCCCATGTTTACTTTGGGGGTTGGGCCACCTTATACCCCACAAATAAGCAAAAATATTGATTTTGGAGCTTATTTGCTAGCCTCCAGCGGCCGGAATCTTTTATGCGTGAGGAGGCCCAGACCAGAGAATATGCTAGCGCTAGCGTGACAGGCCAAAGGCCGCAAAGACCAAAGAATCCCTAATAATCCCATATAAACCAAATATTATTTTAGTGTTTTTATTAGAAGTTTATTTGGTTTATAAGGGCCCAGAAGCACTCCTAAAAACTATAAATTTCTTAATGATTTTTGAGTGCTTCTGGGGTGTATACGTCCAAAAACCCAAGGAATTCCATTAAAAATATAAGGGTTTTTGGCAATCTTCCTGTCGTATCCGGCCACCGCTCACGACTTCATTGCGCCTGCTCTCCCGGGTGGAGCCCGGGGGCGCATACTGCCGACTCTTTATCTTATGTTCAATCAACCGTCATATTATTGTTACTGAATGTTCCTTATCCACCTAGGGTCCACCATTCTATCTTTCCATTCTTCCGCTTACCTTACGGCCGGTGGACCCTGTGTGTAAGGCCAGCACCCTGTAAAATACACTTTATTCCTAAAATTACGGTTGGGTCCTGGTACAATCTTATATGCATTTATAGGTGTAGGAAGGGATTGATGATAGTGCTTCTGCATGGGATTCTAAGGACAATGAGAGGCAATTGAAGGTAAAGTCAGTCCAGGAATGAGTCAAGTTTAAACCTTTAGGAATTTCTTTGTGGTGGCTAGTTAGTGAGAATTAATATAGATTTTTACTAGCCACCACCCCTATATAATTAATATATTTTATGAGTTCCTTCCTCCCCATCCCGTCCCCTCGTGTCTGGGGCCCCTTACAATATCTTCCCGGCAGCTGAGTTTGGCCAACAGAAACAACATATTTGGCCAAAGCGCTGTCAAAAGGAATTATAAGGGATAATAGGGCCACCACTAGCGCCAGCCGGAGGACAAGAAGATAAGCTATTGGCGTGAGAGTGGTAGCGAGGGGGTTAACGCCCCCACCAAGAAGATAAATATTATATTTTTAGTAACCAAGTCCTAAGAGTTCCCACCTAACCCTTATCAATAATTTATTCTTATTACTTACGGGTTCTGTTTTCTCTTACCTTACTAGGGATATCCTCTGACTTGGACCGCCTACAGTATTCTCACAAGACGAATCACAATATTATGCCCTACCAACCAAACCGACGGACCTGAGAACCCTTAAAAGACAATACCTTGCCATGTCCCTCCCAGGATTAACCGTAACCAGATAATGATTATGAGGATAGGAAAGGAAATGTAAGTGAAGAATTTTATAGAAAGACGAGAAGATAATCAGAAAATATATGAAATTCTTTGGTCATTAACAATATAATCCCGTAAATATAAATATAATATTAAGATAATAAAAATAATAATGCATAATTAATATAAGATCCTATAATAATAACTTTTGCATTCTCATGTTTACTGTCCCTCCACACAGATTTTTATTGATTTTCTTACGTAACAGACGGTATAAAATAGTAAATTTATATTTAAAATCTGTGTTATTTATTAGGTGCCACGGGTTATTACCCAACTAGAAGATATAAGATTGACGCGGGACGGTATACAATAGACGAGATAATAAGATTAGATTTGGAGAAACAGGGGGTGGTGACTATAGGATTTGGATATGATGTGGACACTTCTTGGGCTTGATCTTGGTTCACTTTCAATTGCATTTCTTTGATATTTATTCTGTAATCTTCTTTGATAACCAGACAATATACATAAAATATTAATTATTAATTCTACAATATTATCTTGGCCCAATAACACTTCTTTCACTTTCTCTTTCTACCCACATAAGCTTCATATTTTGTATCTGGTATTTATTTATGAGTTTTATTGTCACATCTAAGGCCCGTTCACTGTAAGATTGTATGTTCATGAAGGATTCTTTGGTATCTTGCCGTCTATTTTCATTCTATTTATATTGATTATTTATAGGATTCACTAGGCCAAGTCATATATTCTGTCAAAATAATATCATAAAAATAATAGATTTCTTACTAGCGGTTACACTGGTCCATTTAGGAGAATTACGCCGGTTACCTGTCATTCCTGTCGAGAGTCAACCTTGGTATCTTCTGGACAAGGACCCACTGTAGGAACCTGATGTAGAAGGCAAGCAGCATTTATTATAAGTATAAAATAAATTAAATTCTTTGTACCTTTGGTGTCTGCTTGCCAATGATTCACCTTAGAATAGCCTCCACCCACCGGAGGAAGTCACGGTAGAAGAGAATGATGGTGGACGCGTGTGAATGAAGAATTAAGAAAATAATTATAAAATATTATTAACTTTTATGTTTTTATGAAGGTTTTTACGGATTACGCCCATGGAAGATTAACGGTATCACCACTCCTCACCAGCTTCTCATATTAATTATCTGGTTCACTCGTGTATTCCTCGTCCCTTTGTGGGCTTCATGCGGGGACTCGTCATGGGCGTAAGCCACGGCCTACTAGAATCCCAGGAAATTCATTCATGTAATCTGGTTCTTGGTCCTCGTCCATACCCTTACAAGCCATCCAACTTAAGGTTAACATGCCTTTCATCTCTCTAACTCTTGGTCCACAGCCTATGATTGAAGGTAGAAAAGGTAAGTTTGGGGAGTTCTAGGACAGGACTATAACCAGATAATAATTTGGACCAAAATAATCCTAAGATAACTAGCGCTGGAGGGTCCTGTCCTCCCAATATCCTACACTAGCAAAAATCCTAGACTTTTCCACTTACAAATGCTGTATCCTTCCCGGGGCAAGCATTATCCCCAAAAGAACTAACAAAAAACCCTGTAAAACCACATAATAAATATGAAATATAAATAGGCATAGAATCGTCACTCGTAAGTAGACTAGCGTGAGCGGTTAGTAAGATAGGATTGGTCGGTTGGGATGTTTGGACGAGAGTTACTGGGAATTCTTTGGCTTTATTATAGATTCACCAGTCAATCAACATAATAAGAATATAAATATAATGTATTTTTGAATGCTTCTTGGCTAGTAAATTCCTATCTTAAGCCTCCACCACTATACCCTTTCTCTCATAATCAATCTAAATTTACTATTAATTTTATGATTATAAAGGGAAAACAGAAGGGAATCAAGCCTCAAGGAATTGAAAGTGAGGGAAGTTAGTAAGGGTTGATCTTAGATAAATCCAGGATGAATGAAGATAGAATTCTAAGAAGCCTTTTAACCTTGAGAATGAGACACGGGCTACCTGTAATAACCTAATAATTTAGGAATTTCTTATATGGGATGGGTCAATAGATGGCGGGAAGAC
>Ga0126341_1000286_pt1 | contig 9756 bp, 7 predicted proteins | sample OrbTmetagenome_FD_97057 | JGI IMG/M metagenome (GOLD analysis project Ga0126341, IMG submission 97057) | Coral microbial communities from Florida Keys, Florida, USA - Orbicella T D metagenome | ecosystem: Host-associated > Invertebrates > Cnidaria > Coral | place: Florida Keys, Florida, USA... | reverse complement strand
CTTGTATTGCTCGAGGATCAGGATGCGGCCCTCGGGTGTGACCGGCACGACCGAAACGAAGGGACGCAGGTGGACCTGATAGAAATCGTCGACCTGACGGCCATCGGGCAGTTCGACCGTCTCGCGCGCGACCTTGAGATACGGCGCGGCCTCGAAGACGATGTCCTTGCGGAGGGTTTTCCAATGCCTGTCAGCCATGTCCGGCGTCGCCCTGTGATTGTCTGAACGTCTTGAAACGGAAAACGCCGCCCCGGGACCGGGGCGGCAGCATTCATCGGGTCGGCGCGGACGGCTCAGCCGACCAGTTCGAGGCCCGAGAAGAAATAGGCGATCTCGACCGCGGCGGTTTCCGGCGCGTCGGAGCCGTGCACCGAGTTCTCGCCCACGGATTCGGCAAACTCGGCGCGCACGGTGCCCGGCGCCGCATCGGCGGGGTTGGTGGCGCCCATCACTTCGCGGTTCTTCTGGATGGCGTTGTCGCCTTCGAGCACCTGCACCACCACCGGCTCGGAGGCCATGAACGCGCAGAGTTCGTCGTAGAAGGGACGCTCGGCGTGCACTTCGTAGAACTTGCCGGCCTGGGCCTTGGTCAGCTGAATGCGCTTCTGCGCGACGATGCGCAGGCCGGCGTCCTCGAATTTGGCATTGATCTTGCCGGTGAGGTTGCGGCGGGTGGCATCGGGTTTGATGATGCTGAGCGTGCGTTGGGTTGCCATCGGGCGGTCTCCTGTTTGAGACCGGGGATATGCGCCCCGGCCGGTCTGAAATCGGGCGTGCGATAGCACGGGGGCTGCGGCATGGGAAGGGGGCTTTGCCCCCTCGGCCTGCGGCCTCACCCCCAGGAATATTTTCGGCCAGAAGAAGGGCCGGAGGTGGCTGGTGTGTGGGGCCCGGCTCTGCTAGAGCGCGGCCATGCTGACGATTGATGACATCTCCTATTCGGTGGAAGGGCGCCTGCTGCTTGACGGCGCCAGCGCGCGGATCCCCGCCGGCCACAAGGTCGGGCTGATCGGCCGCAACGGCACCGGCAAGACCACGCTGTTCCGGCTGATCCGCGGCGAGCTGGCGCTGGAAGGCGGGGCGATCACCCTGCCCCAGCGCGCCCGCATCGGCGGCGTGGCCCAGGAGGTGCCGGCCAACGAGGTGTCCCTGCTCGACACCGTGCTGGCCGCCGACACCGAGCGGGCGGCGCTGATGGCCGAGGCGGAGGAGGCCGTGGACGCCACCCGCATCGCCGAGGTCCAGACCCGGCTGGCCGATATCGACGCCTGGAGCGCCGAGGCGCGGGCCTCGTCGATCCTCAAGGGCCTGGGGTTCGACGATGCCGAGCAACTGATGCCCTGTTCGGCCTTTTCCGGCGGTTGGCGGATGCGGGTGGCACTGGCCGGCGTGCTCTTTGCCCAGCCCGACCTGCTCTTGCTCGACGAGCCGACCAACTATCTCGACCTCGAGGGCGCGCTCTGGCTGGAGAGCTATCTGGCGAAATATCCGCATACGGTGATCATCATCAGCCACGACCGCGGGCTATTGAACCGTGCCGTGGGCGCGATCCTGCATCTCGAAGATCGCCAGCTGACCTTCTACCAGGGCCCCTATGACCAGTTTGCCCGCCAGCGCGCCGAACAGCGTGCGGTACAGGCCTCGATGGCCAAGAAACAGCAGGCCCGGGTGGCGCATCTGCAAAGCTTTGTCGACCGGTTCCGCGCCAAGGCCTCGAAGGCCAAACAGGCGCAGGCGCGGCTGAAGATGATCGAGAAGATCGATCTGGTGGCGGCGCCGGAAGAGGTGGCGCGCCGGGTCTTCACCTTTCCGCAGCCCGAGGAGCTGTCGCCGCCGATCATCTCGATCGAGGGTGGCGAGACCGGCTATGACGACAAGCCGGTGCTGCGTGGGCTGAACCTGCGGATCGACCATGACGACCGCATCGCGCTCCTGGGCAAGAACGGCCAGGGCAAATCGACCCTGTCGAAGCTCCTGTCGGACCGGCTGCCGCTGATGGCGGGCAAGATGACCCGCTCGGCCAAGCTGCGGATCGGCTATTTCGCCCAGCACCAGGTCGACGAGCTGCATATCGACGAGACGCCGTTGCAACACCTGCAACGCGAGCGGCCCGAGACCCAGCAATCGAAGCTCCGGGCGCAGCTTGCCGGGTTCGGCCTGGGCGCCGATCAGGCCGAGACCGAGGTCGGCCGGCTGTCGGGCGGGCAGAAGGCGCGGCTCTCGCTGCTCTTGGCGACGCTCGACGCGCCGCATCTCCTGATCCTCGACGAACCGACCAACCACCTCGATATCGAGAGCCGCGAGGCGCTGGTCGAGGCGCTGACCGCCTATGGCGGCGCGGTGATCCTGGTCAGCCACGACATGCATCTGCTGTCGATGGTGGCCGACCGGCTCTGGCTGGTGTCGGATGGCGGGGTGAAACCCTTCGACGACGATCTCGAGGCCTATCGCAAGCTGCTGCTCTCCTCGGACAAGCCGGCGAAATCCGACAAGCCCAAACCGGCGAAGAAGGACGAGGCGCCGCGCCGCGCCACCCGCGAGAAGCTGATGGCGCTGCGCGCCGAGGTGCGCAAATGCGAGGACCGGGTGGAGAAGATCACCGACATGCATGGCAAGCTGTCGCGCAAGCTGGCCGATCCGGCGATCTACGACGCGGCCAAGACCGCCGAGCTGGCCGAGTGGAACCGCAAGTTCGCCGAGGTCGAGGAAGGGCTGAAGCGCGCCGAGGCGCTGTGGATGGCGGCGCTGGAGAAGCTGGAGAAAGTTGGCGGCTGAGCCTCCCACGGCGCGCCCCGGGCCTGACCCGGGGCCCCGCCCTCAAGCTGCCCTCTCGTGGCGATTGTGTCGCGGCACCCGCCGTGCCTGTCGTCTTCGCCCCTTGCCAAACCGCGCGCGCCGTGCTGCCTAGGGGCATGGACAGCGCCTTTCTCATCTCCGCCTTTGTCACGCTTTTCGTGGTGATCGATCCCGTCGGGCTGTCGCCGCTCTTTGTGGCCATGACCTCGGGCATGTCGCCCCGGGCCAGACGCGCCATCGCGGTGCGGGCCTGCGTGGTGGCGGTGGCGATCCTGGCGCTGTTCGGCGCTTTGGGGGAATCGGTGCTGGGCTTCATCGGCATCTCGATGCCCGCCTTCCGCATTGCCGGCGGGCTGCTGTTGTTTCTCACCGCGCTCGACATGCTGTTCGAGCGCCGCACCAAGCGCCGCGAGGACCGCGCCGAGGAGGCCGAGGACGAGGACGACGATCATGATCCGTCGGTCTTTCCGCTGGCGATCCCGCTGCTCGCCGGGCCCGGCTCGATCGCCTCGATGATCCTGCTGACCGGTGCGCGGCCGGGGATCGAGGGCTATCTCTGGGTGACTGGCGTGATGATAGCGGTGGTGGCCATCGCCTTCCTGCTGTTTCTGGCGTCGGGGCTGCTCGAGCGCGGACTGGGGCGCACCGGCATCGTGGTGGTGACGCGGCTCTTGGGCATGCTGCTGGCGGCGCTGGCGGTGCAATTCGTGCTCGACGGGCTGCGCGATTACGGGCTGGCCACCGGGCTGGCCTCGTAAAGCCGGCCCGCCCACCCTATGTCAGGGACAAAGGAGAGCACGCATGTCGGCCATGGACACCGGACAATTGATCTATCTCGTGATGCTGCTGGCTGCGGTGGTGTTCTGGTTTGTGGTGGCAAACCGGAATTCGATGGGCAAGGTGATGCAGCATGCCGCGCTCTGGGGGCTGATTTTCCTTGGCGCGATCGCGGCCGTCGGGCTCTGGGGCGATATCCGTCAGACGGTGGTGCCGCGGCAGGCGGTGTTTTCCGATCAGGGCCGGATCGAGGTGCCGCGCAGCCCCGACGGGCATTACTACCTGACGCTCGATGTCAACGGCCATCCGACCCGCTTTGTCGTCGACACCGGCGCCACGTCGATTGTCCTGCTGGAGGCGGATGCCCGGGCGGCGGGGATCGATCCGGCGCGGCTGAACTATTCCGGCACCGCGATGACCGCCAATGGCGCGGTGCGCACGGCGCGTGTGGTGCTGGACGAAATCGGGTTTGAAGAGATGACCGACCGGCGGGTGACCGCCTTTGTCAACGAAGGTGAAATGGCCGAGAGCCTGCTCGGCATGTCATATCTGCAACGCTTTGACCGGCTCGAGATCTCGGGCGGGCGGCTCATTCTGGAACGTTGAGGCCCGACAGCGCGGTCTCGAGGTCGTCGGCCCAGCCTTCGGCCAGCGGCAGAAGCTGATTTTCGGCGCGCAGCGCGGTGACAATGGCCAGCGCCTCGGTCAGATACGCGCGCGGGGTCGCGCCGCTCCGGGCCAGGTTGGACAGGGTCAGCGCGATGTCGTGGCGCCATCTGGCATTGGCCGGGTCGCGCTGCACCAGATCGCGCTGAATGGTCAACGCTTCGGCAAAGGCCTGCCGGGCTGCCGCCGCATCGCCCTGCCCCAGCGCGACCGAACCGAGATTGCCGTGGCTGTAGGCCAGATCCTGCCGCCAGAGCAGATTGTCAGGGTTCGCCGCCAGCAGTGCCGCGCGCAGGTCGCGGGCGGCGCCGAACGAGGCTGCGGCGGCGGCCAGATCGCCGCCGGTCTGCGCCAGCCCGCCCAGCCGGTCATGGCTGATGGCCAAGCTGCGCTGCCAGGCACGATTGTCCGGATCCTGCGCCAGAAGCGCCGTCGTCAGCCGCAGGCTCTCTTCGAAGGCCCGGCGCGCACCGGAGAGATCGCCGGAATTCCAGAGCGCCAGGCCCAGGAAATCGTGGCTGACCGCCAGATCGCTCTGCCAGACCGTATGCGCCGGGTTCTGCGCCACCAGGGCGCGCATCGGCGCCAGCCCCGCGCGAAAGGCATCCCCGGCTGCCTGCGGATCGCCCTGCGCCAGCGCCGCCTGCCCGATCTTGTTGTAGGTGATGGAAATATCGCGGCCCAGCCCGGCATTGGCGGCCGTCAGCGGCAGGAGCCGCGCCAGCGCGCGGTCATAGGCGCCGCGCGCCGCCGCCGCGTCGCCCAGCGCCAGCGCAATATCGCCGGCGAGGTTGTGGCTGATCGCGAGGTCGCGTTGCCATTGCGCATTGCCGGGGTCGTGCGCCGCCAGGCTCTCGCGCCCGGCAAGCGCGGCCGAATAAGCGGCCTGCGCCCCGGCCAGATCGCCCAGGCGTTGCAACACGTTGCCGTATTTCTCGAAAGCGATCGCCAGATCGCGTTTCAGCTCGGTATTGCCGGTATCCTGCCGCGCCAGAAGGCGCGAAAGCTCGAGCGCGGCCGCATACTGGGTCTGCGCCCCGGCCAGATCGCCCTGCGCCAGCGCGAGGTCGCCAAGCCGGGTGCGCAGGATCGAGATGTCGCGTTGCCAGAGCGGCTCGTCCGGCTGGGCGGCGCGCAACCCTTCGAAGAACGCAAGCGCGCGGTGGTAACCCGCCGCCGCCGATGCCGTTTCGCCCAGCGCTTCGGACACATCCGCCAGCCGCCGATGCGACAGGCCGAGACCGCGCTGCCAGGCGGTATTGGCCGGGTCTTGCGTCACCAGTGCCTCGGAAATCCGCAGCGCGGCGGCGAAGGCCTCGCGCGCCTCGGCCAGCGCGCCGAGATCGAGGCGGATCTGCCCCAGCCGCTCCTGCGAGATCGCGAGATCGCTCTGATACGACAGCCTATCCGGCGCGGCGGCGGCGACAGCGGCAATCACTGTCAGCGCCGCGTCGTACAGCGCGCCGGCCCCGGTCATGTCGCCGGAAAACCGCGCGACGTCGCCCAGACCGTTCTGCGCCACCCAAACCGCACGTTGCCGGGAAATATCCTCGGGCGCGGCGGCGCGGCGGGCCTCGGCCGCCGCCAGGCTCTGCCGAAACGCCTGGCCGGCGCCGACAAGATCGCCGGTGGTCATCAGCAGGCGGCCCAGTTGATCGGTGACCAGCCGAAGCTGGTCCGGCGTCTCGCCGCTCAGCGCCTGCGCCTCGGCAAACAGCGCGGCGGCGCGGCGGTAATCGGCAATCGCCAGATCACGGCGCAGATCGGCCTCGGCGGCGCGGGCGTTGAGACTGTGGGTTTCGGCCTCGGACAGCGTCCTGACGAGGTAGTTTTCCCGCAGCGCATCACGCGACCGGCTGTCGATCTCGGCCGCCTCGGTGAGACGCGCGCGGGCGGTCTCGAAGGCGCCGAGTTCGAGCTGGCGCTCGGCCTCCTGCCGCAGCGCGGTAACCGCCGGATCGTCCGACGCCAGGGTCGCCATATCCCGGCGCAGTTCGGTAAAGGCCAGGGCGGCGGCGGTCAGTTCGGCGGTCTGGTCGTTCGAAGGACGCCGCGCCAGATCGGCCGAGAGAAAGGCGCCATACAATGGCGCCAGCGGCATGTCGTTTTCCGCCGCGATGCGCTCGATCAGGCCGCGGTGGGCCGGTTGCAGCCCGGCCATGGCCAGCAGCAGCGACTCGCGTTCGGGCAGCTCGGTGGTGCCGCCGGCAAAGACCATCGCCGGCAGGCCGCTTTCGACATAGGGCAGCTGCTTGCCCCGGGTGCGGTCATAGACGTCCTGCTGCACCAGCGTCAGCACCTGGCGAATTTCCAGCCCCGGCGTCTCCAGGTGCCGGCTCAGCGCCTCGGTAAAGGGCGAGTTGTCGCCCGTGCCATCCGCCGCCGCCTGCCCCGGCGCGGCGGAAAAGGCATAGAGCAGGTTGTCGGCCCGCCCGAGCCGCGCCATCCCGGGGCTGACCTCGGGGCGCCGCGCCAGGCTCATCGCACCGCGCCCGGTGCTGCCGAAGGGATCAGTGCGGCAGGCATCGACGATCAGAAGCCCCACCGGCGCCACCCCTTGCAGCACCGCCGCCACCTCGTCGAGCGGCACGCCGCCGGCACGCAGCGCATCGAGGTTGTCGGCGGGGGCATCGACCGGCAAGAGCAGGTTCTGCCCCGCCACCTCCATGCCGTGGCCGGCAAAGAACACCAGCGCCACATCCGCGCCCGCCGCGTCATCGGCGAAATCCTCGAACGCGCGGCGCATCCGGCGCAGGTCGCGGTTGGTCTCGGTATAGACCTCGAAGCCGAGGGCGATCAGCCGGTCCTCGATGGCGCGGGCGTCGTTGACGGGGTTTTGCAGCGGCCGCAGCGCCTCGTATCGTTCCGCCGCAAGCACCAGCGCGGCCCGGGTTTCGGCCCAGGCAAACCCCGGCAGGACCAGCAAGAGAATCGACAAAAGAACACGCATGCCGCAGGGTAACCCGAGGGGCGTGGCGCTCAAATGATTTCTGCCGTCATCGAGGGCCCCGGCGACAGGGGAAGGACGGGTCATGAAACTGGGTGCATTTTCGGTGAGCCTCGCGGTCCGCGATCTGGCGGCGTCGCGGGTGTTTTACGAAAAGTTGGGGTTTTCGGCGGCCGGCGGGGAGGCCGAGCACGGCTACCTGATCATGCGGAACGAGGACGCCGTGATCGGCCTGTTCCAGGGGATGTTCGAGCGCAATATCCTGACCTTCAACCCCGGCTGGGATCAGGCGGCGCAGCCGGTGGCGGGCTTTGCCGACGTGCGGTCCTTGCAGGCCGAGTTGCAGGCGGCGGGGCTGAGCTTTGCGCAGCAGGCCGATCCCGAGGGCACCGGGCCGGCAAGTTTCATGGTGATCGATCCCGACGGCAACCCGGTGCTGGTGGACCAGCACGTCTGAGCGAGGCGCCGGACCGGCGGCCGCCCGTCGTGCCAGCGGCCTGCCCGCTTGGTGCGGGCCTCTCCCCGTCCCGGGCCCGCCCCGGGGCCTCGCGGTCACCACGGCGGGGCCCCGGATCGAAGTCCGGCGCGCGCGGGTTTGCATCGCCGCCCGCGACAGGCTCGGTCAGCCGCTTTCCGCTTTCTTCTCCCAGCGGCCCGAGGCCTCCGACCAGTATTGCGCCGCGCAGCCCGCTCCCGTCAGCGCCTTCCACTGGTCACGGGCCCGGTCCACCGCCTGCGGATCGCCGCCATCGAACAGCACGCAGACCCGTTCCAGCGCCCCCACCTCCTCGGGCGAGACCTCGGCGCCATCCACCATCATCAGGCATTGCGGATCGTTGCCCGCCGCCCCCGAGGTCAGCAGCACCGGTTGCGGCGCATCATGCGGCCCGCCGGCGCGGCCATGCGGCAGAAAGCTGTCGTCGGCCCCCTGCCAGAGCCGCTCGTCCAGCCAGTCGAGCCGTCCCTCGTCGGTGCCGCGCACCGCGACGCGCCAGCCGGCACCGCGGGCCTTTTCCAGCAGCATCGGCAAGGTCGCCTCGAGCGGCCGCTGCGTCAGGTGATAGAAGAACGCGGCGCCCAAGGCTCAGCCTTTCTCGAACCGGTCGCGCACCAGCCGGTCCAGCGCCATGACGCCCCAGCCCGTCGCGCCCTTGGGCGCCAGGTCGGTGTCCTTGGCGACCTGGGCCACACCGGCGATGTCGAGATGGATCCAGGGCGTCTCTTCCTTGACGAAGCGCTTGAGGAACTGCGCCGCGGTGATCGACCCGGCCGGCCGGCCGCCGACGTTCTTCATGTCGGCCTTCTGGCTCTTGAGCTGGTCGTCGTAGCTCTGGCCCAGCGGCAAACGCCAGGCGCCCTCGCATTCCGCCTCGGCCGATTTCAGGAAGTCGTTGCACAGGCTGTCGTTGTTCGAGAACACCCCGGCATTGTCATGGCCCAGCGCGATGATCACCGCCCCGGTCAGGGTCGCCAGATCGATCATCCCGGCCGGCTGGAAGGTTTCCTGCGCGTACCACATCACGTCGCAGAGCACCAAACGGCCCTCGGCGTCGGTGTTGATCACCTCGACGGTGTCGCCCTTCATGCTCTTGACGATATCGCCCGGCCGGGTGGCATTGCCTGAAGGCATGTTCTCGACGAGCCCCACCAGACCCACCACATTGGCCGGCGCCTTGCGCAGCGCCAGGGCCTTCATCACGCCGGAGACGACGCCGGCGCCGCCCATGTCCATCGTCATGTCTTCCATGCCGGCCGCCGGTTTCAACGAGATGCCGCCGGTGTCAAAGACCACGCCCTTGCCGACCAGGGCCAAAGGCGCCGTGTCCTGCGCGCCGCCCATCCATTTCATCACCACCACCTTGGAGGGGCTGTCGGAGCCCTGCCCAACGGCCAGGAGCGCGCCCATGCCCAGCTCGGCCAGCCGGTCCTCGTCGAGCACCTCGACCTCGACCCCCAGACCGCGCAACGCCTCGAGCCTCGTGGCGAACTCGGTGGTGGTCAGCACATTGGCCGGCTCGCTCACCAGATCGCGGGTAAAGAAGACCCCCTCGGCCACCGCCGCCATCGGGGTGAACTCCCCCTCCAGCTCGTCCGATTTCGAACACATGACGGTCAGGCTGGCTTCGCGCGGGGCGTCCTTGCCGGTCTTGTGATCGGCGAAGTCATAGCCGCGCAACGCCAGGCCCATGGCCAGATCGGCCATCTTGGCCCGGCCCCCGGCAAGAAGCAGAAGATCGGCCTCGCCGCGCGCCCGGGCCAGCGCCGCCCCGGCCTTGCGCGCGGTGGCCACGTCGGGGCGACGCGGCAGCTTGATCACATCGACCGCTTCGGCCTCCATCCCGGTGGGCGACGCCAGCGACTTGAGATCGCCGGGCTTCATGTCGGCAAAGGCGCGGCTTTCGGCAAAGCGGTTCAGCGCCTGCCGCATCAGCCGGTTGACCCGCCGCGCGCCGGGATCGAGCCGGCCCTCCTCGTCCAGGATCACGGCCACCCGCCCGGGCGCGGTGGCCACAAGGTCGAGGTCGGTCTCGGCAAAGGTGATCTTGGCGGGGCTGGTCATGGTCAGGTCT
>Ga0126341_1000282_pt1 | contig 9921 bp, 8 predicted proteins | sample OrbTmetagenome_FD_97057 | JGI IMG/M metagenome (GOLD analysis project Ga0126341, IMG submission 97057) | Coral microbial communities from Florida Keys, Florida, USA - Orbicella T D metagenome | ecosystem: Host-associated > Invertebrates > Cnidaria > Coral | place: Florida Keys, Florida, USA... | reverse complement strand
CTTAGGGTCTCTCGAACCTGAATCTGGATGGTAGGTCTTCGCGAGCCGCCGATAAGCTGACTTGATTTCATCAGGACCGGCCTGCGGTGAAATACCAAGCACATGGTAGGGATTGCGCATAGAGCTCCGCCAGAAGAGGTTCGCTGAGACGTCAGGGTTCGCTGAGAAATATGTGTTGGCTCAGAAACTCTGCGATCATGGTTAAGAAAGCATGATCAAACTTAACCCGGCACAAATACCAAATCGTTAAGGGGCGGGGAGAATTTCGAGTGTTTTAGCCGCTTTTTCGTGGCCACGCGCTGCCGCGGCGGTGAGCCATTTTCGAGCCAACGCCACATCCGGCCCGACACCAAGACCAAAACGGTAAAGGCGCCCCAGGCGATATTGCGCTTCGACCACACCTTCTTCGGCGAGTGGATGCCATTGCTCGGCGGCGGCCAGGAAATCGCCCTCGTCGAACAGGTGGACGCCTACCATAAACCGTGCGCCCTGCTCTGGCGATACCAGTGCGGGTGCCGGCGCCAGCATGTTGCTTTGCGATGGGGGTGGTTGAGGGGACCGTGGCGCCTCTGCTCTCGCGCCAACGCGTAGCATAGCTTCTTCATGGCCAAGCTCAGCAGCACGCTGAATGAACGCCTGAGCAGCACGAATATCTGACGGCGTACTTTTGGCGCTCTTTTCGATGAGCAATCCCAGCTCCCACATGGCGTCAGGGCTGCCGCCGGCGGCTGCTAGGTTGAGGCACTCCGCGCCTTTCTCAAGGTCGTGATAGGGGGCATCCGGCTCAATGCGCATCATGCCCGCATTAAGGGCGGCGCTCGCAAGCCCCACGCTGGCGGCACGCTCGTAAAACCATAAAGCGCGCTCGCTGTCCTGGGGCACGCCCTCGCCACGGCGCAGCATGTGGGCCACATTGCGTTGGGCAGCGATATCTCCGGATTTGGCAAGCGGGAGCCATATTGCATAGGCGGTAGCGTAGTCGCCCGCATCGTAAGCCGCGACACCCTTATCAAACTCCAATTGGTTCCCTGCCAACTCTTCCAGAGAAGCAGGAGTGGTCACTTGGTTGATTTCGGTCGCAAGCCCATCATTGGCAATAGGGCCCAGGACGGCGAGGGCTGTGAGCGCAAATTGCCATGTGCGAGTGAAAGTCATCTGCGTTCTGCTGTCGCTTTATATGGTATCGAATCTGGGACAGGTCCCAATGACGGATATATATAGTGTCGACTATACAAGAGGACCCGCAGGGCCAAAATAAGGCCCCAAACGCGCGTTGGAGCGACAGCAAGGCATGAGGACCGCAATGGCGGACACAGACGTAGAAAGTATCGCAGGCACGGACCCGTTCGTCCTCTTTGAGGAGTGGATGGCGAAAGCGGAGAAATCTGAGCCAAACGACGCGAACGCCATGGCGCTGGCAACGTCAGACGCATCGGGCCTGCCAGATGTCCGGATGGTTCTCCTGAAGGACGCGAGCCCGGAAGGGTTTGTGTTCTACACCAATCTGGAAAGCGCCAAAGGCACAGAACTGGCCGAGAACCCGCAAGCTGCGCTGTGTTTCCACTGGAAATCACTCCGACGCCAAATTCGGGTGCGTGGGGCCATCTCGCCTGTGAGCGATAGGGAAGCAGATGCTTATTTCGCCACCCGCGCCAAAGACAGTCAGATCGGTGCTTGGGCGTCGAGACAATCCCGCCCAATGGATGGTCGGTTTGAACTGGAAAAAGAAGTTGCGCGATATGGCGCTAAATACGCCATCAAGAAAGTAGATCGTCCACCTCACTGGTCGGGCTTCCGTCTGATACCAAGCCAAATTGAGTTTTGGCGGGACAGGCCTTTCCGCCTGCATGACCGTTTGCTCTTCCGCCGGGAGGCCGCAGACGCACCCTGGCAAACGTCGAAACTTTTCCCGTGATCCGATGACCAATGATCAACCGATGAGCAACGCCACAAACGACAGGCTGATGCGCCGTGCTACCTATGCGGCGGTTGGTGTTGCCCTCTCGTTGATCGCGATGAAAGCAGCTGCATTTGTCGTCACCGGGTCGGTGGCCATGTTGGCAACCTTGTTCGACTCGATGCTCGACATGGCGGCATCGCTCCTCAATCTATTTGCGGTTCGTGCTGCACTCACACCGGCTGATCATGATCATCGTTTTGGGCATGGCAAAGCTGAAGCAATGGCTGGATTAGGCCAGGCGACGATCATTGTTTTGTCGGCGGTTTACATTCTGTGGGAGGCGGCGTCGCGTTTGATCGAGCCGGAGCCCGTTTCCAGCTCTGGGATCGGGATCGTCGTGACAGTGATTGCAATCGCACTGACTTTGGGCCTCGTTGCCTACCAAACAAAAGTTGTGCGGGCGACCAACTCTCTGGCCATCGCCGCCGATTCTATCCACTACAAGGGTGATCTGTTGATGAACCTTGCGGTGATCGCCGCCTTGGCCCTGTCTGCCTATCCGGGGCTCATTTGGGCAGACCCTCTATTCGGAATTTTGATCGCGTGTTTCATCGCCTATAGCGCCTGGCAGATAGCCGACCAATCTGTGCAGCAACTTATGGATCAGGAATTGCCAGAGGAAGAGCGCGACAAGATCAGAACCGTCGTTCTGAACGATGTGGATGTGCAGAACATGCATGATCTGCGCACACGGATGGCCGGCAACAAGCTCTTTATTCAGTTTCACCTGGAGCTGGATGGGAACATGAGCTTGACCAATGCGCATGAAGTTGCCGACCGCGTTGAAGAAGCAGTTCGACAAGCCTTCCCGGGCAGCGAGGTGCTGTCGCATCAGGACCCTGCCGGAGTTGAGACCATTACGGCTTTCGAGCGGACTTAATGGTTGGTATCGACGCAGCCGCTGTCGAGACATTTTTGGCGACACCGGGAGCCTATGGACTTACTGTGGACGCACGTGTTGAACGCATTGATACCCATATCTCGGTTGTTTTCTTGGCAGGGTCGAATGCCTACAAATTGAAGAAGCGTGTTGATCTCGTCTATCTCGACTTCACAACGCTTGAGGCGCGCCATGATGCCTGTAAGCGAGAACTGAAACTAAATCGGCGCGCAGCACCAGAACTCTATCTTGATATTGTTCCTGTAACGGAGACGGGTGATGGCCTGGTGCTCGGCGAGAGCGCTGGCGGCACGATTGTTGATTGGGTGGTGAAGATGGCCCGCTTTGATCAATCCGACCTTCTGTCGCAAATGGCAGGTCGCGGCGAGTTGACCGTCGCGATGGTCGAGAAGCTGGCCCGGCAACTGGAGCAGTTTCACAAACACGCTGACGTGAGTCAGGCGGATGGTGGACAGAAGCGGTTTCTGGATATTCTTGAGAGCAATCGGAAAAATTTCGATCCCTTTATCGGGCAGATCTATCCGCCGAACCTTATCGAGCGATTGAGCCGTCTCTACGCTGAATCCCTTGAGGCCTTGTCAGAGCTTATCGAAGAACGTCGCACGGCGGGCTGGGTGCGCCACTGCCATGGTGATCTTCATCTAAATAATGTTGTGTGCCTCAACGGGGTGCCAGTGCCATTTGATTGCATCGAATTTAACGACGAATTTGCACGCATTGATACGCTCTATGATCTTGCCTTTCTGCTGATGGACTTAGCCTTCAGAGCGAAGCAGGATCAACGGCTTGCGGCCCAGGCGAATGCCACGCTCAATGCCTATCTGCAGGCACAAACGCCCGACGATCTTTCAGAAACCTTGATGGGTTTGCGGGCGCTTCCATTCTTTATGAGCGTACGGGCAAGCGTTCGGTCCCACGTCAGCGCAAGGATGTCGGCTAGGCACAATGGCGACGCTCCGGCGCTTGAGGGTGTTACGCTGGCCTACGCCGACTTTGCAGAAGAGTTGTTGCGGGCGACAGAGGCAAGGCTCTATGCGATCGGCGGCTTGTCAGGAACCGGCAAGACCACTATTGCCAAACTGTCGGCGCCTGAGCTGGGCGGAGTGGTTGGTGCGGTTCACTTAAGGACAGACATTGTCCGCAAAAGACTGGCAGGTGTGGCTGATGCAGATCGTCTGTCATCTGATGCCTACACGCAGGAGGCCAGCGATATGGTCTATGCCGAGATGGCGCGGCTCGCGGGCATTGCACTGGATGCCGGTCAAACGGTGATTTGTGATGCGGTGTTTGCGAAACCGACAGAACGGGCCCAAATTGAGCAAGTGGCAACAAACCGGTCAATTCCGTTTGCAGGCATTTGGCTTACCGCGCCTGCAAATCTGTTGGAATCTCGGGTTGAACAGAGATCTGAGGCAGGGACGGACGCGTCAGACGCCGATGCCAGGATCGTCAGGCAGCAGCTTTCTTACGACGTGGGAGAGCTCAACTGGACCGTGGTCGAGGCGGCAGAAGAGCCTGAGACGGTCCTCTCCAGTGTTCGTGCCGCGTTAAACATGACATCGCCAGCATCCTAGTAATAAAGACTATGAGACTCAGCTCTCGCTGGTCATGACTGCGGCGTTCCACTAGATTGCCTGCATGAGCGATCCATCAAACCACAAAAAGACCCTCATTCTCACAGGGGCAAGCCGCGGAATTGGGCATGCAACCGTGAAGCGTTTTTCAAGCGCTGGATGGCGGGTGATCACCTGTTCCAGACATCCCTTTCCGGAGGATTGCCCCTGGGAAGCAGGGCCGGAAGATCATATTCAGGTCGACCTGTCTGATCCGGTAAACACGGCTGCGGCGGTGGCCGAGATGCGCGTTCGTCTCAAGGACCAGGGCAGTCATTTAAATGCGCTGGTGAACAATGCTGCGATCTCTCCAAAAGGGGAGGATGGGAGTCGCCTGGGCGTTTTTGAAACGGATATGGAGGCATGGCGCTGGGTGTTTGAAGTGAACTTCTTTGCACCGGTGAGTCTTGCTAGGGGACTGGTGAACGAACTGCAAGCGGCCAAGGGCTCTGTTGTGAATGTAACCTCAATTGCCGGAACCCGCGTGCACCCGTTTGCGGGATCCGCCTACGGAACATCCAAGTCAGCACTTGCGGGACTGACGCGCGAAATGGCATCAGACTTTGGTCGCAGAGGTATTCGCGTGAATGCTATTGCACCTGGAGAAATTGACACAGCGATTTTGTCACCCGGGACCGACAAGATCGTCGCTGAAATTCCGATGCAGCGTTTGGGCACACCTGAAGAAGTAGCGCGTACCATCTACTTCCTCTGCACAGACCAATCGTCCTACGTGAATGGCGCCGAGATCCACATCAATGGCGGCCAGCACGTCTGATCATCGGGTACCCAGGGTATTCTAGACAATCATAGTCAGATAAACAGTTACGGCGACAATCAGCCAAAACGCAGCTGTGGTCGAGACGGCAAACAACATCTCACGCATGGGCCTCTCCTCCGAAGGAATGCGAGTGTGTTCTCTCAAGTGTTCTGATTCTGATGATTGGGAAGTGATTCGTCAAAAATTGTGACAATCACATGTCAGTGAGGAGCAAGGCTGGCGTTAGAGATCAGCGAAGTCGATCTCGTCTCGAGCCTTGTCTAGATGGATACGGACCCGCTGCAACAAGGGCAGGGCTGCTTTGATTTCCGATGCATCCAGCTCCTCCACAATCTGTGCAAGCGCCGGAGTGGTGGCTGCCAGTGTTTCGTCCCGTTTTGCAAGACCTTTGTCAGTCACCGTCACGATTTTGCTCCGCCGGTCTTTAGGGTCTGTGGCAATCGCCACATATCCTTTCTCCTCCAGTTTTTGCAGCGTGTTAGTGATGGCCCCTTTGGTCACCTGAAACGACGCGGCAAGCTGTGCGGGCGTACGCTCTCCACCCAATCTGGCGAAATGGTTGAGCACAGTGAATTGTGCGCTGGTCATGCCGTCTGGCAGGGCGCGTCGAAAAGCCGTGGAGAAGAGCTGGTTGATGATGCCGATTTCATTGAAAAAGGCGTAGAGAGAAGAGCCATTCTCTTCTGGGCTCTTACTCTCAGCTTTGTCTGTCACGCTTATAAAACCCTTGTCTCAATAGGCCAGCGGGGTCCGCCAGGGATGGTCGGACCGTACCCCAAACGCCCGAGCATTTGTATTCTGTGTCCAGGGGCTGCCAGTTTTGTGTGCACCTCTTCGTAGAGTGGCTCCATCTCCACATATTCCTGCAGCGATTGAGAAAGTGGATGAATGCCGAGTCCGAGCTCCGTCGCTTTCATGTTCGTTCTGATCCAGGCGGTGCCTGCATTCAACTGATCAACCCGTGTATTACCATCGGTCGTCAGCCACAGATGGGCCATCGCGGTGAACATCATCTCCTGATACATATCGAGGCCGATTTTAAACCCTTCCGAGGTGGGGTCTGCCAGTTCTTCGCGGCTGATGATGCCAGCGAGTGCCGCCGCATCAAGGAAGGCTGAACCGCCAATATCGATCCCGTCAGGATTTGCATTGATCTCTGCCTTGCCGATCCTCATCAGGTCGACACTTTCCATGTTGGTGCGATGTGTTGTGACTTCCAGTTTATGAGCGGCCCAGCTGAGCTCGCGCAACTCTTCGCGGCGGGTCGGGTCGGTTGTGAATGCAACTTTGACATTTTCTGGGACGACGGCGGCGATGGCTGACAGGCTGCTTTCGGAAACAGGCTTGCTGGTATCATAGGGTTCTTTGAGCGAGCGTCTTACCAACACCTGTGCAAAGAGCGGATCTGGTGTTGCAGATCCCGGCGCGCCAAACCGCATGCGTGCGATGGGGCGTGTGTCGAGATTTTGATCCGGGGCGCCGTCGGGGAAAGGGTCAACCGTGAGCGCCCGGCCATCTTCAGCTGCGGCCATGCGGGCAAGCTCAAGGAAGCATCCAAGGCCAATGACAATCTGCCGCTCAAACGGATCGGTTTCCGGCAGCAACCGGTCGAGATCGCAATAGAGCGTGGCGACGTCCGGTTCCGACAGGTCCACCTGCCAGGGCTGCCGATTATGTGGATTGGGCGCAAGCACCGCATAGGAAAGAGCCCGCATACGTGGCTCAGCATATTCAGGCCCACCGGCGCGCTTCCAGGGCGCAAGGGCGTCTGTTGGCGTTCGGGTCACCGCAAACCCACCGGCACCCGCTGCAGCGATGATCGCGGTCGATCCCATAATCTTCAAAAAACGGCGGCGGCTGGCCATGGCGCATATCCTCAATTAGTTCAACGTTAAACCAATATAGTTTATCGTTAAACTAATTCAAGGAGATTCAGTGAAATCGTCTCTAGCTCAGGCCAAGTACTTGTTTTGAAATGATATTTTTCTGCACTTCGGTCGCACCGCCATAAATGGTTTGAGCCCGATTGAAGAAATAGGAGGCCGTAGACGGCGCTGCAAAGGCCGGAATGCCACTGCCATCGTTCCAGTCCGCATCGCTTCTATCGGGAAAAAACGGAACGGCGTTGGCACCGCTTGCTTCCAGGAAGAGTTCCGTAATGGCCTGAGCATTTTCTGTCGCGAGGATTTTGAGCGCCGAGCTTTCTTCGCCGGGCGCATCGCCTGCCGCAACAGAGGAAAGGGCGCGGAGGGCCGTGAACTCCAATGCCGTCAGGTCGATCTCAACCTCCGCGAGTTTGTTGGCAAATGCTGGGTCGTCCATCAAAGATCGGTTGCCAGATTGAATGGTTCCCGCGATCTCTTTGAGCCGCGCAATGTCAGCCCGCTTGCCCGCAATGTGTGCGTAGGACGTGCGTTCATTGGACAAAAGATACTTTGAATAGGTCCAGCCCATGCCTTCTTCACCGATCAGGTTTTCAGCCGGCACCCGCACATTGTCGAACTCGATGCGGTTGAGATAATGGCTGCCATCAATCGTGATGATCGGGTAGACCGTGATACCCGGCGTGTTTGCATCCATGCATAGGAAGGAAATGCCTTCCTGTTTCTTGCCGCTATTGTCAGTGCGCACGAGACAGAAGAACCAGTCCGCATAGTGTCCCTGGCTCGTCCAGATCTTGGTGCCGTTGACGATGTAATCATCGCCATCCCGCTCTGCCTTGCACTGAAGAGAGGCAAGGTCAGACCCGGATTCAGGTTCGGAATAGCCCTGGCCCCAGAATGTCCGGCTGGCCAGAATGTCGGGCAACCAGCGCTTCTTCTGCTCGTCGGACCCAAACGTGTAGATGACCGGGGCCACATAGAGCAGACCCATAGGGATCACGTTTGGCGCGCCTGCGCGTTCCAGCTCATCATCAAAGATAAACTTCTGCGTCGCTGTCCAGCCGGTGCCGCCATACTCTTGCGGCCAGTTGACAGCAACCCAGCCTTTGTCATTGAGGGCGGCTTCGGAGCGTTGATAGTCAGCTTTATTGAGCTGTTGTCCGTTTTGTACCTTGGCGAGAATATCGGCTGGATATTCACTGGCGAAAAACTCTCTAACCTCGAGCCGGAATTTTTCATCTGCAGCGCTGAAACTGAGATCCATGGGGCGCACTCTTTCTGAAATCTTGAATATTGATGAGGAGAGGATAGGCGCTTGCGCGCCAAAGGAAAGCGTTCAGACCGTATTTTTTCGCAAAGCCCGCACAATAAATCGGGCCGGGTGGACGGCTTCCGCAAGGTCACGGGGGAGGGGCAGGGGCGTGCCGGCGATTTGAGCTGCGAGCAGCTCGCCCAGCAACAGCCCGGTGGTGAAGCCTCGGGCACCAAGGCCGCCCAGGAGGAAGAGCCCGGGATAAACCGGTGCGGGTGGATAGCTGGCGAACCGGTCGCCATGACGCAGCCGATCATAGGCGGCGAGATAGTCGTCCCTGATGGGCGCAGGCCCCGCGAAGGGAACGCGGTCCGGCACCTGAGCTCTGAAGGATATGCGGCCTGACAAATCTTCTGGGTTGAGACCCGCGAGCGCTTGGCCAAATGTAGGAAACATCTCTGCGAGATCCTGGAGATTGCGCTGATGGCCGATCACGGTAGGCCCCAGCGCACTCTGCCCGTCTCGACCAAGTTCATAGGTCGCACCGGTCAGGGCGGAGCCGTCGCCATGAGAGATAAGGTAAGGCCCAGCAACAATTGCATGCGAGTGATGAGGCAACGCGTCGACTGGCAGGTTGGTGATCTGACCAAGCACGGGTTCCAGCGGCAGCCAGTCTGTTTCAGGAAACGAGGAGAGGCCGGGCCCATTGGCCAGCACTACAATGTCAGCGCTCTCTGGGGCAAGAGCATCTATCTGCCAGCCCCCATCTTTGTTTGTGAGCGAGGCAGCTGAGATGCGCTCAATCTCGACCTCTTGGGTGAGGTGCCTGAGAAGGCCCCGTGGGTCGATGACACCTGCGCGCGGAAACAGAAAGGCAGGAAACCCGGTTTCAAATCCAGCTATGGCGCTCAAGTCATGCGCGGCGATGAGCTCCAGGTGACCCTCCGGCAGCGGAGCCCGCGCGGCGATCTTTTCAAAGCGGGAGGCCTCAGCATCTGTGCGCGCGAATTGTAAAACGCCCCTGGGGTCAAAGAAGGGGGGAGCGGCATCTCGTTGCAGGTTCCGCATCTCACGCTCTGCATAGAGATAGGCGGCAATATGGAAATCATCCTCAGGCGTCGGGTTGATTGAAAAGCGCGGCATAAAAAGCGCTGCTGGGTTTCCTGATGCGCCGGCACCAAGACCTTCGCCATCCACTAGTTGCACAGTGAGGCCTTTGCGTTTCAGCGCATAGGCGGCGGCGGTGCCTGCGATCCCGGCACCCACAATAAGCGCCGACTTTGGGTTTAGTGTGGGTGGGATGCTGTACCACGGTTTAGCGGCACTGCGGTTTGGCGCTACCCCCATCCGTCCAACAAGCATTTCGCGCTTACGTCCGAAGCCCTTCACTTTCTCAACATCGAACCCTTGTGCGGCAAGCCCGCGGCGTACGGCACCTGCTGCTGTGAACGTCGCGAGGGTCGTGCCCGCGCGCGAAAGACGAGCGACTTCAGAAAAGACACTTTCCGACCACATGTCAGGATTGCTGGCG
>Ga0126341_1000279_pt1 | contig 10016 bp, 6 predicted proteins | sample OrbTmetagenome_FD_97057 | JGI IMG/M metagenome (GOLD analysis project Ga0126341, IMG submission 97057) | Coral microbial communities from Florida Keys, Florida, USA - Orbicella T D metagenome | ecosystem: Host-associated > Invertebrates > Cnidaria > Coral | place: Florida Keys, Florida, USA... | reverse complement strand
CCTTGCGCACCTCCAGCGGATCCTTGCCCAGCGCAAAGGCGATCTCTTCGATCATCCGCTCGGCGGCAACCACGCCCTGCGGCCCGCCAAAGCCGCGAAAGGCGGTGTTGGAGACCGTGTTGGTCTTCATCGGCCGCGAGGTCAGGCGGACATGCGGATAGAAATAGGCGTTGTCGGCATGAAACAGCGCGCGGTCGGTGACCGGGCCCGAGAGGTCCGAGGACCAGCCGCAGCGGGCGGCGAATTCGCCTTCGACCGCCTGAATGCACCCGGCCTCGTCAAACGCCACGTCGTAATCGATGACAAAATCATGCCGCTTGCCGGTGGCGCTCATGTCCTGATCGCGGTCGGGGCGGATTTTCACCGGGCGGTCCCACTTTTTCGCCGCCAGCGCCGCGACGCAGGCAAAGAGGTTCATCTGGCTTTCCTTGCCGCCGAAGCCGCCACCCATGCGCCGCACGTTGACCGTGACCGCGTTCGACGGCACGCCCAGCACATGCGCGACCATGTGCTGCGCCTCGCTCGGGTGCTGGGTCGAGCAATGCACCACCACATCGTCATCCTCGCCCGGAATGGCAAAGGAGATCTGCCCCTCGAGGTACATGTGATCCTGGCCACCCACGTTGAGCCGGCCGGTGATCCGGTGCGGCGCCTCGGCAAAGCCTGTCGCCACATCGCCGCGCTCGAGCTTGAGCGGATCGGTGATATGCGGATAGCCGGCCGCCTGTGCCTGCAACGGATCGAGCGCATGCGGCAGGTCCTCGACCTCCATCTGCGCCAGCTCGGCGGCGCGGCGGGCGGCGTCCCGGCTCTCGGCCACCACGGCAAACAGCGGCTGGCCGTGGAATTCGATCAGATCGGTCGGAAAGACCGGCTCGTCGTTGCGGCCGGTGGGCGAGATGTCATTGGCACCGGGAATGTCGGCGGCGGTGAGCACGCCGATCACGCCGGGCGCGGCCCGGACGGCGGAGAGATCGAGCGATCTGATCCGCGCATGGGTGACATCGGACGTGCCAAGATAGGCATGCAGCGTGCCCGCCGGCTCGGCGATGTCGTCGCAATATTCGGCCCGGCCGGTGACATGTTTGATGGCGCTGTCGTGGCGCAGGTCGCTGTGGACGGCGCCCCGGATCGCCTCGGTGCTGGTGATCTGGTCTTTCATGGTGGTCCCTCCCTTATGCCACGGCCAGCCGGACGGGCGCCTGGCCCTCCTGCTCGTGGAAAAAGCGGCGCAGCAGATTGGCGGCCGCGGCGGCACGGTATTCGGCGCTGGCGCGCCAGTCGGTGAGCGGGGTGAAATCGCCGGCAAGCGCCACGGCGGCCGCCTCGAAGGCGGTTTCGTGCCAGGCCTGGCCGACAAGGGCGGCTTCTGCCGCGACCGCACGCCTCGGCGTGGCGGCCATGCCTCCGAAGGCCAGCCTGGCATCGCTGATGATGCCGTCCTGCACCGTGACACGAAAGCCCGCGGCGACCGAGGAAATATCCTCGTCCCGGCGTTTGGATATCTTGTAGGCGGCGTGGCGCTCGCCTGCCTGCGAAAGCGGCAGGCGGATCTCCTCGACGAACTCGCCCTGCGCGCGATCCTGCTTGCCATAGTCGATGAAGAACGCCTCGAGCGGCAGCACCCGGCGCTCCGCGCCCCGACGCAGCACTACCTCGGCGCCCATGGCGATCAGCACCGGCGGGGTATCACCGATCGGCGAGCCATTGGCGATATTGCCGCCGATGGTGCCCATGTTGCGCACCTGCCAGCCGGCGATGCGGCTCCAGTAGTCCGCCAGATGCGGGACATGTTCGGCAATCACCGGGCCAAGCTCGGAATAGCTGACCCCGGCGCCGATGCGCAGGCTGTCGCCGTCGCGGTCAATGCGCTTGAGCCCTTCGAGATGGCCGATGAAGATCGCCGGGCTGATCGGCTTGAAGAACTTGGTCACCCAGAGCCCCACATCGGTGGCTCCGGCCACCACCGTCGCCTGCGGATACGCGGCGTAGAGCTCCGCGAAATCATCGACATCCGCCGGCAGGATGGCGCGGTTGTCCGCCGGCCCGGTCTCGACCCGCGCACCGTCGCGCAGGGCGGTGAGCGCCTCGGTCACCGCCGCGCGCTCCCGGGTCAGCAGATCGGCGGTGGGCGTGCCGTAGCGGCTGATCGCCACGGCGGCGCGGATGATCGGGGCATAGCCGGTGCAGCGGCAGAGATTGCCCTGAATGGCGGTCTCGACCTCACCGGCCGTGGGCTCGGGCCGTTCCATCCAGAGCGCGTAAAGCGACATGACAAAGCCCGGCGTGCAGAAGCCGCATTGGCTGCCGTGAAATTCGACCATCGCCTGTTGCACCGGATGCAGCGCCCCGTCCGGCCCGCGCAGATGCTCGACGGTGACCACATGGCAACCATCGAGCGTGGCCAGAAAGCGAATACAGGCATTGACCGCCTCATACCGCAACACGCCGCCGGCGAGCCGCCCGACCAGCACGGTGCAGGCGCCGCAATCGCCCTCGGCGCAGCCTTCCTTGGTGCCGGTCAGTCGCCGGTTGAGGCGCAGGAAATCGAGCAGGGTCTGCGCGGCAGAGACATCGGGCAGCGCCACCGGCGCCCCGTTGAGCAGAAAACGGATCTCGTTGCGGCTGTGCATCTGGTTCCTCCCGAAGCGTGCAATGGCTTGGAAGCAGGTCTACGCCTTTTATCCTTCAACGAATACGCCTTCAGTCGGCAAATACTTTATACGGATCGTTGATAATACACGATGCGCGGCGTTATGCTCGGGGCGAATGTCAGCCTGATGCGAGCCCTGCCAATGCCTTATGTCGAAAGCCTGCGCGTCTTTGTGCGCATTGTCGAGCTGGGCTCGATCACCTCGGGCGGCCGCGATCTGCGGCTGACGCCGGCGGTGGCCTCGAAGAGGATCAAGGAGCTGGAGCGGCATCTGGGGGTGCGGCTGTTCAACCGCACCACCCGCTCGCTGACCCCCACCGAGGTGGGCCGGGTGTTTTACGACCACGCCCGTCAGGCCCTGGCGGCGCTGGACGAGGCCGAGGCGGTGGTGGCGAATTTCTCGGACACGCCGCGCGGGGTGATCCGGGTGACCGCGCCGCTGGTGACCGGCCGGCGCATCATCGCGCCGCTGGTGCCGGAGTTCACCGATCTCTATCCGGAATGCCAGGTGCAGATGCGGTTGTCCGACCGGGCGGTGGACATGCTGGGCGAGCGGCTCGACGTGGCGTTTTTTGTCGGCATTCCGAAGGAGTCGGGGCTGACCCTGCGCAAGATCGCCGAATGCGACCGGGTGCTCTGTGCCGCGCCGGACTATCTGGCGCGGCAGGGCGTGCCGGAGGGGCCGGACGATCTCTTGCGGCACAATTGCCTGTTGCTGCGCTATCCGCGCTCGCCGGAGTATTTCTGGGTGCTGGAGACGCCGGCGGGGCCGCGCAAGCTCGAGGTGGCGGGGCGGTTCGACGCCGATGACAGCGATGTGCTGATCTCCTGGGCGCTGGCCGGGCGCGGCATCGCCAATATCCCACGCTTCCTGATCGCCGGGGACCTGGCCTCGGGCGCGCTTGTGGAGGTGTTGCGCGAGGCGGCGCCGAAACCCTCGATCTTTGGCTGTCTCTATCCGCACCGACGGTTGCAGGATCCGAAAATCCGGCGGTTCGTCGAATTCATGACCGACCGCTGCCGGGGGGAGATCCTGGGCTGAGGCCGGGGCCCGGGGGCTCTGCCCCCGCCGCGGCACGCCGCGACTCCCCCGGGATATTTCCGGCCAGAAGAAGCCCCCCTTGGGGTGGCTCAGCCGGGGATGATCTCGAATTTCATCACGTCGACCATGCCACGGTCGGTGATCTTGAGCGCGGGGATCACCGGCAGGGCGAGGAAGGCGAGCTGAAGGAAGGGTTCTTCCAGGGTGACGCCGAGGGACTTGGCGGCGTCGCGCAGCTCGACGAGGTGCCGGTGGACCTCCTCGAAGGGGGCGAGGCTCATCAACCCGGCGACCGGCAGGGGCAGCTCGGCCAGGATCGCGCCATCGCGGGCGACGACGAAGCCGCCTTCGATCTCGGACAGGCGGTTGGCGGCCAGCGCCATGTCGGCGTAGTCCATGCCGACGCAGGCGATATTGTGGTGATCGTGGCAGACGGTGGAGGCGATGGCGCCGGCCCGCATGCCGAAGCCGCGCACGAAGCCGGTGGCAATATTGCCGTTCTTGCCATGGCGTTCGATGACCGCGATGCGGGCGAGGTCGCGGCTGGCGTCGGGGCGTTTGTCGCCATCCTCGATGGCGATCTCTTCCGACAGGTGGTCGGTAATGATCTTGCCCTCGATGATGCCGATCACATCCGTGGTGCTGCGGTTGCCGGTGGCGTGGAAATCGCCGGCCGCGACCCTGGGCGCCTTGACCGAGTTGCGGCCGACCACCTCGATGCCGTCACGGGCGGCGAAGGCGGCTTCGGTGACCTCCTGGCCGGCGCAGAACACGCGGGCGGCGCGACAGTCCTCGAGGCTGTCGAGCGCCACGATATCGGCGCGCAGGCCGGGCGCAATGAGGCCGCGGTCTTTCAGCCCGAAGGCCTCGGCCGCCGAAAGCGAGGCGGCGCGATAGGCGGCGAGCGGCGAAACGCCCTTTTCGATCAGCCGGCGGATCATGTAATCGAGATGGCCGTGCTCGGCGATGTCGAGCGGATTGCGGTCGTCGGTGCAGAGGCAGATGTAGGCGCTGCTGCCTTCGGTCAGCAACTCGGCCAGCGCCTCGAGATCCTTTGACACCGAGCCTTCGCGGATCAGCACCCGCATGCCCTTTTGCAGCTTTTCGCGCGCCTCTTCGGCCGTGGTCGCCTCATGTTCGGTGCGGATGCCGGCGGCGATATAGGCGTTGAGGTCGCGGCCCGAGAGCATCGGGCAATGGCCGTCGACATGGCCACCTTCGAACAGCCGCAGTTTGGCCATGGCGCGCGGATCGCGGTGGATCACGCCGGGATAGTTCATGAATTCCGCCAGGCCGATGCCGGACGGGTGGCCCATGACCTCTTCGAGATCGGCCGCCTCGATCTGCGCGCCGGCGGTTTCCATGTCGGTCGAGGGCACGCAGGAGGAAAGCTGCACGCGGATGTCCATCAGCGTGTGGGTGCTGGCCTGCTGGAAATAGCGGATGCCGTCGAGGCCGACCACATTGGCGATCTCATGCGGATCGCAGATCGCGGTGGTGACGCCACGGGGCGCGACGCAGCGGTCGAACTCGTACGGCGTGATCAGCGAGCTTTCGATATGCAGATGGGTGTCGATGAAGCCGGGCACCAGGGTGAAGCCGCTGACATCGACGACCTCGCGGCCCTCGTAATCGGCGCCGATACCGACAATGCGGTCGCCGCAGATCGCCACGTCTCCCGGGATGCTGTCGCCGGTCACCAGGCAGAAGATCTGGCCGCCGCGCAGCACCTTGTCGGCGGGTTCATCGCCGCGGCCCTGGGCGATGCGGGTTTCGAGATCGGTCATGGCGTGCCCCTTTTCGTCGCTGCTTCGGCGGCGATCATAGGGGGTGCGGCGGCGGTGTCACCCGGGAAGCGCGGGCAGACTGCCCTGCCGGGCTGGCCGCCGCGCCCCGGAATTGATCCGGGGTCTCTTGCGGCTGGGCGGGAGGTCCCGGCGCGGGGGCCGGGACAGGAGGCGCCGGAGTGCGAGGCGGCGGAACCTTCATGGCCGCGCCCCGGACCTGATCCGGGGCCTCTTGCGGCTGGGGGCGAGGTCCCGGCGCGGGGCCGGGACGGGGTTATTTGACCGGGTCGAGCTCGCCGCTTTCGATCTGCTCCTGTTCGATCGATTCGAACAGCGCCTTGAAGTTGCCCTCGCCGAAGCCGTCATCGCCCTTGCGCTGGATGAACTCGAAAAAGATCGGGCCGATCACCGTCTTCGAGAAGATCTGCAACAGGATGCGGGTCTCGCCGCCATCGACCACGCCTTCGCCGTCGATCAGGATGCCGTGTTTCTTCATCCGGTCGATCGGCTCGTCGTGGCCGCTCACCCGGTCCCTGGACAGCTTGTAATAGGTTTCGGGCGGGCCGGGCATGAACTTGATGCCGCGGCTGGCGATCTCGTCGGTGGCGTCATAGATGTCATGCGCGCCCACCGCGATGTGCTGGATGCCCTCGCCGTTGTACTTCTTGAGATAGGCCACGATCTGGCCGGTCTCGCCCCGGTCTTCGTTGATCGGAATGCGGATGCGACCGCAGGGCGAGGTCAGCGCGCGCGAGAACAGCCCGGTGAACTTGCCCTCGATGTCGAAAAAGCGGATTTCGCGGAAATTGAACAGATCGCCGTAGAACCGGAACCAGGTGTCCATGTTGCCCTTGAAGACATTGTGGGTCAGGTGGTCGAGGTAATGGAAGCCGACGCCCTTGGGCTTGGATTGCGCGATCCAGTCGAATTCCTCGTTGTAGGGCGAGGTCTCGTAATATTGGTCGATAAAATAGATCAGGCTGCCGCCGATGCCCTTGATCGCGGGCACATCCATCGTCTTGTCATCGCCCTCATAAGGTTCGGCGCCCTTGGCGACCGCATGGTCAAAGGCATGCTGCGCATCGACCACGCGCCAGCCCATCGCGGGCGCGCAGGGGCCGTGCTCTTCGACGAACCTGGCGGCAAAGCTGCCCGGCTCGGCGTTGATCACATAGGTGATATCGCCCTGCTGCCAGAGCTCGATCTGTTTCGACTTGTGGTTGGCCACATGCTCATAGCCCATCTTGCCGAAGAGATCGCGCAGCGCCGAGGGCTCGGGATGGGCGAACTCGACGAATTCGAAGCCGTCGGTGCCGGCCGGGTTCTCGGCGGTGATCTTGGATTTCGGGGCATCGTGCGGGAAAGGACCCATGTGCATCTCCTCCTGTTTTCCGTTGCCCAAAGGCTAACTCCACAGCCGGGGGCAATGTGCGCGTTCTGCGGCATGCACGACTTTCTTTTTGCGGGATTTCCGCGCAAAATGCGCGAAATACGCGGAGATTTCGCAGATGCTCGATTCCATGGACCGCAGGCTCCTGGGCCTTTTGCAACAGAACGCCCATCTGACCGCCAATGAGCTGGGCGAGGCGCTGAACCTCTCGGCCAGCCAGGCCGGGCGACGACGTCAGCGGCTCGAGGCCGAGGGCTATATCCGTGCCTATGCCGCCAAGCTCGATGCGGCGCGGCTGGGGCTCGGGGTGCAGGCCTTTGTCCAGGTGCAGATGGCCAGCCAGCGGCCCGAGGATGCGCAGAGCTTTGCCCGCCTGCTGACCACCCAACCTGAGGTGGTCAGCACCTGGACGCTGACCGGAGATGCCGATTACCTGCTCCGGGTCTATTGCGCCGATCTGGCGGCGCTCAACCGGCTGATCCACGAGGTGCTCTTGCCGCATCGGGCGGTGGCACGGGTGCAGAGCCAGATCGTGATGGACCAGCTCAAGCACGATGCGCCGCTGCCGCTCTGACCGGGTTTTCGGGACTGTCGGGAAAATGATCGCAGGGCGGCCATGCCGGCTTGTTCAATCCTCGCCGCACCTGCAAAATAGTGTGACGCAACGGGACAGGACATCATGGAAAGTTTTCTCCTCCAGGCCTCGATCTTCCTCGCCGCGGCGGTGATCGCCGTACCTCTGGCGGCCAGACTGGGGCTTGGATCGGTGCTGGGATACCTCGCCGCCGGCATCCTGATCGGCCCGGTCTTCGGCTTTGTCGGCGGGCATGAAACCCAGGAATTGCAGCATTTCGCCGAATTCGGCGTGGTGATGATGCTGTTCCTGATCGGCCTCGAGCTCGAGCCGCGCACGCTTTGGGACATGCGGCACAAGTTGATCGGGCTGGGCGGGCTTCAGATCGGGCTCTCGACCGTGCTGATCATGATCGGCGCCATGGTGCTGGGGCTGGTCTGGCAGGTGGCGCTGGCGGTGGGGCTGATCTTTGCCCTGTCCTCGACCGCGATCGTGCTGCAAACGCTCAGCGAAAAGGGGCTGATGCAGACCGGTGGCGGGCGCTCGACCTTTGCCGTGCTGCTGACGCAGGATATCGCGGTGATCCCGATGCTGGCGCTGCTGCCGCTGCTGGCGGTGATGCCCTCGGCGGTGATCGCGCCCGACGGGGCAATCAGCCTGCCCGCCAAGGAGGCCGAGGACGCCGCCCATGCCGGCATGTCGCTGGTCGAAGGCCTGCCCGGCTGGGGCGTGACGCTGGTGACGCTGTGCGCGGTGGCGGCTGTGATCCTGGCCGGCATCTACCTGGTGCGGCCGCTGTTCCAATTCGTTCACACTGCCCGGCTGCGCGAGCTCAACACCGCGCTGGCGCTGCTGATCGTGGTGGGCATCGGCACGCTGATGAACATGGTCGGCCTGTCGCCGGCGCTGGGCACCTTTCTGGCGGGCGTGGTGCTGGCCAACTCGGAATTCCGCCACGAGCTGGAAAGCGACATCGAGCCGTTCAAGGGCCTGCTGCTGGGGCTGTTCTTCATCACCGTGGGCGCCGGCATCGACTTTGCCACCTTCTTCGGGGCCCCTTTCAAGATCCTCGGGCTGACGCTGGCGGTGATCGCCGCCAAGGGCGCGGTGCTGCTCTGTCTCGCCATGATCTTTGGCCTGCGGGGCCGCAACCGCTGGCTCTTTACCCTCGGGCTGGCGCAGGCGGGCGAATTCGGCTTTGTCCTGATCTCCTTTTCGGTCACCCAGAACATCCTGCCGCCCGGCCTGTCGCAGACGCTGTTGCTGGTGGTGGCGCTGTCGATGCTGATCACCCCCCTGCTCTTCATCCTCTACGAGCTGCTGTCGCGCCGCATGTCCGAGCGTGGCGAGGCCTTTGAACCCGACGAGATCGACGAACAGGGGCCGGTGATCATCGCCGGGATCGGTCGCTTCGGCCAGATCGTCAACCGTCTGGTGCAGAGCTCGGGGTTCAAGACCGTGGTGCTCGACCACAACATGAAGACCATCGAGCTGATGCGCCGCTTCGGCTTCAAGGGGTTCTACGGCGACCCGACGCGCCCCGAGCTGCTGCATGCCGCCGGTCTGCGCGAGGCGCGGGTGCTGGTGGTGGCGCTCGACGATCCGGCGGCGACCTTGCGTCTTGTGAGCTTTGCCCGGCGCGAGCGCGACGACCTGCATATCGTGGCCCGCGCCCATGACCGCACCCATGCCTTCAAGCTCTATCAGGCCGGCGCCAATGACATCGTGCGCGAGATGTTCGACAGCTCGCTGCGCGCCGGGCGCTATGTGCTGGAGAACATCGGGCTGACGGAATATGAGGCGGCGGAGGCGGAGCGGGTGTTCTATCAGCACGACCGGCATTCGGTCCAGGAGCTGGCCAAGCTCTGGCGCGATGACATCCCCTCGGTCGACAATGAGCCCTATATCGCCCGCGCCAAGGAGCTGGAGCGCGATCTCGAGGCGCTGTTGCTGGCCCAGCTGCAAAAGGACGATGCCGCCTGAGGCCCCTCGCCCATCACGCGAAAAAGCCCGCGCAAATGGTTGCGCGGGCTTTCAATTTCAAATCGGCGCTTGTGTCAGCCGCCAGCCTCTCAGGCCGCGCGCGACAGCAGTACCTCGTCCACCTGCTTGGCCGCAGCCACCTCGTCGCCGCCGGCCACGGCAGCAACTTCGCGGGTCAGACGCTCGAGCGCGGCTTCGTAAAGCTGACGTTCAGAATAGCTCTGTTCGCGCTGCTCGTCGTTGCGGTGCAGGTCGCGGACCACTTCGGCAATCGAGATCAGGTCGCCGGAATTGATCTTCTGTTCGTATTCCTGGGCCCGGCGCGACCACATGGCGCGTTTCACCCGCGCCTTGCCCTTGAGCGTGGTCAGCGCCTTTTCGATCACGTCGGGCGAGCTGAGGCTGCGCATGCCGATCTCGGTGGCCTTGTTGGTCGGCACCCGGAGGGTCATCTTGTCCTTCTCGAACGAGATCACGAACAGCTCGAGCGGGATGCCTGCGATTTCCTCCTTGTCGATCGAGACGATCTGGCCCACACCATGGGCCGGATAGACGACGTAATCGTTCGGGCGGAACTCGGATTTCTT
>Ga0126341_1000278_pt1 | contig 10022 bp, 8 predicted proteins | sample OrbTmetagenome_FD_97057 | JGI IMG/M metagenome (GOLD analysis project Ga0126341, IMG submission 97057) | Coral microbial communities from Florida Keys, Florida, USA - Orbicella T D metagenome | ecosystem: Host-associated > Invertebrates > Cnidaria > Coral | place: Florida Keys, Florida, USA... | reverse complement strand
CTGGACTTGCTCAACGGGCTGCAGTTCGGCGAGCGCCTGAACATCATGACCCACTGCAATGCGGGCTGGCTGGCCGCGGTCGAGTGGGGCACCGCGCTGGCGCCCATCTACAAGGCCCATGGCAGCGGCCTGCCGGTGCACGTCTGGGTGTCCGAGACGCGGCCGCGCAACCAGGGCATGAATCTCACGGCGTGGGAGCTGGGTCGCGCGGGTGTGCCCTGCACGGTGGTCGCAGACAACAGCTGCGGCCAGCTGATGCGCGAGGGCGAGGTGGACTGCGTCATTGTCGGCAGCGATCGCACGGCGGCCAACGGCGATGTCTGCAACAAGATCGGCACCTACCTGAAGGCGCTGGCCGCCAGCGCCAACAGCGTGCCTTTTTTCGTCGCCCTGCCGGAGTCCACCATCGACTGGCACTGCGCCAGCGGCGAGGCGATTCCCATCGAGGAGCGCGACAGTGCGGAAGTGCTCAGCATCGCGGGCAGGGATGCCGGGGGAGAGGTGCGCGAGGTGACCCTCGCGGCCGAGGGCAGCGCCGCCCACAATCCCGCCTTCGACGTCACGCCGGCGGAACTGGTCACGCAACTGGTCACCGACTACGGCAACTACCCCGCCAGCGCCGCGGGACTCCAGCCGCTCAGCCGCCTGGTTTCCGCGGGCTAGCGATCCCCCTTCGCAGGGTCATGTGAAGGGTCAGGTGAAGGATCAGGCGAGGGTTCAGGCGAGGGTTCAGGCGAGAGCGGCGTACTGCACCCCGGTTACGCCCGCCGCGCGCTCCCTGATGACGCCGCGCAACCAGCTGCCGCCGTCTGCCACCTGCAGGATGTCCCCCACACCGCCGGGGTGGTCGATCACCAGTGTGAAGTCTCCGGTGGCGGCGGCGGGGGCGGGCAACTCCATGGCAGCCAGTGCATTGAACGTCGACGCCGCGTCGAAATCGAAGCGGCGGTGCAGGGTGGTCTCCCCGCCGCTGCGCGGCGCCAGGGCGCGGTCCAGTTCCAGTACCTGCAGCGCCCTGCGCGGGTCCCCATCGAAAACCCGGTGGTGTCGCTCGACCACCTCGGCGATGCGTTCGTAGAGCGCCTCGCGACGCGCGAGGGCGGCCAGGTAGATGCTGTCGCGGGCCTCGTAGACGGCCATGCGGTCGGCGCCGTCCAGTGTGTCGAGATCGGGACTCACGAGGTCGATGACGGCGCGCAGGATCTCCCTGAACAGCGGCGACACGGGCACCTCCGCGCAGAGCGCGAGCAGGCGCGTCGTCAGGGGCATGATATGCCCGTGCACCAGCAGGATGTGCGCGCTGATGAGGAAGTAACCCTCCTCGCCTTCGTCGCGGCTGAATGTGTGACAGCCCACCACGTACTCGCCCTTGGCCTTGCCGTACCCGGCGACGGGTATCGCCTCGATGCGGTACTCATCGCGGCGCTCGTAGAACTCGGTGCCCGGCAGCAGGGTGTAACCGAAGATGTTGATGTTGGGAAACGTCGCGAGCAGATCGTCGAGATTGCGCTCGAAGTCGGCGAGGTTGTCGCCGGGCAGGCCCCATATCAGTTCCGCCGCGATCGGCACGCCCTCCTCGGACATCTGCTTGGCGATGGGGGCGTACTCGTTCGAACTCATGTTCTCCCGGTTGGACAGGCGCAGCGCCTCGGGGGTCAGCGTCTGCAGCGCGAGCTGGTAGTGGGGCAGCAGGCGGTGGCGGTGCAGCAGCAGCGCGATCTCCTGTACCTGCCGACTGTGCTTCTTCGACCACGAGGTGGCGAAGGAGACCGGCAGGCCCGTGCGCTCCTTGAGTTCGACGAGCATGCGCGCCTTGTCGAGGTCCTGCTTCAACGCCCCGAAGTTGGAGTCGGCGAGCCAGATGTCCTTGATGCCCGCGGCGACGATCTTCTCCCAGTCGGCGCGCACGCGCTCGAGGGACCACTGGTACATCCTCGAGCCGATGGCGCCGGTACCCCACTCACAGAACGCGCATTTGAACGGACAGCCGCGGCTGGTCTCGTAGGCGATGGACTCGTAGCGCGGCCGGCCCTGCGCGTCGGTGAGTTCGAGTACGTCCAGGGGTGAGGGCAGCGTGTCGAGATCGCGGCAGCGCTCGCGCTCCGCCGTGCGCACCAGTTCGCCGTCTTCGAGGTAGGCCAGGCCGGCGATGTCGCTCCACTGTTTACGGTCGCCGCAGTCGAGGAACTCCTGAAAGGTGAGTTCCGCCTCACCCAGGAAGACGACGTCCACCGGCTCCACGCCCAGGTAGTCCTCGGCCTGTTGTACATGTGGCCCGCCGGCGATCACCAGCAGCTCGGGCAGCAGAGTTTTAAGCCGGGCGGCAAGGTCCAGGAACTCGGCGGCGTTCCAGGTATAGAAACTGAAGCCCACCAGCGGCTGCAGGCCCGCGGCGAGGGCTGCGCGGGCCCTCTGAAGGTCCCCGCCGGACCAGCGCTCCAGCCAGGGGGCGATCTCCGCGCCGCCCTGGAAGTGCACCAGGTCGATGTCCGTGGTCGCGGCGCGCGCGCCGTACGCCCGGTAGTAAGCGCTCAGGGCCGCCGTCGTGGTCGGAGGGGCCTGGAACTCCTCCGAATCCATGCTGATCAGCCATACAGGACGATGCAATTGTCTGCGCTCCGCGCCGCTTACCGATTGCGCAATGTATAGGATTGCCGGGGGTTTTCACAGGCCCGGATCGGGGTGTTCCGGCACGGGCCGCCGTGGTCCTGTGATGGCGGGGGCGCGCGGGTGGGGGCGGGGGTGCGGGTGAGAGTGGGAGAATGGCGGCCTGCGCCGCGCTGTCGCGGCGGCGCGGGACCCCGTGGATGTTAAGCCGGGCTGCTCTTCCCCGTGGCGGAAGAGACGGGTTGCCCGCGGCTAGAAATCGTCCAGCTCGAGGTCGTAGTCGCCCAGTTCGTCGCGCAGGCGCTTCTCCTCGAGGCGCTGTTCGGCGAGCCGGCGTTTCTGTACCAGGCGCTGCTTCTCGGTCGAGACCGGAACCAGCTCCTGCATGATCTCCTCGCCCAGGTCCCCGAGTGAGGGCTCGAACAGGTCCTCCAGCGGCTCTGCAGCCGGGGGCTCCTGACTTCGTTGTTCACCCATAAATCACCTCCCGATGACTTATCGCAGATCGTGTGGCCACCTGTTGCGGCGACCTTATCGGCGATCTTCAGGTGGAGTTAAGCAAAATTTTTTTTGGCGAACAATACGGGGGTAGTGGGGATTGTGTCAGTTTTACGCAAAGATTAGCCGTAAAATGACCGACGGCCCGCGGCACTTTCCCGCCCTTCCTGGGCCCCTGGTACGTCCCTGTTCCTGTCTCGCTGACAGGGGAGTGCACCGCGGGCCGTCGTGGAAGTTCTTACAGCAAAATTGATGCCAGGAGCGGGTGCTGCGGTAAATCGCGATGTGCAGGCCGTTTTACACGCCGTAAACCGTGTCCGCTGACGACCCGGACATGTCCGGACGGGGTGTGGACACGGCGATCACGCGGTGCTCGCGAGCTCGGCGAGTATGCGCGCTGCGACGATGTCGGTACCGCCCGCGGTGGCGTCGATGACGATATCCGCCTGCGCGCGGTACAGGGGCGTGCGCTCCCTGAACACCTCGGCGTAGGCCAGTGCGGGGTCTGATGCGATGCCGCGCGGCGGCGCGCTCTCGACACGTCGCACAAGCGTGTCGAGGTCGGCTTCGAGGTACACGGCGGGGCCCGCGCCGCGCAGCCGCTGCATCGCCCGGTCGCTGTACACGACACTGCCCCCCGTGGCGATCACCGCGCCCTGCAGCGGGACGGCCAGCAGGACCTGTTCCTCGACCTCGCGCAGGTAGCGGTAGCCGCTGCGTTCCAGGATCTCCTGCAGCGTCGCGTTCTCGCGCCGCTGTATGTCCAGGTCCGTATCCACGAAGCGCTTCGCGGCCAGCTTGGCGAGCACGACGCCGACGCTGCTCTTGCCGCACCCGGGCATGCCGATCAGGCTGACGGTGTCGGGTATGGCAGGCATTGTATTCTCCGGCGCTGGGTGGTCCGGGAGACAGTATCCCGCCGCCCCGCGGCGGCGCAAGCGTCGCCTTGCGCCCGGACTGCTCTCTCGCTAGAGTGGCGGCTTTTCGCCACCCCGCTCAGGATCGAACATGGAACTTCAGCACACTCCCCTGGACGCGCTGCACCGGGAGCTTGGGGCGCGCATGGTGCCCTTTGCCGGCTACGAGATGCCGGTGCAGTACACGGAGGGCATCATCAGGGAGCACCTGCACACGCGCGAGAAGGCCGGCCTGTTCGACGTCTCCCACATGGGGCAGGTGGTCATCGAGGGTGCGGGCAGCACCGCGATGCTGGAGTCACTGGTGCCGGTGGACCTGGAGGCCCTCGGGGTCGACCGCCAGACCTATGCGCTGTTCACGAACGACGAGGGCGGTGTGCGCGACGATCTCATCGTCACGCGCTGGGGCGACGAGCGGTTCTTCCTCGTGGTCAACGCCGCGTGCAAGGAACAGGATATCGCACACCTTGAGGCCAACCTGTCGGGGCAGTCACTGGAAGTGCTGGACCGGGCACTGCTCGCACTGCAGGGTCCCGCCGCGCGCGACGTGATGCGGCGCCTGTGCCCGGATGCCGCCGCGCTGGTGTTCATGCAGGGCACGCGCACCGAACTCGACGGCGTCGAGGTGTACGTGACCTGCTCCGGCTACACCGGCGAGGACGGGTTCGAGATATCCGCACCACCCGATCGGGCGGAGCAGATCGCCCGCGTACTGTTGGCAGAGGAGTCTGTTGCCCCCATCGGGCTGGGTGCGCGCGACTCCCTGCGGCTGGAGGCGGGGCTGTGCCTCTACGGCCACGAACTCGGCGCCGACATCAACCCGGTGCAGGCCGGCCTCGGCTGGTCGATCAGTGTGGCCCGCCGCGCGGATGGGGCACGGCCCGGCGGTTTCCCGGGTGCGGACACCATCCTGCCGCTGCTGCCGAACAGGACGCCCCGCTGCAGGGTGGGGCTCAGGGGCGACGGCAAGCGACCCATGCGCGAGGGACAGCCGGTGCTCGATGCCGATGGCAGGCAGGTGGGCGAGGTCTGTTCCGCCGGTTACGGCGCCAGCGTCGGCGGGCCGATCGCGATGGCCTACGTGGAGCGCGCAAGCGGTGAACCGGGGACGTCCCTGTCGGTGACGGTGCGCGACAAGCCCGTGCCGGCGACGGTCGTGACCCTGCCTTTCAGTCCCCAGCGCTACTACCGGGGTTGAGTCGCTCCGGCAGGGCGGGTCTGAACAGGGCCGCGACCTGGGTGCGCCATGCCAGCAGCGTGGCGCGCAGGCGCTGCCGGGGCAGGCGGCGCAGCAGCCACCGCACCCCGTAGCCGGCGGCGACCAGGCACAACAGCGCGGCGATGAGCCCGGCCGCGCGGCGAGGCTCCGGCGCCGCCCGGTCCTCTCTGTCGTTCGCGACTGCCCCGCCGACCGCGATCCGGGTTTCCGGCAGGGTCACCAGTTCGAGTGCGTTGTCCCGCGTATTCCACCAGAAAAACTCCAGCTCCGGCAGCAGGTACTCCCCCGGCTGTTCCGCGACGTAGCTGACGCGCTCTGTGCGCGTCGCCAGTGCCTCGCCGCGGTTGACCCGGTTGTCCAGCTCAGGCGGCGCCGGGTAGGTGCCGAGCCCGGCCAGGCGCTGCGGCTCCACCGAGGGCAGCATCATCGCCATCACGTCGCTGGCTTCGAAACGGATCGAGCGCTCGACGGCATCGCCTACCGCGAGTGTGTCCAGTTCGCGGTCGAACGTCTGGCCAACGCTGAAGGCGGGTGCCGCCACCCAGTGGGGCAGGTCAGCCAGAGCATCGGGGATCGCGGCGCTGAGCGTTAACGCCGGGCCGGACAGCGTGCCCTCGACCGTACCCGAGGCGCCGTCGCTCACCCGCAGCAGCATACGCACCGGGGGAATCGTGAAATCGCCCGCGCGCTGGGGGAACACGTCCAGTGTCCAGCGCTGGATGACCCATGAGCGGCCGTCGCGGTTTTCGCTCGCATTCGCCGCAAATTGCTCGGTCTGCAGGATAACCAGTCCCGGCACCTCCGGCGGGGTGATGCGGGTGCCGCCGGTAAACCAGCTGTCCGTCGCCACCTCCAGGACCAGGCGTACTTTCTGTCCCGGTACCAGCCCCTGCGCCGGGCTGAGATGGCCGTCGATACGCAGGTGATCGCCGTCGACCAGGTCTTGCAGGTCCGCGGCGGTCACACCGCCGACCGCTGTCACCAGCGCGAGGAAGAGAGCGAATGCGCTCGCCTTCACGGTTGTCCTCCCGACGCGCCCTGCCTGCGCTGCAGCTGCATGCTGAACTTGATGGCGAGAAAGTTGGAGGGGTCCTGCTGCACGCTGCGCAGCCACATCTCCCCGGTCGCCGGGTCCTGCAGGATATCCTCCGCGCTGAGCTGTTGCAGTTGTGCCTGCTCCCACGTCAGCTCGTCGGCGCCCTGGGCGGGGATCGCATCGTCGGAGCCCAGCTCCTTGTCCTCGCCGCTGACGCCCTGTTCCTGCATCTGGCTCTCGCTGAGGCGGTTGATCTCGTCGATGATGCGCTGCGCGATGTCGCGGTTGATCGCGGCACCGGGATAGTCGGGGTCGCGTCTGAGCAGCCGGTCGTAGCGGTGCACCGCGCGCACGTAGTCGCGCGCCTGCGCCCGAGCATTGGCTTCGTTGAACAGGGCGTCGTCACTGTCGCTGCGCGCGAAGTACTCCGCGGCGAGCATGAAATCTTCCGCGTAGTAGTAGGCCATGCCCTTCCACATGGGGTCCTCGAAGCGCGCCGCCGCCGCGCGGTAGTCACCCAGTTGCATCAGCAGCCTGCCCTGCTGGTCCCCGGTGAGCCATAAATCCGCGAACCACTGCAGCGCTGGCCTCGAATGCGTCTCCTCCGTCTCCTCCCCGCCCTGCGCCAGGGCGGGCGCGGGCGCGGTGTGCAGGGCGATCGGCAGCAGCACCCAGGCCCAGGTCAGGGTCCAGCCCCGGCGAAACCACAACAGAAACAGCGCCATCGCGGGAAAGACCAGCGGGTAGCCGCTGTCCAGCCACGGCAGGGCGGAGTCCTCGACGATAACGTAGTGGCTGTCCACCCGGCGGTCGACATCGCGCATGTCGCCGTCGTCGACGGTGAGGTCGACGTAGTGCCCGCCGGTGGCGTCGGCCAGCCTCTCCAGCGCGCGGCGCTCCAGCGGCGCGAATCCCTCCGCCTCGCGCTCGGTACCGACGCCCACCAACAGCAGCTGGTGGGGCCTGGTCGCGAACCAGTCCTCAAAGGCGCCCGTGCTGTCGCCACCGATACCGTCGCTGAACAGGACGAGGGTCGAGGGCGCGGTGGTGTCGCGCAGGATTTCGTCCACCAGCGGCAGGGCGTACTCCGGGAACTTGCCGCCCCGGGGCATCACCTCGGGTCTGATGGCCGCGAGATACTGGTTGAGTATTTCCCTGTCGGCGGTGAGCGAGAGGACCGTGTGCGCCGTCCCCGAGTAGACGACGAGCGCGGCCTTCTTGTCGGGGCGCATCGCCAGCAGGTCCGAGATCTTCTGCTTCGCCCGCTCCAGCCGGCTCGGTTGAACGTCCGACTGTTGCATGGAGGAGGACACGTCCAGCAGCAACACCAGCGCCGCCTCGTCCTCGGACAGCGGGGAGGGTTGCTGGCGCCAGCTCGGTCCCATCAACAGGATAAGGAGAAAGACCATCAGCACCGTGCTCACGCTGGAGGGATTGAACCAGCGCGAGTCGAAGCGCTGCAGGCGCAGGTGTTCCAGCAGGTGTGGTGCGATGATGCCGCCGAACATGTCGCGCCGCGCCTGTTGGCGCCGGCGCACGATCCCCATGGCGACCCAGGGCACTACCAGGAGCACCCACCAGGGCCTGAGGAAGTGGAAGTGCTCCAGCACGCCCGCGTCAGGCAGCATCTGCCGTGTCCTCCCGCAGCAGGGCGCGCCAGGCGCGCAGGGTGCTGACGAAGTGGTACAGGGTATACAGCAGCAGCGCCGCCGCGACGGGCACCCAGTGCAGCTTCTGTTTCGGCCGGAAGCTGACCGTCTCGTAGAGTTCCGGTTCGAGCGCGCCGATGGCCTCGTAGGCGGCCTGCAGTTCCCCCCGGTCCAGGGCCTGGAAGTCGCGGCCGCCGGTGACCTCGGAGACGCGCCGGATGGTCTCGGTATCCAGCGCCTCCTCGCCGACGGAGGTGGGGTCGCCGATGGCGATGGTATAGATGCGGATGTCGTTTGCCGCCGCCACCTTGGCGGCGTCGACGGGGGGCACCGTGCTGCCCGTATCGTTGCCGTCGGTGAGGATGATGAGCACGCGGTTGTCGCTGTCGCTCTCGCGAAACAGCTTGATCGCCAGGCCGATGGCGTCGCCGAACACGGTACTCTGCCCGGCCATGCCGATCTCCGTTTCATTTAGCAGCTGCGCCCAGACACGGTGGTCGTCGGTAAACGGCGTCTGCAGGTAGGCGGCACTGCCGAACACGATCAGGCCGAGGCGATCGGAGGCGCGCTGGGCGGCGAGCTCGTCCAGTACGCGCTTCACCGCCACCAGACGGTCCACGGCCTCGCCGTCGGGCAGTGTGAAGTCGCGGGTCTCCATGGAGCCGGAGAGATCCACGGCCACCATCAAGTCGCGCCCGGATTTCTGTTGCTCCACGGGTGCGCCCACCCACATGGGTTGCGCCGCCGCCAGTACCAGGCACAGCCACATGAAGCCGACCAGGAAGCGCTGGGCCCGGTCCCGCTGCAGGATCATGGCGCCGGATTGCGGGCGCCGCTCGCTCAGTTCAACGAGCTTGTCGAAGAAGGGGACCTTCACCGAGTCGCGGCTCTCGCGATAGGGCGGCAGCAGCCGCATCGCCAGCGGCAGCAGGAGCAGCAGCAGGGCCCAGGGCTGCGCCAGTTCATACATCCGCGCTACCCTCGTGGCCGTCTATCCAGCACTGCGCGGCCTCCACAAGCTGCCGCCGGGAGGACTCGTCGGGGGTGGCCCGCGTGTACACGCCGTTGGCGAGCATCCGTGCCGCGTCGCCGGAGAAGGGTGCAGCGGCGCAGCGCGCGTTGAGGAACTCGATCCAGTCTGCGCCGGACAGGCGCGCCACTTCCTGACGCGAGAAGCCCGCCAGGGCGGTGCGCTTCAGCAGGCTGTTGAGTTGTACCAGCCAGTGCTCGTCCGCGGCGGCGCGCGCCAGCTTCTCCAGGTGTGCCCTGGCCTCGCGGCGGTAGCGATTGCGATACCAGCGGCGCAGTCGGCGCCATGCCCAGCGCAGCAACAGCAGGGCGAGGATTGCACCGACCCAGCCCCAGGCGGCGGTCTGGGGCAGCCAGTCGACGCCGGCCGGCGAGACCACCTCCACAAAGTCGTCGCCGAGAGTGTAGTTCCCGAAAATATCCGGCAGGGGAGGCGCGCTCATCGCGGCACCTTCTCGCCGCCGAGTTTCTCGCGCAGCTGGTCGGCGACCGGGGTGACGGTCTCCACCGGCAGCACGGGCACCTGGTGGCGGCGCAACTCTTCCTGGACATGGGCGACGGAACTCTCGAAACTGGCCTCGAACTTTTCGCCCAGTCCCTGGTCCTGCGGGTCGATCTCAAGCTGGTAGCGGCCGTCGCTGACCACCAGGTTGCTGGCGCTGGAAATATCCCGCTCCAGGGGATCGAAAACCAGTGCGCAGATGATGTCGTTGTGACGCCCGATACGGCGGATGGCCGCCAACGTCTCGTCGTTCCAGCCGTAGAAATCTGAGATGAGTACCACGAGATAGTCGTGCCCGATGCTGCGCTCCAGTGCCTGCAGCGCGCGCGAGAGCGCGCGGGGGTCGCTGCCCTCGCCCGGTGCGACGGACAGCGAGTTGTTCATGTCCACCAGGTCGCCCAGCCAGCCCATGACCTTTTTCTGGTTGCGCGTGGGGCGCACCTCGTGGGTCTGGGAGTCGTTGAACAGGATGGCCCCGATGCGGTCGCCCACGGACAGGACACGCCACGCGGTGATGGCCGCCACCTCGGCGGCGACCACCGACTTCATCTTGCGCCTGCTGCCG
>Ga0126341_1000276_pt1 | contig 10082 bp, 8 predicted proteins | sample OrbTmetagenome_FD_97057 | JGI IMG/M metagenome (GOLD analysis project Ga0126341, IMG submission 97057) | Coral microbial communities from Florida Keys, Florida, USA - Orbicella T D metagenome | ecosystem: Host-associated > Invertebrates > Cnidaria > Coral | place: Florida Keys, Florida, USA... | reverse complement strand
CCCGTCGTCGGCGGCGATGATCCGCTCGCTCTTCATCAACAAGGAAGCGCTAGAGAAAGGCGCCAACCGCCCCGAGGCCCCCGACCAGAAGGTCAAGAAGGTGGGCGTGCTGGGCGCCGGCATGATGGGCGCAGGCATCACCCTGGTCTCGGCCCTCGCCGGCATCGAGGTGGTGCTGATCGACCAGAAGCAGGAAGCGGCGGACAAGGGCAAGGCTTATACCGCCGACTACATGGACAAGGGCATCAAGCGCAAGAAAGCCACCGAAGAGAAGAAAGCGGCCACGCTGTCGCTCATCACAGCCACCACCGAATACGCCGCGCTCGAGGGCTGCGACCTGATCATCGAGGCGGTGTTCGAAGACCCCAAGATCAAGGCCGAAGTCACGGTTAAGGTCGAAGCGGTGATCGGCGACGATTGCATCTTTGCCTCGAACACCTCGACCTTGCCGATCACCCAGCTCGCCAAGGCCTCGAGCCGCCCCGAGCAGTTCATCGGCATTCACTTCTTCTCGCCGGTGGAAAAGATGATGCTGGTCGAGATCATCAAAGGCAAGCAAACCGGTGACCGCGCGGTGGCCAAGGCGCTGGATTATGTCCGCCAGATCCGCAAGACCCCGATCGTGGTCAATGACGCCCGCTTCTTCTACGCCAATCGCTGCATCATCCCCTACATCAACGAGGGCATGCGCATGGTCAAGGAAGGCGTCTCCCCGGTGCTGATCGAGAATGCCGCAAAGATGGTCGGCATGCCGCTCGGCCCGCTGCAACTGGTAGACGAGACCTCGATCGATCTCGGCGCCAAGATCGCCCGTGCCACCCGGGCGGCGATGGGCGACGCCTATCCCGATGGCGAGGTCGACGAGGTGATCTTCTGGATGGAGGCCGAAGGCCGGCTCGGCCGCAAGACCAAGGCCGGATTCTACGATTATGACGCCACCGGCAAACGCCAGGGGCTGTCGGAAACGGTCAAGGCGCAGTACCCGCAGGCCGTGGATCAGCCCGATCTGACCGAGGTGCAGCACCGTCTGCTCTTTGCCCAGGTGCTCGAGGCGGTGCGCGCGCTCGAGGAAGGCGTGCTCGAGGACATCCGCGAAGGCGATGTCGGCGCCATCCTCGGCTGGGGCTTTGCGCCCTGGTCCGGTGGCCCGTTCAGCTGGCTCGACATGATCGGCGCGCCTTATGCCGCCGAACGCTGCGACCAGCTGGCCGAGGCGCATGGCGCGCGCTTTGCCTGTCCCGATCTCCTGCGCGAGATGGCCGCCAAGGGCCAAAGCTTCTATAAACGTTTCGGCCCCGCCGCCCGGGCCGCCTGACCCAAGACGGGGCGGGCCATCCCACAGGCCCGCCCCGCACAAATGCCTCGGAACACCCTCGGTTCCGCGCGCCGCCCCGGAGCAGGAGGGCAAGCGCAGCGCCTGCATGGCGTGATGGCAGCCCCTGCACGCCCCCCACGCGCCGCCGGATCAGCGCCGATAAAGCCGCATCTGCTTCTTCATTTCGTCATGCACCTGGCCAAAGCTGTCAAACCCCTGCGCTGACAGCATTCCGAGCATTTTCACAAAGACCCTGCCGGTGGCCAGCGCATCGCCCATCGCGGTGTGGCGCTGCTCCTCGGGCAGGATGACGCCAAGCCGGACACAGAGCGCATCGAGCCTGTGCTCTTCGGTCAGACCGAAAAGCACGGCCGAAAGCAGCACGGTATCCAGAACCGGATTATCGAAGCGGCGCCCGATCGCATCCGCGTGCTTGTGAAAAAACGCCATGTCGAACGGTGCGTTATGCGCCACCAGCACCGCGCCGCGGGCGAAATCGTGCAACTGGCGACCGGCCTCGGCAATCCCCGGAGCGCCCGCCACCATCGCTTGCGTGATGCCATGCACCCGGGTCGAGGCCGCGGGAATGCTGCGGCCGGGATCGACCAGCATCTCGAGCCGCTCGGCCTCAAGCAGCCGTCCGCCCACCACCCGCAGCGCCGCGATCTGCACGATCTCGTCGCCCTGGCTGGGCAGCAAGCCGGTGGTCTCGGTGTCAAACACCACATAGGTCAGCTCGTTCAGCCGCCGGTCGGCCAGCGGCGCGGCGCGGGACTTGTCGAACAGCGCGAAATCATAGACCGCGCCGCGCAGGCCCTGCGCGCCGGTCTCTTCCACACGCGGCAGCGGCAGGCAGAGCCGCGCGTCCCCCCGGGCTCCGTCCTCCGGCCAGACATCGGTGCCGTGATGCGCCAGCACCCGTCGCCCGGTCAGCTCGGGCTGTGCCGGGTCGAGCGGCGCGGCAAGCCAGTCCTCCAGCGCGCCAAGGGCCACCGGCCTGCCCTGCCAGCTCAGCGTCACCAGCGCTTCGTCCGGCGTCGCGCCCGGGCCCAGCGCCACCGCGACCGAGGCGCCATGGCCCTGCGCCACCACCTGCCCGGCCAGCCGTGCCAGCAGCGTCACCATCATGAAGCCGTCACAGAGCACAAAGAGCCGCTGGTGATCGGTGCCGAAGGCCAGCCCGTCGCCGCGCAGCCTGGCGCGCAGGCTGTCCATCAGGTCGCGCGCGGCAATCTCCGAGCGCGGCCAGTGGCTTTGGGCAATCTCGTTGTAGCGCTGGCCGAACGTGTCGACCGCCTGCGCCAGATCACGGGTCTCCTGCTGAAACGCCTGCTCCAGCGGATCCGCCCCGGCGCGGCGCAACCGGCTCAGGGTGTCGAGGTTGGCGGCCTTGCGGCGCATGTCCTCGATCATCTCCGACAAGAGCGCCTCGCGCTCGGCGTGCAGGCCGATCTCGGCGGTGACGTCGCGCAGGGTGAGCGCGTAGCCCCCGGCCTGCGCCGCGCCCTGTCCAACCAGCCGCATCGTCACGGTGAACATCGCCCGGCCGTCCGGGGTGGCGGCAAGAAACTGGGTTTCCTGTTGAGTCGCGCCCGGCCGGCAGAGACGGTCATGGGCATGCCGCAGGGGCCCTTCGCGCAGGCAGGCCGTCACCGGCTGATCGAGCCGCGGTGCGTTGCCGGCTTGCAGAAGATCGCGGGCAACGGAATTGTAGAACACCACCATGTGATCCGCCGAACAGAGCAGGATGCCGGCGCTGACATCGGCCAGCAGCGCCTCGAGCCGGGCCTTTTCCTCGGCAAGCCGGGTGGTCTCGCGTTCGATGGCCCGGGCAAGGTCGCCCCGGGTCTCGGCCAGGCGCGCGGCAATGGCCTGGGCGGCGGGCGCCAGATCGCCGAGGTAGCGGGCGCTTTCCGGGGCCGGCAGGCGGGTGTCCTCGGCATGGGCCAGCACCCGCATCTGCGCCGCCAGTGCCTGCATCGGGCGGGCCAGGTTTTCGTCGAAGAGCCGCCAGATCCAGGTCACCAGCCCCAGCACCGCAAAGCCCGCCACAGCGCCCGCCAACACGAAACCGGCCGGATCGCGAGGCGCGCTGGCACGGGAATAGCCCAGCCAGAGACCGCCGGCGATCAGCGAGAGGCTGGCCAGCGCCAGCAGGACAAAAAACAGAAAGACGCGCAGCCGCAGGCTCTTGCGGGCAAGCATCGGGTCACGCCTCCCTTGGCCGCGCCAGAAGCGCCGCGACCTGTGCCTGAAGCTCCGACATCTCGAAGGGTTTCGACATGAAGCCATCCGCCCCCAGCGCCAGCGCCTTGCGCCGTTCGATATCGGCACCGCGCGCGGTGAGAATGAGCACGCGGGTGGCATCGAGCGCGTGGCTGGCGCGGATGTGCTGGCAGATCTCGTAGCCCGAGGCCCCCGGCAGCGTCACATCAAGCAGCACCAGATCAGGCGCCAGCCCCGCCACCTCTTGCAGCGCCCGGTGGCCGTCGTCGATATGGGTCACCTGGTGGCCCATCTTCTCGATCAGGAATTTCAGCGCCAGCGCGATGTTCTGCTCGTCCTCCACCAAAAGGATACGCGCGCCTTCCGTGCTCCCGGTCATCGCTCCCCCTACCCGCAGGCCGCAACGATCAGCGGATCGTCGGTGGCCATCTGCTCCCAGCTGTCGCTGATCATGGCCCCCTCCTCGCCATAGGTCACCTGTTCGAGCCGCGCCTGCGCCGGGCGAGCGCAATCCACCGCGATTCGGACGCCCACCGCCGCGCGCCAGCGCTCCATCAAATATAGATCGGCGATGCGCTGCTGCGGCACGTCCGGGTTGCGTCGGATCGAATTGGTGTCGAGCGCGGCAAAGCGCGGAACCACCGGCAGCGCATAGGTCCAGGGCCGATACCAGTCACGGCTCTCGCTGGCCGCCACCACCACGACGCCGTCGGGCAATTGCGCCGCGCTGCGGGAGAACCAGTTATATTCGTTCCAGATTGAAAAGGCGATCATCACCAGCGCCGCGCCGGCAATCGTCCATGAGTGCGGAATGCGCCCCCGGGTCAGCCGGCTGAGGCCGTAGATCAGGCCGCCGCCGGCGAGGCCGGCAAAGATCGTGGCTAGAAGTTCATAGAACATGAGCTGTCATCCCAGGGTGCCGCGGCCGTGGCCGAGGGCGGATTGCATGGTGCGCACGACGACAAAGGCGTCGCGCAGGTGGCCGCGTTCGAAATCGGACAGGCTGGTCGGGGCCATGAAATTGTCAGGCGCGGCGCTGTGCTTGATCTGACGGGCCTGATGTTCAAGCCGGCTCTGGGCGATCAGGTCATAGGCGGCAATCAGGTCGCGCGCGCCGGTGGCCGAGATCACCTGCGCCTGTTGCGCCGCCAGAAGCCGTGCCCTCGTATTGGTCGGGCCGAGCCGGCCGGTCAGGGCATAGACCCGCGCCAGATCGACGACCGGCACGACGCCGTTGTGCTTGAGGTCGATGGTGTCCTTGTGCTCGCCCGAGCGGATGGTGGCAAAGCCCCGCAACAGGCTGAGCGGCGGCACGTGTTTCAGCGAATTCGACACCATGTGGCTGACAAAGATCGAATTTCCCGCCGCCCGCGCCAGCGTCTCGGCCTGCAAGTCGGCAAACAGCCGCGCGTCGCCGGCAATCGGCCGCAGGTCGAACATCACCGAGGCCAACATCTGCGCCATGGGGTCGGGCGTGGCCACCCAGGCGGCGAAATAGCCGCGCCAAGTGGCGACCGGCTGCCGCCAACGCGGGTTGGTGGCCATCATCTCCCCGGGGCAATGGTAATACCCGCAGGCGTCGAGCCCGTCACAGACAAACCGGGCCAGCGCCGCGAAATAGGCGTCATCTTCGGGCTGTGCGCTGTCGTCCAGGAACAGGCAGTTGTCCTGATCGCTGACCCCGGTCTGCTCGCGGCGGCCCTGGCTGCCGCAGGCCAGCCAGAGATAGGGCACCGGCGGAGGGCCGAGCGCCGCCTCGGCCATTTTCAAGAGCCGGCGGGTCACCGCATCGGCGATATCGGTGATCCGCCGGGTCACCACATCATGCGGCTTGCCGGTGGCCACCAGCTGCGCCAGCACCTGCGGGATCAGCAGGGTGAAGCCGCCAAGCTCGTCGACGCTCTCGGCAAAGGCGATGTCGCTGACCACCACCGCCGCGCCGATCGCCTGTTGCCGGGTCAGATCGGTCTGGGTGATGATGCCGTGAAAGCTGCCGGCTTCGGTCACCGGCACATGGCCGATCCGCCGCTCGAGCATCAGGTGCAGCACGTCCGACCCCAGATCGTTGACGCTCAGCACCGCGGGATCGGGCGTCATCACCCGGCTCACCGGGGTGTCGCCCGGCAGGCCTTCGGCCAGCACGCGGGTGGTGAAATCGCGGGTGGTGAGAATGCCCAGCAGCCGCCCCCCCTCGACCACCCCGATCGACGACACCTTGGCCTCGCGCAGCATCGCGGCGGCCTGCTGCACGGTGGTGTCGGGCGGGCAGGACAGCGGATCGGGCGCCATCAGGTAGCCGACCCGCATCTCGGCCAGGTCGCGCGCGGCGGCCCGGCGCGGCCGGACGCGATCGAAATAGCGGGCAAAGGCCCGGTCCTCGCGCAGCAACGTCTCAAAGAGCGCCGCCGGCAGTATGAGCAGGCGCACCGCGGTCTTGGCGCGGGCCGAGGTGACGGCGTGCCGGTCGCGCAGCAGACCACGTTCGCCAAAGGAGTTGCGCGGCCCCAGTGCCGAGACCTGCACGCCGTTGGCATCGGAAATCGTGACCTCGCCCGAGACGATCAGACAAAGCCCGGCCAGCACCTCGCCCAGCGCATAGATCGGCGCGCCGGGCTGAAAGCCGGCGGGCGTCATCGCCGCCGCCACCTGCGCCAGCCGGTCCGGCGCCATGGCGTCATAGGGGTGGACCGATTGCAGGAATGCCAGCGTGCTGGTCGTCTCAAGGGCCATGGGCGCCTCTGGTTGTGTGTCGGGTCCGGTTCGGGGCATGTCCGGTCGCCCCGCCTTGCTCTGGATCAAGGCTTACAGCAAATGACGGCGGCGCGCCCGGGAAACCGAGGCACGCCGCCAGAGGTCGGCCCGATATCGCGGGGGATACCGGGCCGCACCATCTCAATGGCCTTCGACGGCCGCACCTGCGCCACGCGGCACACGCACGCTTTCGACCAGTTCCTGGATGTGCTTCGGCGGTTCCGCCGTGAGCTTCGACACGAGGATCGCGGTGCCGAAGTTCAGCAGGGCGCCGATCGCCCCGAAGGAGGTCGACTTGACCGTGCCGAGCAGCGGATCGGCGTCGGTAAAGCTGTTGGTGTCGGGGATGAAGAACCAGCCCTTGTGCAGGAAGATGTAGACCAGCGTCACCAGCAGGCCGACCAGCATGCCGGCAACCGCGCCGGTGTTGTTCACCCGCTTCGAGAAGATGCCCATCATCAGCGCCGGGAAGATCGAGGCCGCTGCGAGGCCGAAGGCCAGCGCCACGGTCTGCGCCGCAAAACCCGGCGGGTTGAGCCCCAGGTAGGTCGCCACCGCGATGGCCACCGCCATGGCGATCCGAGCCGACATCAGCTCGGCGCGCTCCGACATGTTGGGCGTCAGCTGGCCCTTGAGCAGGTCATGGCTGACCGCCGAGGAGATCGCCAGCAGCAGGCCCGCCGCCGTCGACAGCGCGGCCGCAAGACCACCGGCAGCGACCAGACCGATCACCCAACCCGGCAGGTTGGCGATCTCGGGGTTGGCCAGCACCAGGATATCGCGGTTGAAGTTGGTCAGCTCGTTGCCGTCCCAGCCATTGGCCGCCGCACGTTCCTGCATTTCGGGGTTGGCATCGTTGTAGTACTGGATGCGCCCGTCGCCGTTCTTGTCTTCCCAGCCCAGCAGGCCGGTCTTCTGCCAGGTCTGCATCCAGGCATAGGTCTCGTCGGTTTCGATCTGTTCGACCGAGACCGCCTGGCCTTCGGTGCCATTGGGCCAGAATTGCTCGGTGATGTTCAGCCGCGCCATGGCGCCGACCGCGGGAGCGGTGAGATACAGCAGCGCGATGAAGATCAGCGTCCAGCCGGCCGACCAGCGCGCGTCCGACACCTTGGGCACGGTAAAGAAGCGCATGATCACATGCGGCAGCCCGGCGGTGCCGATCATCAGCGACAGGGTAAAGAGCACCATGTTGAAGGTGTCGCCATGGTGCGCGGTGTATTCGTTGAACCCGAGCTCCTGCACGATCTGGTCAAGCTTGGCCAGAAGCGGCTCGCCGCTGGCGGCGTGATCGCCAAAGAGACCCAGCGCCGGGATCGGATTGCCGGTGAGTTGCAGCGAGATGAAGACGGCCGGGATCGTATAGGCCATGATCAGCACGCAGTATTGCGCCACCTGGGTGTAGGTCACACCCTTCATGCCGCCAAAGACCGCATAGGCAAAGACCACACAGGCGCCGATCAGAAGGCCGGCGGTGTTCGACACCTCGAGGAAGCGGCCAAAGGCCACGCCGACGCCGGTCATCTGGCCGATCACATAGGTGGTCGAGGCGACGATCAGGCAGATCACCGCCACCATGCGCGCGGTGGGGCTGTAGAACCGGTCGCCGATGAACTCGGACACGGTGAACTTGCCGAACTTGCGCAGATACGGCGCGAGCAGCAGCGCCAGAAGCACATAGCCACCGGTCCAGCCCATCAGGTAGGTGGAATTGTCATAGCCGGTAAAGGCGATGAGGCCGGCCATCGAGATGAAGGAGGCCGCCGACATCCAGTCGGCCGCCGTGGCCATGCCGTTGGTGACCGGGTGCACGCCCCGCCCTGCGGCATAGAACTCCGAGGTCGAGCCCGCCCGGGCCCAGATCGCGATGCCGATGTAGAGCGCGAAAGAGGCGCCTACGAACAGCAGGTTGATGGTAAATTGATCCATGATCTCCGTCCCTTATTGCTCGTCGACGCCGTGTTCGGCATCGAGCTTGTTCATCCGCCAGGCGTAAAAGAAGATCAGCGCCAGGAAGACGATGATCGATCCCTGCTGGGCGAACCAGAAGCCCAGGTCGGTGCCGCCGACCGGGATGCCGCCGAGCATCGGCCGCAGCAGAATGCCGAAGCCGAAGGACACCAGGGCCCAGATGACCAGGCAAATCTTGACGAGGCGAATATTCGCCTGCCAGTAGCCATTGTTTTCAGAGTTGTCCGACATGTCGGTCTCTCCCCTCTCTCTCCAAAGCCTCCGGCCACCATGGCGCGGACGCACCTTCCCTGTGCGCGGGCGGCCGAGGCCCCCCGCGTTGCTCCAACGCAGATTGTGCGTAGGTTGGTCTGTCGCCCCGGCCCTAGCGGGCCTTGGCGACAATCTCTTCGAGCGCGGCGGCGATGGCGCCGATCTCGCCCATGGCATCGACGCGCTTCAGCACGCCCTGGCCGTCGTAATAGGCAATCAGCGGCGCGGTCTGCGCGTGATAGGCGGCAAGCCGCGACGCCACCGTTTCGGCATTGTCATCGGCCCGGCGCTTGAACTCGGTGCCGCCGCATTTATCGCAGATCCCGGCCTCGACCGGCTGCTTGAAGCTGTCGTGATAGCCTTCGCCGCAGTCGGCGCAGGTGTAGCGGCCGGAAATCCGCGTCACCATGGCCGCATCCTCGACCTCGAGCGAGATCGCGGCGGTAATCTTCTGGCCGCTCTCGTCGAGCAGCCGGTCGAGCGCCTCGGCCTGCGCACTCGTGCGCGGGAAGCCATCGAGGATGACGCCGCGCGCGGTGTCGGGTTCGGCCAGCCGGTCGCGCAGGATGGCGATGACGATCTCGTCGGACACCAGCCCGCCGGCCTCCATCACCGCCTTGGCCTGGCGGCCGGCCTCGGTGCCGGCGGCCACGGCGGCGCGCAGCAGGTCGCCGGTCGAGAGTTGCACCAGCCCGAAGGTCTCTTCGAGCTTGCGGGCCTGGGTGCCCTTCCCGGCGCCCGGAGGCCCGAGAAGGATCAGAACGGCGGGGCGGGTCTGCACAGAAGCCTCCATGCCCATCAGTCCCGGTTCATCCGGTTGTCGATCAAATCATCGACGACCGACGGATCGGCCAGCGTCGAGGTATCGCCCAGCGCGCCATAATCGTTCTCGGCGATCTTGCGCAGGATGCGGCGCATGATCTTGCCCGAACGGGTCTTGGGCAGGCCCGGCGCCCATTGGATCAGATCCGGGCTGGCGATCGGCCCGATCTCCTGCCGGACCCAATCGCGCAGCTCCTTGCGCAACGCGTCCGTCGGTGCATCGCCCGACATCAGCGTGACATAGCAATAGATGCCCTGCCCCTTGATGCTGTGCGGATAGCCGACCACCGCGGCCTCGGCGACCTTGGGATGCGCCACCAGCGCGCTTTCGACCTCGGCGGTGCCCATCCGGTGGCCCGAGACGTTGATCACGTCGTCGACACGGCCGGTGATCCAGTAATCGCCGTCCTCGTCGCGGCGGCAGCCGTCGCCGGAGAAGTAATAGCCCTTGTAGTCGGAGAAATAGGTCTTTTCGAACCGCTCGTGATCGCCCCAGACGGTGCGCATCTGGCCCGGCCAGCTGTCGGCGATGACCAGGACGCCCTCGACGCCATTGCCGGTGATTTCCTCGCCGGTCTGCGGATCGAGCACCTTGGGCTCGATGCCGAAGAACGGCTGTTGCGCGGCGCCGGGTTTCAGCTCGTGCGCGCCGGGCAGCGGCGTCATCCTCGATGGCTTCCCGCGCACGAGTGCGCAGGCCGAGGCGCTCGACCGGGATCTGCGATAAATGCGGCGGCACCGAGTT
>Ga0126341_1000271_pt1 | contig 10211 bp, 9 predicted proteins | sample OrbTmetagenome_FD_97057 | JGI IMG/M metagenome (GOLD analysis project Ga0126341, IMG submission 97057) | Coral microbial communities from Florida Keys, Florida, USA - Orbicella T D metagenome | ecosystem: Host-associated > Invertebrates > Cnidaria > Coral | place: Florida Keys, Florida, USA... | reverse complement strand
TTTGACAAATCTGTGTTCGGCTTTGCTGGCCGGATCATGGTTCGGTGGAATACGCGGAGTGCGGCGCCGGCGCCTATTTCAGCAGCGGCCACCCGTTCCCCGACGAGACCAAGGCGATATGCGACGCGGCGGACGCGATCATCAAGGGTCCCATCGGCCTAAGCCACGAGGAGTCCAAAAAAATCCCCGTGGACATGCAGCCCGAGCGCGGTGCGCTGTTACCGCTGCGCGCCCGCTACAACACCTTCGCCAATTTCCGCCCGGTGTCGCTGCCCAGGGCCCTGGCCCACTTCTCGCCGCTGAAGCCCGAGATCATCGGCGACGGCATCGACCTCGTCATGGTGCGCGAGCTGGTAGGCGGTCTCTATTTCGGTGAAAAGGAAGTCGGTGTCAACGAGCAGGGCCTGCGCTACGTGAAGGAGGTGCTGGAGTACGACGAGGCGCAGATCAGCCGCGTACTGCACGAGGCATTGCAGCTCGCGATGCGGCGCAAGAAGGTGCTGCACAACATCCACAAAAGCAACGTCCTGAAGTCCAGCGTGCTGTGGAACGAGGTCCTGGAGGAGGTCAGTGCCGAGTATCCCGAGGTCGAGATCAAGCATATCCTGGTCGACGCCGCCGCGACCATGCTCTGCCTCAACCCCGGCCAGTTCGACGTGATGGTCATGGAGAACATGTTCGGTGACATTCTCTCGGACCAGGGCGGCGGCATCCTGGGCTCGCTGGGTCTCATGCCCTCCGCCTGCAAAGGTCCGGAGAAGAGCTACTACGAACCCTCCCACGGTTCCGCCCCCGACATTGCCGGGCAGAACATCGCCAATCCCTACTCGATGATCGGCTCGGTCGCCATGATGCTGGAGGACAGCTTCGGCATGGCCGCTGAATCGCGCAACGTGTGGAACGCCATGCAGAGCGTGTTCGGTGACGGGTACTCGACGCCTGACCTGTCCAAGCCCGGCGCCGGTGTGAAGATGATCAACACCGACGAGTTTGGCGACAGAGTTGTCGAGGCGCTGGCGGGGATGCCGAACGCCGAGTGACTCACTGAGTCGTCATCCCCGCGGAGGCGGGGATCCAGGTGTTTCCAGGCGTCTTCGAATTCCGCTGCATTCAAACATCGCGCTTTGCATGTCCCACAACTGGGCTAGCCACGGGAACTGTTGAGGTGCGACAGTACGCCGCCTTCATTCTCCCGTTCGTGCAGTTGCAGGTTGATGATGCGCAGTGTCGCCAGAATGGCGGCGAATACCTGGTTTGAGTGCACGCCCCGGGTCTTGTACTCCTGGCTCCCGAGATCCCAGGTGATCACACACTCCGTCAGCGCGTTGGTGTGGCCGCCGCGCGGAATGCGCACCTCGTAGTCCAGCAGGTCCGGCAGTGTGTATTTGTGCGGCGCCATGATTTTCTCGATAGCGTCGATGAAGGCGTCGAAACCACCATTGCCGGCGCCGGAGGCCTGTTTGGTCTCGCCGTCCACCTCGACGCGCAGGCTCACCGTCGACTCCAGGTCCAGGCCGCTGGTGATGGAGCAGTTCAGCAGGCGGATATGGTGATAGTTCTTGCTCTCCAGTACCTCGGCGATGATGAAGGGCAGGTCGTCCGCCGTGATCTGCGCCTTGGAATCGCCCAGCTTCACGATACGCGCCAGCACTTTCTGCTGGTTCTCCTCGGAGAGATCAAGGCCCATGGCCTCCAGGTTTTTCGCCAGCGAGGCCTTGCCGCTCATTTTGCCCAGCGCGTAGCTGCGCGTGCGCGCGAAGCGCTCGGGGCTCAGGCGGGTCTCGTACAGGCCGCCCTTCTGGTCGCCGTCCGCGTGGATGCCCGCGGTCTGTGTAAACACGTCGGCACCGACGATAGGCGCGTTGGCGGGCACCCGCTTGCCGGTGAAACTCTCTACCATGTTGCTGATCTGGACGATGTAGCTCTCGTCGACGGAGAGATCGAAACCCATCTTGTCGCGCAGCGCTACAACAATCTCCGCCAGGGAGGCGTTGCCGGCGCGCTCGCCGAGACAGTTCACCGTGCAGTGCACTGCACTGACTCCGGCGCGGGCCGCCTCCAGCACGTTGGCAGTGGCCAGGCCGTAGTCGTTGTGGGGATGAAAGTCGAACAGCTGTCCCGGGTAGCGCTGGCACATGTCCCGCAGGCTCTCGTAGACCTCGTGGGGTGACATCACGCCCAGCGTATCCGGAAGCATGAAGTGCCGGATGCCGCTGTCTGCGAGCTTGTCCATCATCGCGTACACGTAGTCCCGGCTGTCGGCATAGCCGTTGGACCAGTCTTCCAGGTAGGCGTTGACGGCGAGGCCCTTCTCCAGGGCGTAGTCCACGGTCTTGAGAATCTCGGCGACGTGTTGGTCCAGGGTCTTGCCGAGCTGTTCGCGACAATGCTTCTCGCTGCCCTTGGTCAGCAGGTTGACGACGCGGCCACCGGTGTCGAGAATCCAGTCCACGCTCTGTGTGTGATCGACAAACCCGAGCACCTCGATGCGATCGCCGAGGCCGTGCCCGGCCGCCCACTCGTTGATATTCACCACGGCCTCGCGCTCGCCGCTGGAAACGCGGGCAGAGGCCACCTCGATGCGGTCGATGCGCAGCAGTTCCAGCAGCGCCTTGGCCAGGTTGACCTTTTCGGCGGGGGAATAGGAGACGCCCTGCGTCTGCTCGCCGTCGCGCAGGGTGGTATCCATGATCTGGATGTGTCGGGTCATCGATCCTGTCCGGCCCAATGGGGCCGGTCATTATCTATCGAACGGCGCCCCTTGTACAACGCCGTGCAGCGGGGGCTTACTGCAGCCAGCCCCCGGCGAAGGGGATGGCCTGGCCGACAAAAAAGTCGCTCTCACCGGAGGCCAGGAATAACGCGAACAGGGCGTCCTCCCGGCCCGTTGCCAGTCGGCCGAGGGGAACCTGTTTCATCATCTTCTCGAACTCGGCCGTACCGATGAGCTCCGGGGGGTAGTAGACGGGGTTTTCCACGAAATTCTGGGCGATGAGGTTCACCTGGACGTTGTTGCGGGCCGCCTCCTGCCCCACCGCCTTCACGTACCCTACCTGGGCTGAACGGGCGGCGCTGTAGGCGCTGACCTTCGATTTCTGCTTCAGGCCGGTGGCGCTGCCGTAGACCACGACCTTGCCGCGGCGGCGCGCGTACATCTGGGGCAGGACAGCCCTGCACAGGCGGTGCAGGGGGTGCACCATCACGTCGAACATGCGCGCCCAGCGCTCGTCGTCCATATCGGTGGCCAGCACGCCGGCCTCGGCGGGTGCGGCGAGGTTGGCGACCAGGATGTCGATATGGCCCGCCCCGGCCACCACGGCCTCGACCGCACCCGGCGCCGTGAGGTCGGTGGTATCCGCGATGATCTCCGCCCCGTGCTCGCCGAACACCTCGATGGTGTCCGGCCCCATGTAGTTATCCGCCTGTGTCAGCAGTACGCGCTGTCCGGCCAGTCTCTGTTCGCCCATCGGCGCCTCCACGGTGATTCCCGATGCCCCAATCAGGGCAGACGCGGTAATTTGTAACACAACCGGGACGGAACGTGGCCCCGCCACCGCATCCTGAACTATCATTATTTGTACGTGAAACACGGTCGCGGGGCGGCCGGCGGGTGATGCATGCAGGCTGACATCGTATCCCAGGGCTTCTCCCTCATGCTTTACGGCATGGGGACAGTGCTGGTGTTCCTCACCGCGCTGGTGGTGGCCACCACGGCCATGTCGCGGGCAATCGAGCGATGGTTTCCCGGGCGCGCCGAGGATCCCGGTGGCGAGGCAACGCCCGCGGGCGACGAGCGCCTCGTCGCCGTGATCGGCGCCGCAGTCAGCCGGTATCGCGCCAGCCACTGAGCAAGGGAGGGACCGGGGATCCGGCCATCATGGAAGAAAACAACCGCAAGCTGGGAATAACCGACGTGGTGCTGCGCGACGCGCACCAGTCACTTTTCGCGACCCGGTTGCGCCTGGACGACATGCTGCCCATCGCGGCGAAACTCGACGAGGTGGGGTACTGGTCGCTGGAAACCTGGGGCGGGGCGACCTTCGACGCCTGTATCCGTTATCTCGGCGAGGACCCCTGGGAGCGGATCCGCGAACTGAAGCGCGCGATGCCGAAGACGCCCCAGCAAATGCTCTTCCGGGGCCAGAATATCCTTGGCTACCGCCACTACGCCGACGATGTCGTGGAAAAGTTCGTGGAGCGGGCTGCTGTCAACGGCGTGGACGTCTTCCGGGTATTCGACGCCATGAACGATATGCGCAATATCGAGGTGGCCCTGGGGGCAGTGAAAACCGTGGGCAAACACGCCCAGGGCACCATCGCCTACACCCTCAGTCCCGTGCACGACATCGAGACCTGGGTGGAGCAGGGCAGGCGCATCGAGGATATGGGCGCCGACTCCATTGCCATCAAGGATATGGCAGGGCTGTTGACGCCCTACGCCGGGTTCGAGCTCGTCTCGCGCCTCAAGGCCGCGTGCAGTATTCCCATCCACATGCAGTGCCACGCGACGACGGGCCTGTCCACGAGCACGATCCTCAAGTGTGTGGAGGCGGGCATCGACAACGTCGACACCTCGATATCCTCCATGTCCATGACCTACGGTCACTCCGCCACGGAGACTGTGGTGGCCATAATGCGCGAAACCGACCGCGACACCGGGCTGGACATCGCCGCGCTCGAGGAGATAGCGGCCTACTTCCGCGAAGTGCGCAAGAAGTACGCGAAGTTCGAGGGTTCACTGCGCGGCGTGGATGCGCGCATCCTGGTGGCGCAGGTCCCCGGTGGCATGCTGACCAACATGGAAAACCAGCTGCGCGAGCAGGGCTCGGCGGACAGGATGGACGACGTGCTGGCAGAAATCCCCCGCGTGCGGGAAGACCTGGGTTACATCCCGCTGGTCACGCCGACGTCCCAGATCGTCGGTACCCAGGCGGTAATCAATGTGCTCACCGGGGAGCGCTACAAGTCTGTGTCCAGGGAGACCGCGGGTGTATTGCGCGGCGAGTACGGCGCCACCCCGGCCCCGGTGAACGCGGATTTGCAGCGGCGGGTACTGGATGGGGACGAGCCCGTGACCTGTCGTCCCGCCGACCTGCTCGAACCGGAGCTGAACAGTCTCACCAACGAGCTGCGCGGCCTGGCGGTGGAGCACTCCATCCACCTCGCCTCCGGCGAGCGCGAAGTCGACGACGTACTCACCTACGCGCTGTTCCCGCAGATCGGCCTGCGCTTCCTGGAAAACCGCGGCAACCCGGAGGCCTTTGAGCCGCCCCCGGGCAGCGAAGCGGAAGCGCCGGCGCCCGCGCCGGTAAGCGCGGGGGGAGCTGAGATCTACACGGTGACCGTGGACGGCCAGCGCTACACGGTGGAGGTCGCTCCCGGGGGCGGGGTGGCCGCTATCGAGCCGACCCCGTCCGGGGCCGTGGCGGCGGGCGGGGCCGACCTGCCCGCACCGCTGGCGGGCAATATCTTCAAGCTGCATGTCGCCGCGGGCGATCAGGTCGAGGTGGGCGACCTGGTGCTGATCCTGGAGGCCATGAAGATGGAGACCGAGGTGCGCGCGACCCACGCGGGTACGGTCAGCCGGGTTGCGGTCCAGGTGGGTGACAGCGTCGCCGTGGGCGACACCCTGATCAGCGTGGGCTGATCCCCGTGGAAAAACTGCAGCAGCTTTGGAGCACCTCCGGCCTGGCGCACCTGGGCCCGGGGGAGGCGGTGATGATTCTTGTCGGTCTCGGGCTCCTCTACCTCGCCATCAACCGGCGCTTTGAGCCCCTGCTGCTCGTGCCCATCGGGTTTGGCGGTATCCTGGCGAACATCCCCGGCGCGGGGCTCGCCTACTCGGCGGTAGAGAACGCCGTCAACGCCGGGGACCCGGTGCTGCTGGCGGATATCGCCTGGCGGTTGGGCGTGCCTGAGACCACCGCCCTGGTAGAGGAGTACGCCGGAGCCGAGGCGCTGCAGCGCAGGCTCGCCGAAAACGTCGCCGCCGATGCCGGCTACACCGACGGTGTGCTGTACACCTTTTACAGCGTGGCTATTGCGAGCGGCATAGCACCGCTGGTGATCTTCCTGGGGGTCGGCGCGATGACCGATTTCGGGCCGCTGCTGGGCAATCCCCGGACCCTGTTCCTGGGCGCCGCGGCGCAGTTCGGTATCTTCGCGACGGTGCTCGGGGCCGTCGGGCTCACGGCGCTGGGCATGATGGATTTCAGCATCGCGGAGGCCGCCGCCATCGGCATTATCGGCGGGGCCGACGGACCCACGGCTATTTACGTGTCGAGCATTCTCGCCCCGGACCTGCTGGGTGCCATAGCGGTGGCCGCCTACAGTTACATGGCGCTGGTGCCGCTTATACAGCCGCCGATCATGCGTGCCCTCACCACCGAGGCGGAGCGCGGGATACAGATGGTGCAGCTGCGGCCCGTCTCGCGCCGCGAGAAGATCATCTTCCCGCTGGTACTGCTGATACTGGTCGCGCTGCTGCTGCCCGCCGCCGCGCCGTTGCTGGGGATGTTCTGCTTCGGCAACCTCATGCGCGAGTGCGGTGTGGTCGACCGCCTGTCCGAGACCGCCCAGCACGCGCTGATCAATATCACTACCATTTTCCTCGGCCTGTCCGTGGGTTCCAAGCTGGTGGCGGACAAGTTCCTGGATGTCAGCACGCTCGGCATTCTCGCGCTCGGAATCGTCGCGTTCGCCATCGGCACCGCCTCAGGCGTGCTTATCGCCAAGGCCATGAACCGTTTCGGCAGCACGCCGATCAATCCGCTGATCGGCTCGGCCGGTGTGTCCGCTGTGCCCATGGCCGCGCGCGTCAGCAACCGGGTGGGGCTGGAATCGAACCCTCACAACTACCTTCTCATGCACGCAATGGGCCCCAATGTCGCCGGGGTGATCGGTTCCGCGGTTGCCGCAGGTGTTATGATCAGCCTCGTCGGCAGCTGACAACAAGGAAACTTCCACTTGATCGATTTCTCCATCACGCTCTCCCCGCGTCTATACGAAACGGATGCGATGGGTCATATCAACAACGCCTCCATCGCAGCCTGGTTCGAGGTATTGCGGGTGCGCTTCATGGAATCCCTGGATGTGGACGCCCTCGGGCGCAGCTGGATTCTCGCCTCGGTGCACATCGATTACGTGGGTGAGACGTTCTACGGCGAGGACGTCACGGGCAGGATCGTGGACGCCGTTGTCGGCAACACGTCCATCACCTTTCACGGAGAAATGTACCAGGGCGAACGACAGACCCTGAAAGGCACGGCAGTGCTTGTGCACATGGAGTACGAGACGAAGACGACGGTGCGCGTGCCGGACGCCTACCGCGAGGCGATCAACTCGCGGCGAAACGCCTGACGAGACGACCGTTGGTTGTCCCCTGCACGAGCAGGCTGAACAGCACGACACCGAAAACCATTGACTGCACGGTGTACCACCAGTCCAGTTCCACGGGCAGCGACAGCACCAGCGCGAGGGCGATAGCGCCGCGCAGGCCGCCCCAGACCAGCAGGATCTGCCAGCCCCGCGGAATATTATACGTGCGCGCCTGCACAGCCAGCCCGCAGGCTCCCACCGCCAGCGCCCGCGCCACCAGCGAGGCGCCGATGGCGACGAGCATGGCGAGCCAGTGAGTCTCGAACATGCCCACGGTGATAACCAGGCCCATGATCACGAACAGCAGGTTGTTGAACAGCTCTCCCAGCCAGTCCCAGGTATGGGGCAGCCCCTCCGCCACCGTGTCCTCAACTTCCGACAGGAAGCCCCGGGAGACGAGGGCGGCGAACATCACCGCGATAATGCCCGACACGTGCAGGATGTGCTCTGCGAGGTAGAAGGTGCCGAAGGCCGTGAACAGGAGTGCGATCGCCGTCGTCGCAGGCCTGCCCAGCAACAGGGCCGCCGCCGTGCCGGCCAGACCGGTGACCACACCGGTGACCACGCCGCCGAGGAACACCAGGGCGAAATGCCCCAGGTAACTTGTCTCCCCGGCGCTTTCCGGTTGCAGCGCGAAGGCGAGGACCAGGGTGAACAGGACGATAGCGCTGGCGTCGTTGAACAGGCTCTCGCCCTCGAACAGGGTGACGAGGTCCTCCGGCGCGCGCTGCGACTTCAACTGGTTGATCACGGCTATCGGGTCGGTGGCGGCGAGGATGGCGCCGGTCATCAGGGCAGCCGTCCAGGGGAACCCCTGCGCGTGGCCGATACCCAGGTACACAATGCCCGCAGCGGCGTAGAAACTGATGAGTACGCCGACCGTGGCCAGGAGCACGATCGGCAATAGCCAGCGCTTCAGCAGGTGTGGGCGCAGGTGCCAGGCGGCCTCGAATATCAGCACCGGCAGGATGACGTAGAAGACGAGATGCTGCAGATTGTGTGCGCGAATGCCGGTATCGAAGCCCAGGAACGGGATGGCGAGACCGGCGAGGAAGCCCGTCGCGACGCACGCGAGAGAATTCTCCAGGCGCGCCAGGCGGGACACCAGCCCGGCAATGATCACCAGCCCTGTGAGCGCCAGTGCCTGGCCGGTAAACTCGACGACCATGGGCGGGGCCTCAGGCGAACTCGGGGCGCACGGCAGGGACCGGGCGCAGCTCCGACATGCTGGCCGACAGCCCCCCCGAGTCGACGACACGCATGTGGTGCCGCTGCATGCCCCTGGGTTCTGTCACCCCGCAGGAGTGGGCGATAAGTCCGACACCGTAGGTGAGGGCCTGCGCGTAGGCGGCGACGCGTTTGCTCTTGTCTGTGGCGACAAGCCCGCGCTGCAGTTCAGGGTCGTGCGTGGTGATGCCGGTGGGGCAGGTGTTCCTGTTGCACTGCAGCGCCTGGATGCAGCCGAGGGCGAACATGAACCCGCGCGCGGATGTGCAGAAGTCTGCGCCGACGGACAGGGCCCAGGCGACCCGGCCCGGGTTGATCAGCTTGCCGGACGCGACGACCTTCACGCGCTCCCTTAGCCCGTACTCGCAGAGCAGGTCCACGACCAGTGGCAGGCTCTCCCTGAGCGGCATGCCGACGTAGTCGATCAGGGCCTCTGGTGCGGCACCGGTGCCGCCGTCCGCGCTGTCAATGGTTATGAAATCCGGCGCCGTCAGGATGCCGCGCCGGTGCACTTCCTGGAACAACTCCTCGAAAAACTCCGGCTGTCCGACCACCATCTTGAAACCCGTGGGCTTGCCCGTCACCTGGCGCACGTGTTCGATCATGTCCAGAAGATCCCCCACGGAGCGAATGTCCGGGTGCCCGTTGGGGCTGATGGAGTCCTGCCCGGGCTCGATCCCGCGTATCGTCGCGATCTCCTCGGTGACCTTGCCGCCGGGGAGTATGCCGCCTTTCCCCGGCTTCGCTCCCTGGCTCATCTTGATCTCGAACATGCGCACCTGGCCGTGGGACGCCACCTCCCGCAGCTTGTCGTCGTTGAGTTTGCCCTCGCGGTCGCGCACGCCGTACTTCGCAGTACCGATCTGGAACACGATGTCGCAGCCGCCCTCGAGATGGTAGGGGGACAGGCCGCCCTCGCCGGTATTCATCCAGATACCTGCCTCGTGCGCACCGCTTGCCAGCGCCTGCACTGCCGGTTGCGAAATTGCCCCGAAACTCATGCCGGAGATATTGAGGAGCGAAGCAGTGGTGTAGGGCTTTTCACAGCTCTCGGCACCGACGGTCACCGGTTTCGGTTCGACGATGTCCTGTTCCAGCGTCGGGAAGGCGCTGTTCAGGAATATGACGTCGCCCTCCTGGTCGAGGGGGCGCGTCGAGCCGAAGGCCACCGTGGAGTCCACCTGCTTGGCGGCGCGGTAGACCCAGGAGCGCTCCGCCCGGTTGAAAGGCAGTTCCTCCCTGTCCATGGCAAAGAAGTACTGGCGGAAGAATTCCCCCAGGTGTTCGAACAGGTAGCGGAAACGACCCACCACCGGGTAGTTGCGCCGGATGGTCTGGGAGGTCTGGGTGATGTCCACGAGGTACATAACCAGTACCACCAGGATGCCGACGCCGATCAGGAAGGCGAGCAACAGGGCTCCCCACTGGATGATGCTCTGGGCCAATTGCTGCAATTCTGTCATTTCCATAGCCTTGTCCCGTTATCTCTAGGATTCCCGGTTTCAAATGGAACAGGTGAGCTCGCCCAGCCGCTCGCTTAGTTTCTGGTTTTCACTGTAGTCGATTGGCAGCACTACGAGGCTTGGACCTTTGTGATCCGCTGCTTC
>Ga0126341_1000269_pt1 | contig 10365 bp, 7 predicted proteins | sample OrbTmetagenome_FD_97057 | JGI IMG/M metagenome (GOLD analysis project Ga0126341, IMG submission 97057) | Coral microbial communities from Florida Keys, Florida, USA - Orbicella T D metagenome | ecosystem: Host-associated > Invertebrates > Cnidaria > Coral | place: Florida Keys, Florida, USA... | reverse complement strand
GGGGAATACAACTGGGCCAGGCGCGGCAATTTTTCGGGCGCAATACGGAAGCTGGTATCCGTCATGCCCAGGGGCTCGAAGATGCGCGAGCGCATGAACTCGCCCAGGGACATGCCGGACAACACTTCCACCAGGTAACCCTGTATGTCCACTGAAACACTGTAGTGCCAGCGGCTACCGGGCTCGTACTGCAGCGGCAGGCCCCCAAGAGCCTGGATGAAGGCTTTCGAGGTTGCCTGTCCGAGAACATCGGCCTCGCGGTAGAGCTCGTCGACCTCCGTCTCGCCGAAGATGCCGTAGGTGAAGCCGGCGGTATGGCGCATCAGGTCGCGGATGGTAGGCTGGCGCACCGGCTCGCGCGTTTCTCCGCGCAGCCTTTCCTCGCCGGTGCCAGTGCCGACGCTCGCGGTGCCATCCGACACGACCCCCGCGTCGCTGTCTGCGGTGGATACCGCCACCTGCAGGTCAGCCAGTTCGGGTATGTACATAGCCACGGGGTCGTTGAGGAAAAACTTCCCCTCCTCGTACAACATCATCAATGCCACACCGGTCACCGGTTTGGTCATGGAGTAAATACGGAAGATCGTGTCGTCCGTCATCGGCACACCCGCTTCCCGGTCACTCATGCCCCAGGTGCGCGAGTACACGATCCTGCCGCCCCTGGCGATCATGCCCTGCCCGCCGACCATGACACCCTTCTGCACCTCGGCCTGCATGTGGGCGTCGATACGTGCCAGGCGCTCTTCCGACAGGCCTTCCCGGGAAGGTTTGGCGGACTTCAAGTCCTTCGCCAGGGCCGGTGGCGCCGACACCAGCAGTACCAGGACGAGGGCCCGTAGAATATGCGTGGCGGGGTTTGTAAGCATGGTTAAGTCCTTGACTCGTCTTATATTTAGCAGGGTGCAGTGCGCCCAGCTCCAGGGGAGCAGTCAGTAAATGGGGTTGGAGCCTGTTTGTCGAGTGCCCCGGCAACAATTTTCTGGCGCGAAACCCGCTACTTCTGGAAAAAGACCGGTTTTTGTACGATGATTCCCTATTGCTCCACGACAAATGCCCCCATAACTAAAACGCGGAGCGAGGAGGATTTATGCACTCCACGGGCTCATCCGTCATCGGTGTCGTGTTGACGGCATTGCTCTCGATTTACGCACAGCCAGGCCTCGCAAACGCGGGCCGGGATATCGTCGGCATGCGCGTGGACGACTTCCAGCTGGTGGACCAGACCGGCTTCGCCCACCAGCTCTACTACTACCGTACCGCTCCCGCCATCGTCCTCATGACGCAGAGCAACAGCTGTGCGGACGAACGCAATGCCCTCTCGGCGTACGATGCGGTCAGCGCCAGGTACGCGGGGCGCGGCGTCCAGTTTTTCCTGCTGAATTCCAGCCTTGAGGACAATGCACGAAGCATTGCCGCGGCAGCCAGTAAACAAAACATCGACCTGCCGGTGCTGATTGACGAGTATCAGTTGATCGGTGAATCACTCCAGGCGGAACAGGCGGCAGAGGTCTATGTCATCGATCCGTCGGACATGCGGGTGGTGTATCACGGCCCCGTCGACAAGCTCGCGGATGCCCTCGATGGACTCCTTGAGAACCAGGAGATAGCACTGGCAGAAGCGATTACCCAGGGCTGCCCGATCGACTTCCCGGAGCGCGAGCGCCGCCGCGAACACGCGAACATCTCCTACCACGACACCATCGCCCCGCTGCTGGAGCGTCGCTGTGTAGGCTGCCACACGGAAGGTGGAATCGGGCCCTGGGCCATGAGCAGCTACGAGATGGTGCAGGGCTTCGCCCCCATGATCCGCGAGGTGATCCGCACCGATCGCATGCCGCCGTGGAACGCCGACCCCAATGTCGGCACGTTCCTGCGCGACTACAGCATGCAACCCGAGGAGATTAAAACCCTCGTGCATTGGATCGAAGCGGGTGCACCGCGCGGCGAGGGACCCGATCCCCTGGCCGTTACCCGCGAACCCCCCGCGGACTGGCCGCTCGGGGAGCCGGACATGATCATCGATATTCCGGCCTTCGATGTGCCGGCGACCGGGGTGGTCGAGTACCAGCGCCCGGTCGTCGAAAACCCACTGACCGAACCGAAATGGCTGCGTGCCAGCACGGTCAAGGTGGGCTCCCGCGAGGCGGTGCACCACGTGCTCACGGGCATGCTCGAGGAAATGCCGGAGAGCGGCCTCAGCAATGAATCAGAGTGGGGCGCCTCTGTCGGCGGCTACGCGGTGGGTGCCGAGTCTTCCATAGCGCCGGAAAACGTCGGCACCTACATTCCCACCGGCGGCGCGATCGGGCTGCAGATGCACTACACCCCCTTCGGCAAGGCAGTGACCGACGCCACCCAGATCGGCCTGTACTTCTACGACGAGCCCCCCGAACTGATCCAGCGGGCCTCGGTGATCGCCGACACCTCCATCAGGATCCCCAAACAGGCCGGCAGGCACGAGGAGATTGCGTACCTGCAGTTTCCCCGGGACGCACTGCTGTACTACGCGTTCCCCCACGCCCACTATCGAGGCCAGTCGTCGTCGCTGACGATCCGTTACCCGGACGGCAGCGAGGAGCTTCTGCTGTCCCTGCCGAAGTACAACTTCAACTGGCAGCGCTCCTACGAATTCGCCGAACCGGTCAACGTACCCGCCGGGTCCAAGCTGATTGCCCGCTACACCTACGACAACACGCCCGAAAACCCGGCCAACCCGGACCCCGACAGGGAGATCACCTGGGGCGACCAGTCCTTCGAGGAGATGTTGTTCACCGCGATCAGCTACCGCTGGGTGGAGGAAACCAAGGACAACATGACGCCGCACTACGACGATATGCTGGATGCGGGCAGGGGCTTCGGTATGCTCGACGACAACCTGGACGGCATGCTGGAACGGCACGAGCTCCGGGGTCGCCCCGGCGAGCAGGTCGCCGAGAATTTCGACCGCATGGACCGCGACCGGGACGGCATCCTGAGCTGGGAGGAGTATTTCTCCGCCGCCGTGGCGAGCCGCAACTGAGACCCCGCTAATGCCCACCACCGCCAAGGCCCGGGCCCCCTGGGACAACCCCGAGCTGGCCCATGTCTCGGGGTTTCGCACCGCCCCGGACAACCAGGCCTACGACATCGGCCCACAGGAGATTCGCGGGCGGATCCCCGAGGGCCTGCACGGCATATTCCTCAGGAACGGCCCGGCGCGCAACGAGCTGGCGGGCAAGCCCTTCGGCCACTGGTTTGACGGCGACGGCTGCGTTCATACCTTCCACATCGAGAACGGCGGCGTCCGCTATCGCAGCAGCTTCGTCAAGACACCCAAGTACGTCGACGAGACCGCAGCCCAGGCGGTGAGGTACCGCAGCTACGGCCACAACGCCCCCGGGGGTTTCCTGAAGAACCTGCACATGCCGGCCAACGCCGCCAACACGAGCATCGTCTATCACGGGGGCAGGCTGCTCACCTTGTTCGAGGGCGGTCTCCCGTGGGAAGTGGATCTCGACACACTGGACACCATCGGGCCGCACAACTTCGACGGCGCGCTGAAGTCGATGGACACTTTCAGCGCCCACGGCAAGCTACACCCGCGCACCGGCGACTACTTCAATTTCGGCATGGGCATGGGGGTGAAGCCGAATATCAACCTGTACCAGGTATCTCCCGAGGGCAGGATGGCAAAGCGCGGTGCGGTGCCCATCGACCGCATGGCGTTCTGCCACGACAACGCGATGACCGAGCACTACCTGGTGTTCATGGTAATGCCGGTCAATTTCACCAGCCCCCTCAAGGTATTACTCGCCCGTGACACCATCGACAGGAACATGGTCTTCCAGCCCGAGGCGGGCATGAAAGTCTACGTGGTGTCGCTGGAGGACTTCAGCCTCGTTCGCACCCTTGAGGTAGAGCCTTTCATGTACGCCCACAGCTCGAACTGCTGGGAGCGGGGTGACGAGCTGTTTATCGATGTCATTGCCATGTCAGACAGGGACGGGGAGGAAGGCACACTGTTTTCCCGCAATATCTTCAGCCAGCCCCGCCCGGCGACCGGGCAGCTCACCCGCTACCGCTTCAATATGAAGACGGGCGCCTCGAAAAAGGAAATCCTGCCCAGCGGTATCCCGAGCGAGTTTCCCCAGTGGGACTGGCGCCAGACAGGCTCAGAGACACGTTACACCTACACGGCAGGCATCTGCGAGAACGAGACGCCCGGTTTCTACAACGCCATCCAGCGGGTGGACTACCAGACGGGCGAGACAAAGGTCTACGACTGCGGCCCCGGCCGCTACACGTCCGAGCCTATTTTCGTACCGAGGGCCGAAGATTCTCCCGAGGGCGACGGCTACATCCTCATCGTGATCTACGATGCCGCCACCGAGTGTTCGGAGCTGATGATTCTGGATGCGCAGTCCATGGCTGACGAGATCGCCGCCGTACCGCTGAAGACACACATCCCCCACGGGTTTCACTGCGGGTACATCCCGCTATAGGCCATCGAATGCGCATCGGACTTCTGGTTGGATCGGCGAGCAAGACCCTCAAACTGGACATGAAGCGTATCCGGCTCGCGGAGGACCTCGGGTTCCACTCCGTGTGGACCGGGGAGGCCTGGGGCCCCGACGCCTTCACCCAGGCCGCTTACATACTGGCGCAGACTTCAAGAATCAAGGTGGGCACCTCTATCGTGCAGATGACGGCGCGAGTGCCGGCCTGCACGGCCCAGTCTGCGATGACGCTTGGCCAGCTCTCAGACGGTCGCTTCATTCTCGGTATCGGCGCCTCGGGGCCACAGGTCGTCGAGGGCTGGCACGGTGTGCCCTTCAAGCGCCCGCTCGCCCGAACGAAGGAGTACATCTCCATCGTGCGCAAAGTCATGGCCCGGGAGGCACCACTGGAGCACCACGGCTACCACTACGATCTTCCCTACGGCGGCGAGGACGGCACGGGACTCGGCAAATCCCTCAAGTGCATCCTGCAGGAGGACACGAGCATTCCGATTTACACAGCGTCCATCACACCCCAGGGCCTGGAAACCAGCGCGGAAGTCGCCGACGGGGTTATCCCCATCTGGATGAATCCGGAGCGCTTCGATGTGTTGGGAGAGGGCATCAACCGGGGGCTGCAGAAAAGCGGCAAGCGCCTCGAGGACTTTGCCGTGGCGCCCTTCGTACACTGCAACCTCGGCGACGACATCGAGGCCTGTCGCTATCCGTCAAAGGCCAATATGGCGTTCTACATCGGTGCGATGGGTGCCCGGGACAAGAACTTTTATACCGACTACGCGATCGCCCTCGGCTACGAGGAAGAGGCCCGGAAGATCCAGGACCTGTTCCTCTCCGGGCAGCGGAAGGAGGCGGTGGAAGCCGTGCCCGATGAACTGGCGGATGCGTGCCATCTCAACGGACCGGCCGATGTCATCAGGGAGCGCCTGAAGGCCTGGAAGAAGGCACGCGACAAGCACGAGGTGGACGAGCTGTTACTGAGTTGCAACGGCCCCGAGGCCCTGGAGCTCCTTGCTGCCGAGCTGCTCTGAGGCCACATTCAGGATTTGACGTCCGGCCCCTCGACATTGACCATGCTGTCGCCGAAGGGGGCATCCCTCTCGACAAAGGCGGCCTTGAGGCCGATCTCCTTGACGTTGCGCATGAAGGCCTTTCCCGCGGGCGCCTTGTGACCCCGGGCGTCCATCTCGGCGGCGAAGCGCTGCAGGGTCTTCGCTCCCATCAGTTCCAGACCCATGTTCAGCACACGTTTGTTACAGGACAGCACGTGGTGGTCGATAAGCGCCATGCGACCGGCGACGTACTCGCACTCCGCGGCGAGGAGGTCTGCCGGTACGGATTTGAGCACCAGGCCGATCCTGGCCGCGTCCTTTCCGCTGATAGTATCGCCGGTCAGGAACAGGCGCTTCGCCCACTGGGGAGAGGTGTGATAGATCCACATGTTGTTGGGGAGGGTGCCCATCCCGCGCGCCGCAGGAAATCCGAACACCGCGTCATCGGCGCAAATCACCATGTCGCACATCAGGGCGAGGTCCGTGCCCCCCGCCAGGCAGTTGCCGTGGACCTGGGCGAGAACCGGCTTGTGCATGTCGAATATCGCCGTCAGCTTCGCGTTGCTGCGCTCGATATGCCAGCTGTCGTCGTCGATCTCGCGCATGCCGCGGTACTGCTTCTGCTCATCGTCCGACTTGCGCGCACCGACCCCGCTGAGGTCATAACCCGCACAAAAGGAGGGGCCCTCGGCCTTGAGCAGAACACAGTGCACAGACTCGTCGTTGTCCGCCTCCCAGACGGCGGTCTGGATTTCGTCCAGCATACGCCCGGACATGGCGTTGTGCTTATCAGGCACATTGAGCGTCAGGTGCGCGACGCCACTACGGGTCTCGTAGATGACCGTCTCGAATGAATTCATGCTGTGCTCCGCTAGTGGATCGGGGTGAAGGTCAGGGGCAGGCCGTCGGTCGGGAAGGTCAGGGGTACATGCGTGTACTTATAGCGCCTCATCCTCGGGCTCTTGGTGACCTCGAAGTTTTTCAGCAGGTGAAAGAGAAATATCTTGCTCTGCACCTGTGCAAAATGCAATCCCAGGCACTTGTGGGCCCCTCCACCGAAAGGAATGTACTGGAACAGGTGCTGTTTATCCTCGGCGCGCCCGGGCGCGAACCGCTGGGGGTCAAACCGGTGGGGATCAGTCCAGTACTCGGGCATGTAGTGGGTAAACAGCGCTGAAACAACCACGTTCGCCCCGGCTGGTATCCGGTAGCCCTCGTACTCGAAGTCCTCAAGCGCGTGGCGCGGCATCATGACCAGCGGCGGGAACATGCGCAGAGCCTCCTTGATTACCAGGCTAGTGTTGCCCATACGATCCAGGTCTTCAAACTCCACCCCGCCCTTGTCCAGGGCCAACATCTCTTCGCGCACGGCCTCTTGCCATTCGGGATTGGACGCGATGGAGTAGAGCACGCTGCTTATCGTACTGGTGGTGGTGTCGTGTGCCGCGAACAGGACAAACAACAGCTGGTCGCGAATCTCCTCGTCACGGAAGTACTCGCCCTGCTCGTTCTTCAGGCAACAATAATTGGACAGAAGATCACGGGTAGCAAGCCTGCGGCGCTCCGGGATACTGGCCACTATTCGCTCAGACAGATATCGCCTCGCTCTCACACCCCGAGCGTAGGGTGAAAACCACAGCTTTTCATTCCGCAACAGGTCCGCTGAGCCGGTGACAAGGTCCGTAAACGCTCGATTGACCTTGCGGGTATCCGCGCCCGGCTCCTCGCCCAGAAACACCAGCGACCCCGCGGACAGGAATAGTTCCTTCACGAAATCCATCGAACGAATGGCCCGGCGGGTGGGCCAGCGCTTGACGCCGGCCTCGAGTGCCGGGTTGAGCAGTTCCATGTGCCCCTCGATGGCCTCGCGCCGAAAGGCGGACTGAAGAATTTTACGCAGGGACTTGTGGTCCCCGAAGTCCCTTTGCAGCAGGTTGTCGTCAAACAGGCCCCTGAAAGACGCGTTCCAGGCCAGGTAGTTGGAAAAGCGCTGACCCTCGTTCTGGAAGACGATCTGGTTGGCCTGGGGTCCGAGCATCACCACTCCGCCGCTGCCGTGCTGGTTGAGGACGGGCATGTTCATCCGGAACACCGGGCCGTATCGCCGGTAACGCCGGTCCACCCAGCGGTGCACATCGAACAACAAAGCCGGGCCGTGACCAAACATCGGCAAACCCCTGCCCCCGGGAATGTGCCCGAGGTCGGGCGGCGGCAGCCTCGCCACCAGTGCGTGCACCCGCGCCGTATCGTAGGCCGAGAGGGCCTCCCGCACCGCCTCGGGGGACCCGCCACCCTGCTCCGGGCTGTTCGCTGTCAGGCTCGTCATCGGCGCCTACGCCCCGGAGGAATCCGTCCTGACAAACTTCAGGGGGAGGCCATCGGTGGGGAAGGTCAGTGGAAAGAAGCGAAACCTGAGGTGGTCCATTTTCGGATCCTTGTAGATCCGGTACTTCTTCAGGAAGTGGAACAGGAACATCTTTCCCTGCACCTGTGCAAAATGCAGGCCCAGGCACTTGTGGGCTCCACCGCCAAACGGGACATACTGCCAGAACTCCTTCTTGTCCTCCGCCCGCTCAGGCGAAAATCGCAGCGGGTCAAAGGTGTAGGGGTCCGTCCAGTACTCGCTCATATAGTGCGTAAAGGGGCTGAAGCCCATCAACGGCGTACCCAGGGGAATCCTCAGCCCCTCAAACTCGAATTCCTTCAGTGAGTAGCGGGGCAACATCGGTGCAGGCGGGTACATGCGAAGTATTTCCTGCACCGTCCAGTGCGTCTTCTCCAGTTTGTCGAAGTCATCGAACTCGAGGTGTTCCTTGCCCAGGCTGAACATTTCCTCGCGCAGTTCCTCCTGCCACGCCTGGTCGCTGGCCAGATGGTAAAAAGTCGAACTCATCGCGCTGGAGGTGGTGTCGTGGGCTGCGAACAGCAGGAATATGATCTGGTTGCAGACCTCCTTGTCACTGAGGTGATTGCCGTGCTCATCCTTTGCATTGCAGAGTTGGGAAAAAATGTCCCGACCCTCCTCCGGAACACTCCGGCGCCCGGCGATATTGCTACGCACGAAATCCTCCATCGTCACACGAGCACGCAGGGCGCGGGCATAGGGCAGGAAGGGAATGCTCCTCAGGCGGACGATGGCGTTGCCGGCTTTCACCAGGTCCACGAAGGCCTGGTTCATCATGTCCGCATCGCGCCCCATATCCAGGCCGAGAAATACCTTCGCTCCCGTATCCAGCAACAACTTTCGAATCTGCGGCGTCGATTTCACTGTGCGGTCGGTGACCCAATGGTCAATGCCGCCGGAGATCATGGGATTCATCAGCTCGATATGGCCTTCCACCGCCTCCCTGCGGAAAGCGGCCTGCAGCGTCTTGCGCGTGTGCTTGTGGTGATGGAAATCCAGCGCCAGCACATTGTCGTCGAGCAGGCCCTTGATGGAGGGGCCGTAGGCGAGAAAGTTGGAAAAATCCTTGCCCTCGTTCTGCAGGATGATTCGATTCGCCTCCGGGCCAAGAAAGAAAACGATCTCCCGGTCCACTGCCCGCGCCCTGAATGCGGGCCCGTGACACTCGTACTGCGCGTTGATCCAGGTGTGCAGCTGATAGGTGATCTGCAGGGCGTGACCGATGATCGGCAGGCCCCTGTCTCCCGGAATATGGCTGAGATCGGGGCGCTTAATTGACCGGACATGGGAGCGGATGGCCGGCTTGTCGAAGCGCGACAGGGCGTTGCGCAACTCGGCGGTGCCGGTATCGGGAGAGGCCGTGTCTGTGGTCATCATTCTTTGTCCCGGCTAGGTCATTTTTCCCAGCATCCTGTTTACGGCAGACGGGAACAGCTTGTAGTAGCTGGTGATGAACTTGGCGAACCAGCCCGGGTGGAGGACGCTCCTGCCTTTCTCCAGGGCCTTTTCGATCTCGTCGAGGATAAATTCGGGCTCCACCACAACGCCGCGTTTCAGCGCCCGTTCCATCTGACTGTCGCTGAAGCCTTTCTGCCCGGTCTTTTCCGCGCTCAACAGCGATGTATTGACCGGTGGCGGATTCACAAGCAGGAACCGGATGTCGCTGTTCCTGTGTTCGATGATGACCTGTTTCATGAACGCGATGGTAGCGGCCTTGGTCGCGCAGTAGCCACCGGCGGTGGGGAGCGGGACCTCCCCCGCGATCGACCCGAAACTGATGATGTCGCCGCGGTTGCGATCCAGCATGCCCGGCAGCACGGACTTCACCAGGTGCACGGTACCGTCGTAGTTGATCCGCATCTGCCTGAGGATGGTCTCCACGGGCATCTTGTGGACGAGCTCCAGTGGCATAATAGCGGCGCAATGTGTCAGCCGGTCAATGTCGCCCAGGTCTCGCTGTGCCTGATCCACCGCGGCGGCAACCTGCTCGTAGTTGCTGACGTCGACCGCCTTTACCGATACGTTCGGGTACTCGTCGGCCAGGGAGGCGAGCCCCGCCTCGTCCATGTCCATGGCGAACACCTTCGCCCCCTGCTCCGCGAGACGGGCACAGGAGAGACGCCCCATGCCGCTGGCGCCGCCGGTTACGATCGCTACGCTGCCCTTGAATGCCATCCGGCCCTCCCGATAACAGCCATCGTAGCGGGCGGAATTGCCAAGCTGAAGGCGCTGTTTTTTGCATACAGCGCGATTAGAAAAATCAGTTGTTTTCCAGGGAGCTGATGACCTGCAGCAGCAGGGGCTGTCCGAGCTCGACAATCCGCTCCACGGGAAAATCCCGGTCCACCAGGAGCCACTCGCGGACGACCTGGTAGCTGGCGCCGGAAATCTGCAGGGCCAGGTAGTGGATAAACTT
>Ga0126341_1000268_pt1 | contig 10371 bp, 7 predicted proteins | sample OrbTmetagenome_FD_97057 | JGI IMG/M metagenome (GOLD analysis project Ga0126341, IMG submission 97057) | Coral microbial communities from Florida Keys, Florida, USA - Orbicella T D metagenome | ecosystem: Host-associated > Invertebrates > Cnidaria > Coral | place: Florida Keys, Florida, USA... | reverse complement strand
CCGCCGCAGGAATGTCCGGGACCAGAACCCGAACGTCTCCGGCCGCGTGAAGTACGCGAGGTCGTGCACCGTGACGACGCTCGGCACCGGGCACCGCCGCGGCAGCGCGTTCTTGGTGTCGTGGTAGACGTCCGGTCGCACCTCGCGCAGCGCGCGCGGCACCGCGAAGTGCTGCCAGCGCAGGCGGTCGATGCCGCCCTTCATCGGCAGCTCCACGACGTCGGCCTTGGCCGCGGCGAAGTACTGCGGCCGGTCCGTGAGCACCGTCACCCGCAGGTCGTCGACGTGCGCCAGCGCCTCGACGAGCCGCCGCCCGTACGTGGCCGGGCCGCCGGTCGTGCCGCAGAGGCAGGCGATGGCGACGTGCAGTGGGGGCATGGGTGGAGCGGCGGCTGCAGGCCATGACCCTGAGCCTGGCCGAACTACAGGCCCGCATGACCCGGCTGGACGCCCTGGGCGAGCACCTCACCGCCATGGCCGATCTCGAGGAGGGGGAGTTCGACTTCAGCCAGCCGCCGGCACTCGGCGGACCCCTGGACGGCTCCCTGCAGGGCGAGTTCAACGTCGATTTCAGCGGCGGCGACCTCGGCGCGGCACTCGATCGCTTCGAGGCCCGCCTGGCGGACCGCGAGCAGCAGCTCAACGTGCTGGACTCCCTGCTCTACAACCGCAAGCTGCAGGAGCAGCGCTGGCTGTCCGGCCTGCCGGTCAGCAAGGGCTGGATTTCCTCCGGGTACGGCGTGCGCACCGATCCCTTCACCGGCAAGCCCGCCATGCACCACGGCATCGATTTTGCCGGCAAGGAGGGCTCGGAGGTCGTCGCGGTGGCCGCCGGTATCGTCACTCACACCGGCAGCCAACCGGGCTACGGCGAGCTGGTGGAAATTTCCCACGGCGACGGCTTTGTCACCCGCTACGCCCACAACAAGCAGAATCTCGTGGAGCCCGGCGACGTGGTGCGCAAGGGCGACACCATCGCGCTTATGGGCTCCAGCGGGCGCTCCACCGGTGCCCACGTGCACTACGAAGTGTACAAGCACGGCCGCCCCGTCGATCCTTCCAGCTACCTCGCGCGCACGCGCCGACGCTGATACAGCCCCACCGCTCCCGGTGTCGCCCGCCTGTGCGCGGACGACTGTATCCATCGCGTCAAACCGTGCAATCGAGCACTTCTACAAGATAATTCGCCATGATCAATAAAACCCTCAAGGCCGTTTTCGGCACCCGCAACAGCCGCGAGCTGAAACGCATGGGCAAGGTGGTCAAGCGCATCAATGCGCTCACCGACGAGATCGGCGCCCTCGACGACAACGCGCTGGCCGCCAAAACCGCGGAGTTCAAACAGCGACTCGCGGACGGCGAGAGCCTGGACAAGCTGCTGCCGGAGGCATTCGCCGTGGTGCGCGAGGCGGGGGAGCGGGCGCTCGGGCTGCGCCATTTCGACGTGCAGTTGATCGGTGGCATGGCCCTGCACGAGGGCAAGATCGCGGAGATGCGCACGGGTGAGGGCAAGACCCTCGTCGCCACGCTGCCGGCCTATCTCAATTCGCTCGGCGGCGGCAGCGTGCACATCGTCACGGTGAACGATTACCTGGCCGGGCGCGACGCCGCCTGGATGGGGCCGCTCTACGAGTTTCTCGGCCTGTCGGTGGGGGTTATCCGCTCGGGCCAGATGCCCCAGGAAAAGCGCGCCGCCTACGAGTGCGACGTGGTCTACGGCACGAACAACGAATTCGGTTTCGACTACCTGCGCGACAACATGGCCTTCAGCCTGGCGGATCGCATGCAGCGCGGCCTGGCCTTCGGCATCGTCGACGAGGTCGACTCCATTCTCATCGACGAGGCGCGTACGCCCCTGATCATCTCCGGCGCCTCCGACGACAGCTCCGAGCTGTACAAGCGCATCAACCGCATCATCCCGGACCTGCGCGCGCTCAAGCATTCCGAGGCCCCGAGAGGGGCGGACATCCTGTCCCGGCAGGTTCGCCTCGACGGCGAGGAGGTCGACACCGCCGCCGCCCTGGCCCGGGCCGAGGCCGAGGGTCGCGAGCTGGTCGCCCTCGACGCGGAGGCCGTCCCGACCTGCGAGCTGCTCGAGCCCGCGCACTACACCGTCGACGAGAAACTGCGCCAGGTGGAGCTGACGGAGACCGGCCACGAGTACATCGAGGACATCATGATCCGAGAGGGTCTCCTCAAGGAGGGCGACAGCCTCTACGGGGCCACCAACCTGGGCCTCCTGCACCACGTGCACTCCGGCCTGCGCGCCCACGCCCTGTACCACCGCGACGTGGAATACATCGTGCAGGAGGGGCAGGTGGTGCTCATCGACGAGCACACCGGCCGCACCATGCCCGGGCGGCGGCTGTCCGAGGGCCTGCACCAGGCCATCGAGGCCAAGGAGGGCGTGTCGATCCAGCGCGAGAGCCAGACCCTGGCCTCGACCACCTTCCAGAACTATTTCCGCCTCTATGACAAGCTCGCCGGCATGACCGGTACCGCGGATACGGAGGCCTTCGAGTTCCGCCAGATCTACGGCCTGGAGGTACTGGTCATCCCCACCAACGTCGAGCAGAAGCGCACGGACCTCAACGACGTGGTCTACCTGACCGAGGAGGAGAAGTTCGACGCCATCGTGGAGGACGTGAAGGAGTGCATGGACAAGGGCGCCCCGGTACTTGTCGGTACCGCGTCGGTGGAGACTTCCGAGCTGCTCTCGGCGCGCTTTCGCAAGTCGAAAATCGAGCACAAGGTTCTCAACGCCAAGTACCACGAACAGGAGGCGGAAATCATCGCCCAGGCCGGGCGTCCCGGCGTGGTCACCATCGCCACCAACATGGCGGGCCGCGGCACCGACATCGTCCTCGGGGGCAACCTCGAGGCGGAACTGAAGGCCGCGGGGGATATCGATGACGCGCAGCGCGCCGAGATCGAAGCCCAGTGGCGCTCGCGGCACGACAAGGTCGTGGAGGAAGGCGGCCTGCATATCCTGGGCACCGAGCGACACGAGTCCCGGCGCATCGACAACCAGCTGCGCGGGCGCGCGGGGCGCCAGGGCGACCCGGGCCTGTCGCGTTTCTACCTGTCCATGGAGGACAGCCTGATGCGCCTGTTCGCCTCGGACAAGATCCGCGGGTTCATGCAGGCCCTGGGCATGGAGAAGGGCGAGGCCATCGAGCACCGCATGGTCACCAATGCCATCGAGAAGGCCCAGCGCAAGGTGGAGGGTCGCAACTTCGATATCCGCAAGCAGCTGCTGGAGTACGATGACGTGGCCAACGACCAGCGCCAGATCATCTACCAGCAGCGCAACGACCTGCTCACGGAAGACGACATCTCCGAGACCGTGACCGCCATCCGCGCGGACGTGGTGAACGACACCATCGACAGCTACATTCCCCCCATGAGCGTGGAAGAGCAGTGGGACGTGCCGGGCCTGGAGCGCCAGCTCGAGGCGGAGTTCGCCATCAGCCTGCCGCTGGTGCGCTGGCTGGACGAGGACAACAGCCTGCACGAGGAGGCGCTGCGGGAGAAAATCCAGGCGGCGGTGCAGGCGGCCTACGACGAGAAGAGCGCCGTGGTCGGCCCGGACATGCGCAAGCTCGAGAAACAAATCATGCTGCAGGTGCTGGACACCCTGTGGAAGGACCACCTGTCGACCATGGATCACCTGCGCCAGGGCATCGGTCTGCGGGCGTACGCACAGAAAAATCCCAAGCAGGAGTACAAGCGGGAGTCCTTCGAGCTCTTCCAGCAACTGCTGTCCAGCCTCAAGTACGAGGTGGTGAAGTTCCTCAGTCACGTGCAGATCCAGCGCGAGGACGAGGCGGCGCTGGTCGAGCAGCAGCGGCGCGAGGCGGCGGCACAGGAACAGATGGATTTCCAGCACGCCGAGGCCTCGGCTCTCGCGGAGCAGGGCGGCGGCGTCGTCGCCGAGGAGCCGGAGGCGCCGCAGACGTTTATTCGCGAGCAGCCCAAGGTCGGTCGCAACGAGCCCTGTCCCTGCGGCAGCGGCAAGAAATACAAGCAGTGCCACGGCAAGCTGTGACTGCGGCCGGACCGCTGGCGTGACCACCGCATACCGGGCCATGCCCGAACTGTTCCCGGTGGCCGGGGTGGAACTCGGCACCGTGTCCGCGGGAATCAAGACGCCGGGGCGCCCCGATCTCGTGTTGCTGCGCCTCGCCCCCGGGACGCGCTGTGCCGGTGTGTTTACACGCAACGCGTTCCGCGCCGCACCGGTGACGGTGGCCCGGGACCACCTCGCTGCCTGTGGCGGCGAACCGCGCTTCCTGCTGGTCAATACCGGCAATGCCAACGCCGGTACCGGCGACATCGGCATCGAGGACGCGCGGCGCTGTGTCGAGGCGGTGGCGCGACTCGCGGACGTCGCCCCCGCGACGGTACTGCCCTTTTCAACGGGGGTGATCGGGGAGCGGCTGCCCGTGGATACCATCACCGCCGCTGTGCCCGCGGCGCTGGACGCCCTGGACGACAGGGGCTGGACGCAGGCGGCGGAGGGAATCCTGACGACCGACACGCGGCCCAAGGGCGCCAGCGTGCGCTTCGACTGCCAGGGCGTTACCTACACGGTCACCGGTATTGCCAAGGGTGCCGGCATGATCCGTCCGGACATGGCTACGATGCTCGCCTATATCGCGACAGACGCCGATGTCGCACCCGCGTTGTTGCAGTCCATCCTGGTCGATGCCGTGAACGTGTCGTTCAACCGCATTACCGTGGACGGCGACACCTCCACCAACGACGCCTGCATGTTGCTGGCCACGGGGGCGGCGGGCAATGCGACCCTCGGCTCTCTTGATGACCCGTTGTATGAACCGCTTTTCAGTGCCGTGGAGGCGCTGTGCGTCGAGCTCGCCACCGGCCTGGTACGCGACGGCGAGGGCGCGAGCAAGTTCGTCACGGTGCAGGTCAACGGGGGCCGCTCTGAACAGGAGTGTCTCGACGTGGCCTACACCATTGCCCACTCCCCCCTGGTGAAGACCGCGCTGTTCGCGTCGGACCCGAACTGGGGCCGCCTGCTCGCCGCGATCGGTCGCGCGGGTCTTGCCGACCTCGATGTGGACCGGGTGGCGCTCTACCTGAACGAGGTGTTGATCGCACAGGAGGGGTGCCGCGCAGTCTCCTACACGGAGGAACAGGGTGTGGCCGCCATGGCGCCGGAAGACATCGTGGTGCGCGTGGAACTGGACCGGGGCGACAGCAGCGCCACGGTGTGGACCTCCGATTTCTCCTACGACTACGTGCGCATTAACGCCGAGTACCGCACCTGAATGGGTGAGGTGCACGTCGCGGTCGGCGTCATCCTCGATGCGCAGCGCCGCATCCTGCTCAGCCGGCGCGCCGCCGCCGCCCACCAGGGCGGCCTGTGGGAGTTTCCCGGCGGCAAGGTGGAGCCCCACGAGGACCTGCCGGCCGCACTGGCGCGCGAACTGCGCGAGGAACTGGACATCGAGCCCGGCCGCACCACACCGCTGCTGGAGGTGCGCCACGACTACGGCGACAAGGTCGTTCTCCTGGATGTGCACGTTGTCTGGAATTACACCGGCGACGTCCACGCCCTGGAAGACCAGCCCCTGGCCTGGGTGGCCCCCGACGACCTGGACGACTACGAGTTCCCCGCCGCGAACGTGCCCATTGTCACCGCTGTCCGCGCCCTGCTGGGTGAGCCGTAGATTTGACGAGCTTTGATTCCGGCCTCGACCGGGAAGACCCCTGTCGTTCGGACTGCCAAGATACTCACTCCCGGGGTCTTCCCGATCGAGTCCTGGTATCGCACTAGTCCCGCAGACTCCACCGCCAAGAGTCGGGAATGGGGCGATGCAGGCGTGAGCAAGGATTTTGCTGTGCGGGAACGTCCGAGTCCATGGATGGACGAGGTCGAGCTGCCATGGATGGCGCTTTTGCGGTTCCCGCACAGCAAAATCCTTGGTCGCGCCGCTGAGAAAAGGCGTCTTACGATGCCTTGGCCTTCCGCAAGAACTCGTCGTGCAACTCGGCAACCCGCGCGTCCAGCGCCTCCAGCGTGCCGCTGTTGTCGATGACGATGTCGGCGCGGGCCAGCTTCTCCTCCCGCGGCATCTGCGCCGCGATGATGCGCCGCACCTGGGCCTCGTCGTTGTCGTCCCTGGCCATGGTGCGCGACACCTGTACCTCGACCGGGACGTCCACGAGCACCACGCTGTCGACGAGGTCCCGCTGGGTGGTCTCCAGCAGCAGCGGCGAGGCGAGGATGGTGTAGGGGCTGGTGGAGGCGGTCAGCTGGTCGAGGATTTCCTGCCCGATCAGCGGGTGGGTCAGGGATTCCAGCCAGCGGCGTTCAGCGTCGTCGGCGAACACCACCGCGCGCAGCGCGGCGCGGTCAAGGGTGCCGTCCGCCTGCAGGATGTCGTCGCCGAAATGCTCCGCGATGGCCGCCAGTGCCGGGCGACCCGGCTCCACCACGACCCGGGCGGCCAGGTCCGCATCCACCACGGTGATACCCAGGGCTTCGAAACGGTCGGTCACCGCGGACTTGCCGCTGCCGATGCCGCCCGTGACACCCACCACCAGGGACATCGTCAGCGCGTCAGCCAGACGTCGAGCAGCGGGAAGCGCGACATCAGCGTGTCGCTCCACAGGAAGGCGATCCAGCCCGCCGCCGCCAGGTAGGGACCGAAGGGAATGGGCACGTCCTTGTCGCGCTGCTTGATGACCATCAGTGCGACGGCGAAGATGATGCCCACCACCGACGACAGGATGATGATCATGTGCAGGGACTGCCAGCCCATCCAGGCGCCCAGCGCACCGAGCAGTTTGAAGTCGCCGTAACCCATGCCCTCCTTGCCGGTGGCCAGCTTGAACAGCCAGTAGATGCCCCACAGCAGCAGGTAGCCCGCCATGGCACCGATGACCGCGTCCGCCAGCGGCGCGTAGGTCTCCCAGACATTGAAAGCCAGGCCCAGCCACAGCAGGGGCAGGGTGATGTTGTCGGGCAGCAACTGGTGGTCGATGTCTATCATGGCGAGGGCGAGCAGCGACCAGGTCAGCAGCATGGCGCCCAGCAGTGCCGGCGACACGCCGAAATGCCAGCCCAGGGCGAGTGTCCCCAGGCCCGTGGCCAGTTCCACTGCCGGGTAGCGCAGGGATATCGGGGCGGCGCAGTTGCCGCACTTGCCGCCGAGCAGCACGTAGCTGATGACCGGGATGTTCTGCCAGGGCCGGATGGGGTTGCCGCACTTTGGGCAGTGGGAGTTGGGTGTGGCGAGGTTGAGCGCCGACTCCTCCTTCTCGGCCTCGACCTCGAGCAGCTCACAGCAGTCCCGGCGCCAGCGGTTCTCCATCATGATGGGGAGCCGGTAGATGACCACGTTGAGAAAGCTGCCCACGCAGAGCCCCACGGTGAGCAGGCACAACGGCAGGAGCCAGGGTACCTGTGCGAAGACTTCAGCCACGAGCTCAGCGCCCCTGTTCGACGACGGCAGGAGCGCCGGGTTGCCGGGTCAGATAACCGATCCCAGCATGAAGATGGGCAGGTACATCGCCACCATCAGGCCGCCCACGAGAATCCCGAGGATGGACATGATCAGCGGCTCGAGCAGCGCGCTGAGGCTGTCCACCGCGTTGTCCACGGCCTCCTCGTAATGGTTGGCCACCTTGTCGAGCATCTCGTCCAGGGCGCCCGACTCCTCGCCGATGGAGACCATCTGCAGGAGCATGTGCGGGAACAGCCCGGTGGACTTGATGGCGTTGTAAAGGCTGGAGCCGGTGGTGACGTCGTCGCGGATGCGGCGGATGGCCTTGGCGTACACCGAGTTGCCCGCCGCCCCCGCGGTGGAGTTGAGCGCGTCCACCAGCGGCACACCCGCGGCGAAGGTGGTCGCCAGAGTGCGCGAGAAGCGCGCGATCACCGCGTCGTGGACGATGCCGCCCACGATGGGTGCGCGCAGCGCAACGCGGTCTATCCACTCGGCAAAGCCCACGGAGCGCAGCTTCAGCTCCCTGATCGTGAAATACGTGATGACCATGCCCGCGACAATAACGAACCACCACTCCTGGGCAAACTCCGAGATGTTCATCACCATCTGGGTGAACGCGGGCAGCTCCGAGCCGAAGCTCTCGAAGGTCTTGGCGAATACCGGCACCACCTTGATCAGCAGGATACCGGTGACGATGATGGCCACGAAGATCACCGCGATGGGATAGGTCATCGCCTTCTTGATCTTCGCCTTCAGGGCCTCCGTCTTTTCCTTGTAGGTGGCCACCCGGTCGAGCATGACCTCCAGCGTACCGGAGTCCTCACCGGAGCCGATCAGGCTGCAGTACAGGTCGTCGAAATGGCGCGGGTGCTTGGCCAGTGAGGGGGCCAGGCCCGTACCGGAGGCCACGTCGCTGCGGATGCCGGCGACCAGTTCGCGCATGCGCGGCTTCTCCACCCCGTCCTCGACAATCTCGAAACTCTGCACCAGGGGTACACCCGCTTTCAGCATGGTGGCGAGCTGGCGCGTGAATACGGCGATATCCGCCGGCTTGATGGGCTTGCCCTGCCCGCCGAACAGCGCCTTGGGCTTGCGGCGCACGGACTTGGGTGAAATGCCCTGCTGGCGCAGCTGCGCCTTGGCCATCGCCTGGCTGATGGCATTGATCTCCCCCTTGCTCGGACGGCCCGCCTTGTCCGTGCCGCTCCAGAGGAATACATCGCTTCTGATTGCACTTGTTGCCATAGTTTGCCCCGTTACTTCTCTAATCTACGGTGATGCGGTTCGCTTCCTCGAGGCTGATCAGGCCTTCAGCCACTTTCTTGAGGGCGCTGGTACGCAGGTCACGAAAGCCTTCTTTCTGGGCCTGTTCGTGAATTTCCAGGGAGTTGCCCTCCTCCATAATGATCCTGGCGATGGCCGGTGTGATTCTGACCACCTCGTAGATACCCACCCGGCCCTTGTAGCCGCTGTTGCACTGCTCGCAGCCCACCGCCTTGAGGATGTCCGCGTCCTTGAGCATGTCCTCGGTGAAACCCTCCTGGATGAGGATGTCGTGCGGAATATCGTCGGCCGGTACCGCGCAGGCCTTGCACAGGCGCCGCGCCAGTCGCTGGGCGATGATGAGGTCCACCGACGAGGCCACGTTGAATGCCGGCACGCCCATGTTGAGCAAACGGGTCAGGGTCTCTGCGGCGCTGTTGGTGTGCAGGGTGGACAGCACGAGGTGACCGGTCTGGGCGGCCTTGATGCCGATCTCGGCGGTCTCCAGGTCGCGAATCTCACCGACCATGATGATGTCCGGGTCCTGGCGCAGGAAGGAGCGCAGGGCCTCGGCGAAATCCAGCCCCACCTTCGGGTTCACGTGGACCTGGTTGACCCCTTCGAGGTTGATTTCAACCGGATCCTCGGCGGTGGAGATATTGCGTTCGGGCGTGTTCAGGATATTCAGCCCGGTGTACAGGGAGACCGTCTTGCCAGAGCCGGTGGGGCCCGTCACCAGGATCATGCCCTGGGGCTGGTTCAGGGTCTTCAGGTACATCTCTTTCTGGTCTTCGTCGTACCCCAGGGCGTCGATGCCCATCTGGGCGCTGCTGGGATCGAGAATACGCAGTACGATCTTCTCGCCGAACAGGGTCGGCAGGGTGTTTACGCGGAAGTCGATGGCGCGGTTGCGCGACAGCTTCATCTGGATGCGGCCGTCCTGCGGGACCCGGCGCTCGGAGATGTCCATCTGGGACATCACCTTGAGGCGCGCGGCCAGCCGCTGTGACAGGTTGCGCGGCGGGCGGACCACCTCCTGCAGCACGCCGTCGGTGCGGAAACGCACCCGGTAGTTCTTTTCGTAGGGCTCGAAGTGGATGTCCGAGGCGCCCTGCTTGATGGCGTCGATCAGGACCTTGTTGACGAAGCGCACGATCGGCGTCTCGTCCACGGCCTCGGCGCCGTCCTCCGCATCCGCGGCGTCGGTATCGGTGAGCTCGACGTCCTCGAGGTCCGCGGCGTCGAGGTCATCGAGGCCGTCGGAGAGTGAGTCCTGGGATTCGACCCAGGCGCCCAGTGCCTTGCCCAGTGCGCGCTCCTCCACCAGCACCGCGTCGGTGTTGATGCCGGTGTGGAACTTGATCTCGTCCAGGGCGGCCAGGTTGGTCGGGTCGGAGACGGCGATGAACAGGCGGTTGCCGCGGCGGAAAAGCGGCATGGCGTGATGCTTGGTGACCAGCTCCGTCTCCACCAGCCCCACGGGTATGGACTCGCCGTTGAGCGCGTCGATGTCGAACAGGGGTACGCCGAATTCGTGGGAGGCGACCTCCGCGAGGCGCTTGCCGTCCACGTTCTTTTTTTCCACCAGGTACTGGACGAAATGCATGCGCTCGAGGCCGGCGTCCTTCTG
>Ga0126341_1000266_pt1 | contig 10426 bp, 6 predicted proteins | sample OrbTmetagenome_FD_97057 | JGI IMG/M metagenome (GOLD analysis project Ga0126341, IMG submission 97057) | Coral microbial communities from Florida Keys, Florida, USA - Orbicella T D metagenome | ecosystem: Host-associated > Invertebrates > Cnidaria > Coral | place: Florida Keys, Florida, USA... | reverse complement strand
GGATGAATGAAGATAGAATTCTAAGAAGCCTTTTAACCTTGAGAATGAGACACGGGCTACCTGTAATAACCTAATAATTTAGGAATTTCTTATATGGGATGGGTCAATAGATGGCGGGAAGACTGATCATAAAGGAAAGTTATTACAGATTAAGTCAAAAACAAAAGATTATTATTATAGAGCTTCCCGCCGATACCCTTAAAGATTAAAAGATTTATAGAAATTATTGGTATTTATTGGTTATTGTGGTCTCCATCCCTTCCTAAGACTCAAAGAATTCCTTATTATGGGAGACCAAGCACCAGTCGTATCGATACGAATGATCCAAATACAAGATACAACTATAGGAAATATAAGATCCAACAATATTTTGCTAAGATTTAATATTAGATAGACTGGTTTTAATAAGAGATTTAAGCTGAACCAAGATAAGATTATGACCAGATAAACCGAGAAATGAATTAGAAAATGATATCAAATATAATGTGAATGAAGATAATAAAGGCAAAGAATTTCTCATTTTAATTGACTTTACAGGGACTTTTATTCCTTTCTAATGCTGCTTCCGTGGCTTGGATCATAGGTAACGAGGGAACGTAATGACGAAGGGAGGGAAGAGAGGTCAATGAAGAAACAAAAGACTTTCAATCGTATATTGTCTTAGTTAAATCTCCTATAAAAACATTATTATAAATAAAATATTATTAGAAAATACTATATTCTTTGTACCTTAATGTTGTTATCATAGAAGATTGCACGTACCCGAGGATTCATTCCACCGCTAGTGAACCAAAATACGATTCATTTTTGATGGTTATTGTGGTGGGTTCCTCCCGTGCGTAAGTTCCAGAATAAGAGCATAATGTAGGAACGGACTATAAGACAATAAGATAAAATTATTATATTTTGACTATTAATATTCCCTTTTCTTAAACTCATTTTTGATTAATAAAGTCATACAAGATCTTATAAGAATTCAATTAATTTCTTTGTATCTTCTGGTCCTATTTTCTATCCAAATGTAGGAATCATAAAGGTAAAGGCCAATAAATACCAATAAATTAAGATAATAATGTGATGGGACCAGAAGCTCGACAGGATAGGATATAGCCGTGGCCCTTGACTTGAGCTTGTTACGGGGTCTTCCAAGGAAACGAGGGTAGGCAAGGGCCACTCATAAGACAGGACAATAAATAAGATTGGTAAACTCAAAGACAAGGACAAGAAAACCAGATAATTATTAGATAGAAGACTGGCCAGAAGGCTCCATAAAGATTAAAAGATTAAAAATATAAGAGATTTTATGGTTGATAACGGCCTGTGAGAAGCATCCTAATGTTGTGAGTCAAGCTTGGAGCTTGCATATAGGAATTACAGGTGGATACCCTGTCCCTAAGATCATTCTAAGTTCATTTATAGGCATTACGGGATTGCTGGGTATAAAAAAGTAAGTTTAAACGGTTAGACTGGGGCCAGAGACCCTATAATTATTATATTTTATGTTTATTTCTTGGTGTTATGGGTCTCTGGTACAAGATTATACCTTGTAAATTCATTATTATATCTAGCGAGACCACTGTTAACCTTTCTATCTTGGACCTGTCGTACACGGGATTCTTGAATAAAACACGATAATAATTCATTTTCTTATGTACCTGGACGATATTATTAATGCTTTTATTGGCTTACTTTCGTCATACTAAAAATAATGACCATTCACTAGCATCCCGTCCATATCCAGGAGTTACAATCACATGTTGGGCCATAATATTCTCTTACAATTAAAGATTTATTTCTTTTATTCCTGCTGGCCCAACACACTTCTCTTTCACCTCTTAATTTCATATTAATTTCTAATTTTATATTATTTCTTTAATGTATTTCAATTGTTGCATACCGTTGGGGCCGTTAACCGGCTTACCACTCCATAAAACCCTTAACTTTTTCTAAGAAATTATTAGATTAAATTGTTTCTTTGGTATCGTCTGGACTCGTCTTACCTTCTTCTACCTACAAATTCCTATTAATTCTGTGTTAATTGTACCGCCTTGGCTAGGAGCCTTCTAAGATAATAGCATATTGTAATTATTATGGATTGACATTACTTTCCTATGGGTTTAGTGGTCATCCTTTGACTTGGATCAGTGGTTAAGTCTATAGAAAATGAAGATAATTGCCACCTAGAAATGAAAATAGAATCTTATTCCTTGCCACTTATGCTTAGGATAAACCAGTGAGACAGATAATGTCTTGGAACCGTGAGAACAGATAGATGTGGACGGGAATATTAATTGGGACTTTTGTAGGAGAATAAGGCTTGGAATAAGAAGATAATGCGGGAATTGTATCAGAAAATCTATTATTAATTCCCGCTACCAGTCCAACCTTCAATAATAAAAATACAATATTTTCTTGGTTTTTGGTCGTATGTGGGAGGCTGGTGCACGGTCACCCCAATCTATTCTCATATCTTGGTCTAACCGTTCACCCTACATTCAGCCTCCACGTTTATCGATTTCTATGGTGTGCTTTTTGGGTTATCGGGGTGTCCCCGCCGGCGTAGCCGCCATCCGAGTGTGGGGGAGGACACAAAAATGAATCAAAAATATTATTCCTATTACCGTTACCAAGGATTTTCATTCCCAACCTTTCAGTAGCCTCTCTATCTTGGACAAGATCCGGGTCAGTTTTCTATCTTCATCAGTGGTTTGTCTTCAGAATCTATACTCGGTTTACCTTTGAGAACTATACCAAGATTATATTTTTAATCTTAATAATCACCCAAAATTAACCCAAATAAACAAATAATAAATGTTAATTTTGGAGAGATTATTAATGCTGTAGGTGAAAGACCCGTAATAATCCTCCAAAAAGACACAAAATATATATAAATTTATAGTTATTACGGGTCTTTCCCTTCCCACTCTCTCCCTCATTATCCGTCCACCATGAATTTATTTTATTTCTTTATGATAGGTGGACGGATATGAGGGATAAGAGAGTGGGCCCAAAGAACACACCCAAGGAAACCCCTGTAACACCTATAAAATAATATAATAAAATTAATAATTTAGGGGTTTCCTTGGCCATTGCGGGTGGCCCCTGACTTCATTGCGCCGTCTCTCTGGCCCCTGGCCAGGGCGCATAGCTTCATGAATGATCCTTGGGCCAAAAGCCTTTATAAACAGAAACCGTAAATTTAAAGGCTTTTGGGGGTACGGTAGGGAAGGGCTTACCAAATTATTAGTGGATTCCTTGCACTTTATTGCCCTTCCCAACCGGTGTAAGGAATAAGTAAGCCCCAATTATAATATATTTATCTGCAAAAAGCCATTTATTTTTATTAATTAATTGGGGCTTACCTCCCTCGTCACTCTCTTCATCCCCCACACACGCTTCCCTTACGCTCCTCCACGCCCGAGCGCCTTGGCGGCTATTCCCCGAGGGCGTGAGAGAGCGAGGAAGCGAGGGGGATGAGGCCAAACACCACACTAATAACCAAAAAACCCAATTAAATTTCATTTTTTTTATTATTATGGGTGCTTGGTAAGGCCCTACACTAAGAGATGAAAGACAAATAACTTTGGAGGGGCCTTACAAGCCTTATAAATCCAGTAAAAACCCTTAAAATCCAAAAAGAATTAAGAAAATAATAATATTTTAAGGGTTTCTAAGGGCCCAACCTCTGTTTCCTATCATAATTCCTTCATCCTTGAATCATCCGTTCCCAAGTTCTATCGAGAGAAACAGAGGTTGTGCTAGTAAGAAAGAAGGATTGGTGATGAGATTCTATAATAAGATTCCTTTTTTCTATCATTAAGTCTTATATTTGCTCTTATAGGATTCTATGTTCATCACCAATCTTACCTTCATTCTACCCTTCCTCACTAGATGGAGAGGCTATATACACATTCTGTTATCTACCTTCTAAGCCTCTCCATCATACGACCGGAACGCATAAAATCTATATTTTTTAGTTTATTTCTGGGGCATTAATAGCCTTCCTTGGCCCCGTGGGTCTCCCTTCGGTCACCCTAGGAATCACTAAAATATATATTTTTATTGTATTATTAGGGAGACCCACCAAGACAAGCCGTTGAAAGAAGAATAAATTTATATTTTTATATGTATAACGGCTTGTCTAACGAGATGAATGAAGAGATTAAAAGCCAATTATATTCCTTACATTATCAATAAAATATCTATAAAATGAAAATATAATTGGCTTTTATTGGCAGTAAACCCACTAATAATAGCATAAAAAACCATAATAAAGCCATGAAAATATTAGTGGGTTTACTGGGTGGGCAAGCCTTTATGATTGTAATTTTATTGTGTTTTTATGTGAGAAAGGCTTGCCCCGTCCCCCAAATACCCAGCAAAAATTAATTATTTTTGCATCTTTAAGGGTATTTGGTGTGGAAGGAACGAGAAGATGAATACGGTATGGGCTAGAGAAGGAGAAACCGTGGTAGCTGAATGGCCGTCCCCTGTGAGTGAGGGGGCCCACTTCATTCCGGCGTCTCTAGCCCAGGGGCTGCCGGATACCTTTATGGCGGCTGAGTTGCTGTCGCAAGCGCCGTCTATCGCACACCATCCCGCTAACACTCCTTTACGCTCATGGGCCCCAACAATAATATATTTTATTAGTTTCTTACGGCTGTTGGGGCCCTATTAATGAGTTTTATGAGTTGATGATAGGAAAATAGAAGTGTTTTAAGGGTGGCGGCATACAATAAAAACTGGAAATCCTTGGAATCTAATGGCCAATACTAGGAATTGAAAGGTCTACCACGGCTAGGGAACGGTTCTATCATGCAAGATTCTATGGGCATTAATAAAAGAAAATCCATTACAATTAAAATATATTTTAGTTTTAGTGTTTATGGTAAGCGTCTACCCAGTAACCAAAGAATTCAATTAAAATATTTGTAACTGCGGGATATAGCGAAATATTGATAACGAGTGTAAGGAGAGAACTGGTAGGGAGCGGGTTACACGCCCAAAAGATTACTATTTTATTAATGAATTTGGTGAGTTTAAGAGATTTATAAAGTGGCTTTGCCAAGAGGAAAGGCTTCTAAAATGTAAAAAGATTATTATTTTTTGAGTTATTGGATGGTAAAGAAGTGGTTGAGGCTAGTGAGAGTTAATAGTGAATTTCAGTTTTATACCAGAGAATTTCATGATTATATCCGCCCATCCCAGTCCATTTAGGAAAGTTAGTTGGGTTTTGGTTTCTTAGGTCCCGATGGGCGGAAGGATATAGGAAATACGAGAAGCCTATAAGGTATACCAGTGTTATGATTTTATAAATATTATCATTTAATTCTTGTCATTTCTGGAGATAAAAGTAGATATTAAAGTTATTATTAATTCTGGAGAGAGGAGAAACAGATGATAAAATATATGGATTACCTTGCGAGTAGCGGGATTCTATGATTGATAAAGGAAATTATGATTGAAAGATTAATGGCCAACCCCCAACAAGAACATAATTATTTGTATTAATTGGGAGGGAACTAAGAGAATATTATTGGGGTGTCTCTCGTCTCGTTAGTATGATTGGAGTGTTCGTGTCCTAAGATTAGCCGAGACCAGTCTACCAGTCCAGTAAATTAATATAAAATATATGAAAATAGTGTATTGTTGGGAGCGCAAGCAGTGGAGAGGTGAACAGACGGGATAGAATGGATCATTAGGTGGTGGCCAATAGGTGTAACAAGTTATCTGTAGGTGGGTTCGCAAGGAATTATCTTGTTTTCTTTGCTGTCGACGGGCAGCCTTATGTGTTCCATCCTAAAGTTTTCTATTAATCCATTCCATTAATCTGTTTCTGATCATCCGTTGACTTCATCTTCTGGTTCCCGGTTGGGTTAATACACTAATAAATTCATAACTTTTATACTTTTATTGGCAATAGAAGGTAGAACCCAACCGAGGGAAGACTCGTGCAAGAGATAATTAATTATGAGAATATACCGGAGAGAGGCAAGACGAGGGTGAGCGCTAGTGAACCCGGGTGAAGGGAGGGCCATATAACTCCAAAATAACTAAAAACTTTAATAATAATAAAAATACATATTAATTTTGGAGTTATATGGGCATTATTACGTGGGGGAAGGGTCTGGTAAGAGATTATTAAGGTGAAATAAACTAAGAAAATAGCATTTTAGACTTACCAGACCCTTCCATTCTCTTTTAAGGAGTGAATCAATAGAAAGTTGTACCTTTTTTGGCTAACATCCGGGTTTTGTTGGTGATTGTAAGTCCCTGTGGAGCTCATTCTCATGAAGAAATCTAATAAAAATATAATCTTAACTCACGTCCAAGGAGAGTACCAGAAAGATAGTAAATACAATAAGTTCCAAAATGAAAGTTGAAGGGGAAGACAGGACGGTTGAACAAGAGTTTAGAATATTAAAAGAATTATTATGGGTAACCCAAGGGACGTAGCAAGGTATAATGAAGGTGTAAAAGTTATATTTTTTGATGATTGTAAGGCTTGGAATCGTGTGAATGAATCAATAATTATTATTTCTTATTTTTTTATTTCTATCTTATTATTAACCGTCTATAAGCTTACAATATACTCTCATAAAACTAGCGGGTTCCTCATCAGACTTACCTCAATGGATTCTGCTTGTGCTTACCCTCGGTTGCCTTTCCATTCCGTCAGTTTCCACTCTTCCATCCTAGTAAGCACCACCCCAATCATAAGTAAAAATATATTAATTATAGATTTCCTTGGACTTACATAAGTCTCCAACATTAATGGGCCATAGAATCGTCCCGTCTTACACCAATAATCACTTAAAATTGTATATTTATGGACGATTCTATGGGTGATCCCTTGCACAATCCCTTGTAATAATAATAAAATATGGGAAGTCATGGAAGGGATAATAGAGACAGATGACCGACCGTCCAGTGAGATAGGAAAATATAAATAGTTGTTACGGTTGGTGGTTAATCCTTCCATAAATATCCTAAATAAAATATTAAATTTATAGTCACCAGTCCCGTAATATTCCCTTATAAAACCTCAAAAACCTGGAAATATACTGGAGGGAGAGGCTGGTAACCATCTGTTTTCCCTTACCAGACTCTACCACAAAGGGGTTCCACTAGGTTACCACAAGGGAATAAGGCTCGGATTAGAAGTCTTTGCACTCACCCATATCTGGAGAGGACACAACCACTAAAGATTATTCCATTGTAAAGTATACCAGATTATATATATTCCGGGTCTTTTAGGATTCCTTTCAGCCTCTTATCTTCCCATTATCTTATATTTTTATATTATTTATTCCCATTATTGATTGACTCGTATTTACCATTTACTTTCAAGATTTAATTCTTTGTTTTACCCTTCTAGAGTTAACCAGCTACCACAATTATCAATGAATATTTTACAGTTATTACCTTATATACCCTTACAGATTATTCCTTAGAGACGCCATATTTTTCTATTGTTTATTGTAGGTGGAGACTATTGGATAAGGAAGGCCTAACAGAGCGTCCAAGATCCGGTAACGGGTGTAACAATAATAATATTTTAAAGATTTTAGGATATGGACGCTCTTCATTCTATTATCTTGGTTTTCTAGAAGGTTTATCCGTGAAAGTCCATTGATTGCCTTATAAAACTGGACCTGAAGACTGATAATTATACAATAAAATCCTAGAATTACCAATATATAATCTTGAGTATATTTGCCAGATCTTACAGTGACTCAACTCTCATTATGAATCTTATGGATCCGTGGAAAGATCTGGCACATAGATGGCTCGGTTGATGCTAGCGGCTTTAGTAGGTGAATCAATAGTAAGTTCCAGTAAATTTAATCTCACATTTTGGTAGCCCTTTCAATGGATTATAAATGAACAAATCATTAAAAATCTAGATAAAATTGTGATTATTTTTGGACTTTTGTAGGACGATAAGACTAATCACAAGATAAAATTAATAATAATATCCGGTACAAGCCAAGAAGAGAACCAAAGGAAAGACTAATGTTGGGCGGTAGATGTAGCGAGAGCCTTGTCACACAGGATAGAAAACTGAGATAACTTTGGAGTCATACAAGGCTCTGCCCCATGGATAGGATAATAAATTACAATTATTAAGTGTTTTAACGTTTAGACCCGGAAGGTAGGAGGAATGGGTCGCCAGTGTAACAAAAAGAAAGGAATGTTAGGTCCCGAGTGGAAAGATGAAGCAGCTGAATTAAAAAGATATTATAGATTTCATGGATTTACTCGGGACCCTTCCTAACACACTACACCCCAGCCACACACCAGCATATTTTGGCTAATATTATTGTGGGTGGGCCCTACATTTTATATTTATATTTTAAGGCAAGAACCTGTGATAATAGCTTGGTTACCGTCATTACTTAATTTATGATCTTCTTCAATAGTATTACCTGGAAAGGGAAAACCCAACTAAGGAATCTTAAAATCATATCCTGTACGTTAGCGAGATGTCAGACCTCCTTGGATTACCTTCCCTTTCGTATCCGTTACCGCTCAACCTTCATTCACCCACCATATGTAATTCCTAGTTTTATATGGGAATACAAGGAGGTGGCCACTGTAGGGAATGGAAAGGACAGACCAGAATGTAAGCTTAGGAAAGGTCCAATGAGATTAATCCAAATTTTATTATATTTATATTCTATATCTGGTGGCTGACGGACCTTTCCTCACCTTCTATTCCCTATTGATCACTACAAAGAATTATCATTGATTCACCTTACCGTGTCCACTGCTCCTTCCCGTCCTCTCCTACTTCCCGTGTCTTATTAGGCAGTATCCGGCCGCCCAAAGGGCGAGAGAAGCCGGAATGAAAATAGACGCGGTGGCGCGGGTAGGGAGGCTCCATAAGGTACAATTTTATATAGATTTCTTTGTGTAGGAGCCTCCCGTAATAATAATAATAAAATAAATTCCTGTCACGTAGAAAGACTCACGATGGAACGGTTAGTGAAGGAGTGCCAAGTGACAGGAATTATGCTATTTTATTATTATTGGATGGCCAAAGCCCCAAGGAAATTCATTATTAGTTTCATTTCCTTGTTCATTGGGCTTTGGTAGGCAATAATAATACGCGTTAACGCGGCTGGGGCCTAGCGGCAGCATATGCTTGTATAATGGGCCCGCAGGGCGGGAGTAAGTGAGTGACGGGCCAAAAGCCTTTATATAATAGCAAAAAATATAGATTTTTAAGTGTATTTTAAGGCTTTTGCTTATTATAGACCTTCCAGCCTTACCAAGAGCACGCAAAGATTCCGGCCAGTGAGCCATCCAAGCATAATATATTCCTAGACAGGCAGCCTCAAGATGAAGCATAACCTTACTAACCATTCACTCGTATCTATCCATTTCTTAGAAGATTTTAAAGGAATTTCATTCAGAATCCTTGCTACCGCCATGTGTTTACCCAAGATTATTTATTGGGATTTCTTTGATTGGAGGGTATTATATGGTCATGAGTTTATTGACACCAAGAAATCCCAATATTATACCATTAAATTCAGATATTTCTAAGATTTTATATTCATTATAGGATTACCTTACCAGCATTAACATTCCTATCATATTTGTATAAAATTATGTTATTTCTTATATGATTCCAGATATGATGTCCTAGGTGTAGAAGGGAGTCCAACTAATAATAAATAAACTGTATATTTTGGTCGTTTCTTAGGCTAGACATTATAGGATTAACTGATGAACCATAATTTGTATCTTGTCAAAATAATATTAATTCCTATAAAATGCATTATTAATTGTGTTATTCCATAAAATCCTTTACACTGCATCCCTTTCATTATCTTTGTTTATTTTAATAGATTTATCCCGTTAAGATTGATCATAAGCCCGGTAGGCCCTCCAATGTTAGGAATAAAATATTATATTTTTGATTGTAGGGCCTCTTGCTCAAGGTAAATGCTGTATGTGAATGAAACTCCTATAAATTACATAAAATCTGATATCTTCTCATAAAAACTCATAATAATGCCTTGTAAGGACTGATAATGCCTCCTAAATAATCTAAATTCTCTTATAATATGTGTACTTTCATCTCTCCATCATAGGCCCGTCCTAGAATCATATCTTACGGGCAAGAGGTCACCAATCTTTCTATATGATCCTATAATGGCCAGTAAATATAATTAATAAAAACAGAATTTATAAGAGAATTATAGATATCAAAGATTAAGTCAAGAGATAGAAGTGGAAGTTGATGACAGGTAAATAAATAACAAAATTAATTCTCAAAGGAAAAAGGAAAGTTAATTAGTAAGTGGTCATTGCTAGTCCCTTCCTCCATTCCTATCGTCTACCTATAAACCCTTAAATATTTTTGTTTATTCTCTACCAACCGGTTCTCCCTGGGTCTTGCTAAGCCTCGTCTATC
>Ga0126341_1000263_pt1 | contig 10477 bp, 7 predicted proteins | sample OrbTmetagenome_FD_97057 | JGI IMG/M metagenome (GOLD analysis project Ga0126341, IMG submission 97057) | Coral microbial communities from Florida Keys, Florida, USA - Orbicella T D metagenome | ecosystem: Host-associated > Invertebrates > Cnidaria > Coral | place: Florida Keys, Florida, USA... | reverse complement strand
TTCTTAATTTGGTGCGTAGTCAAATGACATTGTTCAACTATGAGCTTCTCTATTGGAAATCAGTGAGTGAAGCCAACCAGGCGCTGTCTCGCCTGGAAGCCGCCGTAGGAAAGGGGTCCATCTATGAATAAGGCAACAGCAATTGTAGGGGTAATGATGCTGGGCGTCGGTCTCGCAGCAGGGTACTTCCTTTCACCGGGGCAAAACGAGAGCCAGCCGATGAGTGCTGAGTCTAAGGCCGAACCTCTCTACTACCGCAATCCGATGAATCCCAGTGTCACATCGCCCGTCCCTGCACAAGACTCCATGGGCATGGACTACATCCCCGTCTATGCAGAGGAAGAGAAGACAGCGTCTGAGCGGGAGATCTTGTACTACCGCAACCCGATGAACCCGTCTGTTACATCACCGACACCGATGAAAGATTCCATGGGTATGGATTATGTCCCCGTGTATGCGGAAGGCGAAAGTAGTGATGTCGTTGGTACCGTCAAGATTGACCCCGTCGTCGTGCAGAATATTGGTGTCCGCACTGCTATCGCGAGCTCTGAGCCCATTAGCCGCACGATTAGAACGGTTGGCCGCGTCGAATTCAATGAGGAGCGGATGGCTCGGCTCCACCCCAAGGTTCAGGGCTGGATTGAAGAATTATATGTTGATAAGACGGGGGAGACTGTTGCGGCCGATGACATACTGCTCAGTATCTACTCGCCTCAACTGGTCTCCACCCAGCAAGAGTATCTGCTGGCGCTGAACAACCTCTCTGCACTCGGCGAGAGCCCAATAGAAGAGATTCGGGAGGGCGCTCAGCAACTGGTGAAGAGTTCTCGCGAACGCTTACAGTTTTTGGACGTACCCGAACACCAGATTAGAGAGCTTGAGCAGAGCCGTGAGATCAAGAAAAGCATTCATATTCACTCACCTGTAGATGGAACAGTCCTGCGAATTGGTGTGCGTCAGGGTCAGCATGTTACTCCTCAAAATGAACTCTATATGCTGGCTGATCTCCGTCAGGTCTGGGTACTGGCTGACATCTATGAGAACGAAATCCCCTGGGTGAGTGTGGGCGATGAAGTTGAGATGACGCTTACATCGGTTCCCGGCAGAACATTTAGGGGTGAAGTTTCCTATATCTACCCGTACTCGGAAGCCAAAACCCGGACGACCAAGGTTAGGCTGGTGTTCGACAATCCAGATCTCTTGCTGCGTCCCGATATGTTCTCGGAAGTGAAGATTCTCTCCGATACACGCAAGAGCTCAGTTGTTGTGCCGTCCGAGGCGGTCGTTCGCTCAGGAGGACACCCCCAAATCTTTGTCGTGAGAGAGGCCGGAAAATTCGAGCCTAGGCTTGTCACCCTTGGTGTGGAATCAGAAGGGCGCATTGAGATTATTGGTGGCGTCAACAGTGGCGAAGAAGTGGTGACTTCCGCGCAATTCCTCGTCGACTCGGAATCAAAGCTGCGCGAAGCCACCGCCAAAATGATGGACGCGCTAAAGAACAAGTCATCGGAATCTGATGCCGATCACTCAGGGCATTCAAAAGGTGATCATGACATGACGGATCATAGTGCTGATATGCCTGAAAGCGGTCACGACGATATGCACGGCGGTATGGAACAAGGAATGAACGAAGAGTCACAACATGAAATGGGCACCGACGCTCACGGGGGCATGATTCATGATTAAGGCGATCATTAATGCCTCACTAAGGGACCGATTTATGGTCCTGATTGCGACGTTCATTATCGGTGCGATAGGAATCTTCGCCTACAAGAATGTCCCACTAGACGCCATTCCCGATCTGTCCGATGTTCAGGTCATCATCTTTACGGAGTATCCCGGTCAATCGCCTCAAGTTGTCGAAGATCAGGTGACCTATCCGCTGACGACCTCGATGCTGGCCGTTCCGGATACGAAAGTCGTAAGGGGCTACTCATTCTTCGGCTTGTCCTTTGTCTACATCATTTTCGAAGATGGAACGGACATGTACTGGGCGCGCTCGCGCGTATTGGAGTCAATCAACTATGTAAGCGGTCGATTGCCACGAGGTGTGACCCCTACTCTAGGACCTGATGCGACTGGCGTGGGCTGGGTTTACGAGTACGCCCTTGTCGATAGGAGCGGCAAGCACGATCTGGCAGAACTGCGTTCATTGCAAGATTGGTATCTCCGCTACCCTCTGCAGACCGTACCTGGTGTTTCTGAGGTCGCTTCCGTTGGCGGCTTCGTGAAGCAATACCAGGTCGAGGTCGACCCCAATGCGCTGCTTCGCTACAACATTCCGCTCAGCAAAGTCAGCATGGCTATCAAGATGTCCAACAAGGATGTCGGTGGTCGCCTCGTCGAGATGGCCGAAACAGAGTACATGGTGCGAGGGCTAGGTTACATTCAGTCAATTGAGGACCTTAACTCGATTCCTGTTTCGGTCGATCAAAACGGTACGCCAATACGCCTAAAAGATGTTGCCAATGTTCAGATAGGGCCCGAACTCCGGCGCGGTCTGGTGGACCTGAACGGAGAAGGTGAAGTAGCGGGCGGCGTTGTCATTATGCGTTTTGGTGAAAACGCACTCGCTACTATTCATGCTGTACGCGAGAAACTTGAAGAACTGAAATCAGGATTGCCTGAAGGCATTGAGAGCGTCCCCGTCTATGACCGGGGTGATCTTATCGAGCGCGCGGTTGATAGTCTGAATACCTCACTGGCTCAAGAGCTGGTGATCGTGAGCATTGTAGTCATTCTTTTCCTGCTGCATGCCAGGTCCGCGTTTGTCGTAATCGTCACGCTGCCTCTGGGCGTTCTGATGGCTTTCATTGTTATGCGTATCCAGGGACTGAATGCCAACATTATGTCGCTTGGCGGTATAGCAATCACCATTGGCACTATGGTGGACGGCGCTATTGTAATGGTGGAGAACGCGCATAGCAGGCTTGCCATGGCGCGCGAGGACAAGGGGCGTGAGCTCACGATTGAGGAGCGCTGGAAGACGATTGGCGAATCGTGCCAGGAAGTTGGTCCAGCTTTGTTTTTCTCCCTTCTTGTGATTACTGTGTCGTTCCTCCCCATTTTTACGATGCAGGCACAAGAAGGGAGGCTTTTTAGTCCCCTGGCCTTCACCGCGACCTATGCGATGGCGGCCTCCGCGATTTTGGCGATCACACTTGTGCCAGTGATGATGGGCTATTTCCTGCGGGGCAAGATTATCGCGGAGCACAAGAACCCGCTAAACCGCGCCCTTCACGCGGTTCACCGGCCTATTCTAAAAATAGCGATGCGATGGAGGGTCGTGACGGTGTTGTGCGCCCTAGCCCTGCTTGGCGCGACCTACTATCCCTATTCCAAGCTAGGTAGCGAGTTTATGCCGCCTCTGGATGAGGGCGATATCCTGTATATGCCAACAACCTTCCCGGGTATATCGATCACTAAGGCACGGGAGCTTCTACAGCAAACAGACAAGATACTCACAACATTCCCCGAGGTCCATCATGTATTCGGAAAGGTGGGCCGCGCAGAAACAGCGACCGACTCTGCGCCACTGGCGATGATTGAAACCACCGTTCGCCTAAAGCCGAAAGAGGAGTGGCCCGATCCCGATAAGACAACGAAGGAATTGATGAGCGAGATGGATGCCGCTATCCAGTTTCCAGGCCTTGCCAACGCCTGGACTATGCCGATCAAGACGCGCATAGACATGCTTTCTACCGGCATCAAGACCCCCATCGGCATTAAGGTCTCTGGCCCCGATCTCAACGTCCTACAAGATGTATCGCAGGATATCGAACAGGCCATGAAAACGCTCCCCGAAACGACGTCCGCGTTTGGGGATCGTGCCGTTGGGGGTTATTACCTTGATTTTGACATCGATCGAGAGAGCGCAGCCCGGTACGGCCTCACCGTGGGTAACGTCCAGGACGTGATTCAAAGCGCGATCGGCGGTATGAATATCACCGAGACTGTAGAGGGGCTCGAGCGCTATCCGGTCAATCTTCGCTACCCCAGAGAGCTTCGAGACGATCTGGAGACACTCAAGCGCGTAATCATTCCCACCCCGACAGGCGCGCAGATCCCGCTCGCCCTGGTGGCTGAGATCACCTATACGCGAGGTCCTCCGGTTATTAAGAGCGAGGATGCAAGGCCCAACGCCTGGATCTATGTGGACATTTCCACATCGGATATAGGCGGGTTTGTAAGCAAAGCCAAAGAGGTCATCAACCAGCAGGTCGACATCCCTGCAGGTTACACACTGACCTGGTCGGGCCAGTTTGAGTATATGGAAAGAGCGGCGAAGCGACTGAGTATCGTCGCTCCTGCCACGCTGTTCATAATATTCCTGCTTCTCTACTTCAATTTTCGCAACGTCATTGAGCCTATTGTCGTGATGATGTCGATCCCATTCGGTCTGATTGGCGGGATCTGGCTGATTTACTTCAACGACTACAACATGTCGGTCGCTGTGGCGGTAGGATTCATTGCCTTGGCGGGAATGGCGGCAGAGATTGGTGTGCTGGTGCTGAGCTTTATCGATACTGAAATAGCCGAGCGCAGAAGTCAGTCCGAGCGTCGATTGACTCTGGAGGAGGTTCGAGACGCTGTGTTAAGCGCGACCTCGAAGCGCGTGAGGCCAGTAGCAATGACAGCGATCTCTACCATGGCTGGCCTGGTGCCGATTATGTTGAGTAGTGGCACCGGATCGGATGTAACCCACCGGATTGCCGCCCCTATGCTTGGGGGTATGCTCACAGTGATGATTCTTAATCTGCTGGTGCTACCAGTTATCTACAGTTTCATCCTTCAGTTTCAGGAAAAACGGCGGGTTATTGAAGGCAGCGTCGAGCCTGAATCAGGCGGTAGCGCCGCAGGGGCGATCACATGATAACTGCCGTGCTCCTAACCTTTGGGCTGGTTTCCCTTACATTTCTGTTTCACTACAGGGCACTGATATGGCTTGGATCTAGGGCGCCTCGCTTCGGGTTTTCGAGGCAGGCCCAGGTGCTGGTAATCGTCGTGACGCTCTTCCTTGTCCATATCGCCGAGATAGGAATCTACGCAATCACCTACGGCATATCGGTTTCCTTGCTCAAACTTGGAGTCTTTGAAGGCGCAGCGGTTACAGACGCGATGAGCTATCTCTATTACTCAGGTGTGATCTATACGACTCTAGGTCTGGGAGATATTGAGCCGCAGGGACATATTCGTTTCATCACCGCTGTTGAGGCGCTTAACGGATTTCTACTCATTACTTGGTCTGCATCGTTCACGTTCCTGGCGATGGGAAGGTTGTGGCCGTGGGAGAACCAGTGCGCCAATTCAGCCCTGCATGTGGACAAAACGTTAGTTATCAGGAAAGGAGAAAAGTCATGATCCATGCGAAAAAATTTGCGTTAGCGAGCGCTGTAACAGCAGCGATACTTTGGGTCGCGTGTAGCGCAATGGTCGCTATGTTGCCTGGTGCAATGTGGCAAATGACAGGTCACATGTTGCATATAGAGACATCACAGATGAATTGGGCCATGAACTGGACGGGCTTTTGCATCGGATTAGCCAGCTGGAGTGTTGCCGCCGGAATTACAGGTGGTGTTCTAGCGGCGATATATAACCGTCTAGTGCAGTCACGTACCCTGCAAGCCGAGGGGTAAATTGACGGTGCTCGTTTCCGATCAAAAGCAAGCGGATACGCTAGTAAACATGGACAACGAGTTGAGCGTTCGTTCGGCTTATTCAGCCATGTGGCACCAAGGTCAAACATCAAATTCGTAAGTCCAGACGTAGTAAGGAGTGAAATACAGTGAGCGATTTGAAATACCCCGAACGCCGTCGTTTCTTGCGGTCGGCGACGACAGTCAGCGCGGTTCTTGCTATAGAAGCACTAATGCCCAGCTGGGCGCGTTCGGCGCAAATAGCGCAGAAGAACCGGGCTCCATCGGGGTCACCACAGGTTTATGACCTCGCCATTCGTGAGCAGGCGTTCCACATTGCGGGAGGCGTTGGTAACGCGATGACGATCAACGACTCAATTCCCGGTCCGTTACTGGAGTGGCATGAGGGGCACGATGTAGTACTGAATGTCACTAATCATTTACGCGAAGACACATCTATTCATTGGCACGGCATTCTACTGCCGTTCGAAATGGATGGCGTGCCGGGAGTGTCGTTTCGTGGCATTGCTCCTGGTGAAACGTTTCAGTATCGATTCCCGGTCAAACAAAGTGGTACTTACTGGTATCACTCCCATTCCGGCCTTCAGGAGCAATCTGGAGTTTACGGCCCGTTGGTCATTCATGGTTCAGAGCCTGAACCAGAAAAGGTTGATCGTGACTATGTTGTGATGCTGTCTGATTGGACGTTTGAAGATCCACATAACGTGATGTCCAAGCTCAAGAAGATGAGCGATTACTACAACTTTCAGCAATTCACACTGATCGAGAAGTTTGGTAATGCGGAGATGCCGTCGGCAGAGGCATGGTCCAAAAAACTGGCTTGGGATCGGATGCGGATGATGCCGACTGACATCGCGGATGTTACAGGCGCTACCTATACATATTTGATGAATGGCCTGCACCCTGAGGGCAATTGGACTGGCCTGTTTACGCCCGGTGAGCGTATTCGGCTGCGGTTCATCAATGGCTCCGCCATGACGTACTTCAATATTCGGATTCCAGGATTAGCCATGACAGTGATCGCTGCCGATGGTCAATACGTCAAACCGGTTGAAACAGATGAATTTCAGATCGGTGTGGCGGAAACATACGATGTGATTGTTGAACCTAAAAATAGTAATGCCTACACCATTATGGCTGAGTCGATGGATCGCAGTGGCTTTGCAGCTGGAACGCTTGCGACAAGAGCCGGTATGCGCGCAGCGATCCCAGATCTACGCGAGCGGCCTTTACTGTCCATGGTGGACATGGGTATGGACATGGGTATGGATACGGGTGGCATGAGAACTCACCAAGGTCACCAGATGTTAGAAGAGGGCTCTAAGAAGGACGCGAGCGTGATGCAGATGAGTGATGCACCAGTGGGCCCAGTAGTCGCCCGTCACGGCCCCGATACACACGGGCCGGGAAACCTGAGCGTTGCCGAAGTTCAGCGAAATCGCTTGGGAGAACCTGGCACCGGTTTATCAGACGTTCCACACAGGGTGCTCGTTTACAACGACCTGCGTAGATTCCACTCGGACTTTGACGATCGCCCGCCAGCTCGAGAAATTGAGTTGCACCTGACGGGCCACATGGAGCGATACATGTGGTCGTTTGACGGAGAGCAATTTCACGAAGTCGATGGTCCTATTGAATTTAATTACGGAGAGCGGCTTCGTCTCACCTTGGTGAATGACACCATGATGAACCATCCCATACACCTGCACGGCATGTGGATGGAGCTGGAAAATGGCCATGGGCAAGAAATCCCACGTAAGCACACGATAAACCTCATGCCAGCAGCTCGCGTATCAGCCCTCATTTCAGCTGATGCGCGGGGGCGGTGGGCCTTCCATTGCCACCTGCTCTATCACATGGATATGGGTATGTTTCGTGTTGTGCGTGTGAGCTAAGGGAGGCGAGGGTTATGAAGCGACAAATAATGTATACGTTTGCGATCCTATTTGCCTCGCAAGCCTGGGGCTATGAACCGGCTGGTACACCGCAAGACTGGCCAAACCCTATTCCAGACAAGAAACCTTACGGGATGATTTTGGGAGATCGCTTGGAGGCCCGTTTTTCCGATGATAAGGATATCTACGTCTGGGATGTGCAGGGATGGTATGGCGGTAACTATAACCGCCTGTGGATCAAGACTGAAGGTGAGGGAGAGCAGGGTAAATCTCCGGAGGGCGCCGAGGTACAGGCGTTGTTCAGCAAGCGGTTCCTGCCGTTTTGGGACTGGCAGATTGGAATTAGGCATGATTTTGAACCGAGCCCGGATCGTACGCACGGTGTTGTTGGGCTGCAGGGTGTGATGCCGTACGAGTTTGAGTGGGACAGCGCACTATTTGTCAGCGAGAAGGGAGATATCACGGCTCGGATCGAGGCCGAGTACGACTTACGCGTTACGCAGCGACTTGTCTTGCAGCCACGTTTGGAGCTCAACGCGGCTGCGTCCGATGTGCCAGAACTTGGGCTTGCGAGTGGCCTGAACAGCACTGAGCTGGGAGTACGGTTGCGATACGAGGTCAAACGCGAATTTGCTCCCTATGTCGGTGTCTCGTGGGAGAGGCTTTATGGGGACACTGAAGACATAGCCAGACTGGAAGGGGAAGAGACATCGTCTACATTCCTGGTGTTTGGTTTTCGTGCGTGGTTCTAGCGGAAGCTCTGGCGACAGAGGTCAGACTACCTGCGGAGATTTGAGCGGTCTATTCAGTAGCAGGCGAGGTGGTGATCGTATCGCCTTACAAGGGAAAACTGTGCAAGAAAGGTAAGCGCCTATGAAGGAAACGGAATACAAAGAAGATAGCTTGACACTGTTTGCCACGGTCGCGATGGGCATCGGCGTCATGATAGGCGCGGGTATTTTTGCGTTAACCGGGCAGGTCGCGGAATACGCCGGGGCACTTTTCCCGCTCGCGTTTTTGACGGCTGCCATTATCAGCGGCTTTAGTGCCTACTCCTACATTTGTGTTACACGCAAGTATCCCTCCGCCGGTGGTATCGCGATGATACTCGAAAAGGCGTATGGCAAGACTACGATGACAGGTGCGTGCGCTCTACTAATGGCGTTCTCGATGATCATCAACGAGAGTCTTGTTGCGCGCACTTTTGGTACCTATACGTTGCAGCTTTTTGACTCAGCCGATAGCTACTGGATGGTCTCTGCGCTTGCAGTTGGACTCATTTTTGTCGCCTTCTTAGTCAACATTGTAGGTAATTCAGTTATTGGCGCAGTGTCCAAGATTACTGCCGTTCTCAAAATTCTGGGCATAGTCGGAGTCTCAGTCGCGGCTCTGTGGGTCGCCGACTGGTCGTTTAAGCCAGCAGAATCGGAGGTAGGCGAGCCGACGGGCTTCTTGGGGTTTCTGGCAGGCGTTGCGTTAGCGATACTGGCATACAAGGGCTTTACAACAATAACCAATAGCGGCAGTGAAGTGGTCGACCCCCACCAAAATGTCGGGCGAGCGATAATCATCTCTCTCGTAATCTGTCTGTTGGTTTATCTGCTTGTCGCATGGGGTGTGGGATCATCTCTGACAATTCCGGAAATTGTCGAAGCTAAGGATTATGCCCTGGCTGAAGCTGCGCGGCCTGCACTTGGCGAGTATGGTGTTTGGTTCACTGTCGCGATTGCGATCATAGCAACATCGTCCGGCCTGTTAGCCAGCGTCTTTGCCGTATCGCGTATGTTAGCGATGGTTACCGACATGAATATTATTCCGCATAGACACTTTGGTATGCCAGGAGATATCCAGAAGCATACCCTGGTCTATACGGTGGTTTGTGCTGCGCTATTGGCTGCGTTCTTCGATCTCAGCCGTATCGCCTCCTTAGGAGCCATTTTTTATCTCGTAATGGACATGGCTGTTCATTGGGGTGTACTGAAGCACCTTCGAAGCGATGTAAAGGCCAAGGCATGGGTGCTGATCACTGCACTCAGTTTGGATCTAATAATCCTGGCATGTTTTCTTTTTATAAAAGGTGGGTCCGACCCCCTGATCATCATCATTGGAGCGGTCTCCTTAGTCGCAATTTTTGGTTTCGAGAAATACTTCCTGGCGACCAAGCGCTCCGAGGAACAGGGATCAACTGACAGTCACGAAACCCACAGTCATTCATAGCGCAAGCACGCTACTTTCGTTGACAACCGACCTTGCTGTCGATCGGCATCTGGGGTTGGCCCGATACTTGCTTTCAGGTAATACGAGAGCGGTTGTCTGCCTGGAGGTGACAACCGCTAGCGAGAAAACCGCAAATTACATTTAGGGAGGGAAAACTATGAGCCGTACCGCAGTGCTCTATCGGATGGAGACCAAAGACCATATATGTCCCTACGGATTGAAATCGAAGGATCTATTGCAGCGCAAGGGCTTTGACGTCCAGGACCAAAAGCTCACCACACGCGACGAAACGGATAAGTTCAAGCGAGAGCACGGAGTAGAAACCACGCCGCAAACGTTCATTAATGGTGAGCGTATAGGTGGATACAATGCGCTGCGAGAACACTTTGGTATGGACTCCAAAGAAAAAGATGAGAATGAAACCTCCTATCAGCCGGTGATTGCCGTCTTCGCGATGTGCTTCCTGATGGCGCTCGCTGCTATGCTCTGGATGGCGAATGATATCTTCTCCGTGCGAACAATCGAGCTTTTTATTGCCTTTAGCATGTGTGTACTGGCCATTCTAAAGCTGCGTGATCTCTACAGTTTCTCAAATCAGTTTGTGACTTACGACCTTTTGGCGCAGCGTGTTGTGCGTTATGCATATGTCTATCCGTTTGCAGAGGCCTTCGCGGGGCTGGGAATGATTGCGAACGTTCTGATTGTGCC
>Ga0126341_1000262_pt1 | contig 10529 bp, 8 predicted proteins | sample OrbTmetagenome_FD_97057 | JGI IMG/M metagenome (GOLD analysis project Ga0126341, IMG submission 97057) | Coral microbial communities from Florida Keys, Florida, USA - Orbicella T D metagenome | ecosystem: Host-associated > Invertebrates > Cnidaria > Coral | place: Florida Keys, Florida, USA... | reverse complement strand
GTCGCTCGTGGACGCGGAAACGCAGCAGCGCATGGCCGCCCGTGCACAGGCCGGCGCCGACTTCTTTTCCGATTACCGGACCATCGGCGAGATCAACGACTACCTCGATCAGATCGTGGCGGACTTTCCTACTCTCGCCTCGAAGTTTGAGGTCGGCCAGTCGCTCGAAGGCCGCACTGTCTACGGGCTCAAGATCGCGAAGCTCGACCTGATCGATCCTGACGGCGACGAAGCATCCCGCCCGGGCTTCGTCATCAACGGCTGCCAGCACGCTCGCGAGTGGATCAGCCCCGCCAGCGTGATGTACCTCGCCGACCAACTCGTCAACGGATACGGAGGCGACAGCCAGATCACCGAGTACCTCGACGAGCTCGTGTTCTACATCGTCCCCGTCGTGAACCCCGATGGCTACAACTACACCTTCCCGGCAAGCCAGGGCGGAGCGGGCCAACGCCTGTGGCGCAAGAACCGGCGAAACAACGGCAACGGCACCTTCGGCGTCGACCTCAACCGCAACTGGTCCACCGCGTGGGGCCAGCCCGGTTCATCGTCGAGCCCGTCGAGCGAGACCTACCGAGGCACCGGCCCCTTCTCGGAACCGGAATCGACCAACCTGTCAAACTTCATGCTCTCGCTTCCCAATGTGAAGGCCCACCTCGACATCCACAGCTTCAGCCAGCTCATCCTCGGCCCGTGGGCGTACTCCGAAGACTTCTGTCCGCCACGAGAGGAGGAACTCCGTCTCGCACAGAGTCTCCAGGAAGACGCGATGGACTCCGTGTACGGCACGAACTACGAAGCCGGACTCGGGTGCGACGCCCTGCTTTATGTCGCCTCCGGCACGGCACCGGACTGGTCCTTCGACGAACTCGACGCATTGAGCTGGACCTACGAACTCCGCGACACCGGGCAGTTCGGCTTCACCCTCCCGCCCGATCAGATCGTCCCGACCGGCCAGGAGACCGTGGCCGGCGTGCTCTCGCTCGCCGATTTTCTTCTGACCCCGCTGATCATCGAGGCGGACACCCTGCCCGCGCTCGCCGACGCGGACACGCCCGTGCCCGTTGGTATCTCCGTCACCGCCGTCAACAACGAGCAGTTCGCGACCGGCTCGGCCACCGTCTCTTATCGAACGTCGCCCGGCGACGATTTCACAACGCTCGGCCTCGGCGGAATCGGCGGCACCGGCGACCTCTCCACCGACCTGCCCGGCCAGCCTTGCGGCACGCAGATCGAGCTCTTCTTCAGCGCCCAGACCACGAGCGGACAGACCGTCACGCTTCCCGACGACGGCGCCGCCGCACCCTTTGTCATCGACATCACGAACCTGACGACCATCCTCGAGGATAACTTCGACGGCGACCTCGGCTGGATGGTCGGTGCTCCCGACGATGACGCCACCTCCGGCATCTGGGAGCGTGTCAACCCCAACGGCACTTCGGCCCAGCCCGGCGACGCGCTGTTCGGCCCGCTCTGCTACGTCACCGGCCAGCACCCCGGCGGCGGTGACGGCGCGAACGACATCGACAACGGCAAGACGACGCTGTTTTCTCCAGTGCTCGACCTCTCCGCAGCCGGCGACGGCGCGGTCCAGATCCGCTACTGGCGCTGGTACTCCAACAGCACCGGCGCATCCCCCAACGCGGACATCTTCCAGATCGACATCTCCGACGATGCCGGCGCGACCTGGGTCAACGTCGAAACGATCGGCCCCGACGGTCCAGAGACCTCCGGCGGCTGGTTCCAGCACAGTTTTGACCCCGCGACGCTGATCGACCTGACCGACAGCGTCCAGATGCGATTCGTCGCGTCTGATGAAGGTGCCGGCTCGCTCGTGGAGGCCGCCGTCGACGGCTTCGTCGTCCGCTCAACGGGCTGCGAGGATGCCCCGTGCCCCGCCGACACGACCGGAGACGGCTCGGTCGACCTGGCCGACCTGAATCTGGTGCTCGGTAACTTCGGCCAGACCACCGCAGACGGCGACACCAACGGCGACGGCCAGGTCGATCTCGCCGACCTCAACACCGTGCTCGGCGCGTTCGGAGCCGCCTGCCCCTAATCCCGGAAGCAGCGACCGGACCTCTGAATGGTTGATCACCACGCGACCGGCTGGGCCTTACCCAGCCGGTCTTTATCATTTGGGCATTCCCGATCGGTGCTACGGGGTAACCGCACACACGCTCCTACGGATGCCGGGCATACACTCGCCCAATGTCCGAATCCCTGACTGAACGCGTCCACGCCACCTTGACCGCCGAGGACGACGGGCGAGTGTGCAAGGACATCCCCGACGAGGCCTGCGACGAGCAGCCGGAAAACTTCACGCTCCATGTCGCGAGTCTGAGTTGCACCAAAGCGGGCGACGGTCTCGCCGATCCCAAGCTCGTACTCGCCTGGCTCCTCGAGTCGCTCGGCGCTTCCGCTGGCCTGATCGGCCTGCTTGTGCCCGTCCGCGAATCTGGTGCGCTGCTCCCCCAACTGGTCACCGCCGGCTGGATCCGTTCGCTCCCGCGGCGCAAGTGGGCATGGGCCACGGGCAGTGCCGTCCAGGGTCTCTGCGTCGCCGGCATGGCCATCGCTGCATTCACGCTCGAAGGCAACCTGGCGGGTGGTGTGATCGTCGGCCTGCTCGCCGTCTTCGCGATCGCGCGCAGCGTGTGCTCGGTCAGCTACAAGGATGTCCTCGGCAAAACGGTCTCCAAGTCCACGCGAGGCACCGCGACCGGCACCGCCGCCTCGGTCTCGGCGGGCGTCGTTCTCGCCTTCGGACTCGCGATCACGCTCGGGCTGATCCCGCTGACGGTCACATCGATCGCCATCACGCTCTGTGTCGCCGCGGGACTGTGGCTCACCGCGGCGGGGCTGTTTTCCGGCCTCACCGAAGCCGCCGGCTCGACCGAGGGCGGCGGCAACCCGCTGACGGTTGCGATCGATCAGTTCTCACTGCTCAAGACCGACCCGCAGCTCACGCGCTTCATCGCAACCCGTGGCCTGCTGATCTCGACCGCCCTCGCACCCCCCTATCTGCTGACGTCCAGCGCTCAGGCCAACGGCGGCGAAGAGTCCATCGCGAACCTTGGTCCATTTGTCATCGCGTCCTCCGTCGCCGCCCTCACGAGCTCATACATCTGGGGTCGCTTGTCGGATCGCTCCAGTCGCAAGGTGCTCATGCTCGCGGGAATCATCGGCGGACTGACCCTCCTCGCCAGCGCAGCCATCGGTTGGCTCGGCGTCGTCGCGCAGAACGGTTCTTCATGGGTATTCGCCGGCCTGCTCTTTGTCCTGATGGTCGCTTATCGAGGCGTGCGTATCGGTCGCTCAACGCACATCGTCGATATGGCCGCGCCCGACACCCGCGCCGCGTACACGGCCCTGTCGAACACAATCGTCGGCCTGCTCCTGCTCATCGCCGGCGGCTTCGCCGCGATCGCCGAGTGGGCGGGGAACGAGGTCGTGCTCGCACTATTCGGCATGATGTCCTTGGGTGCCACGCTCGTCGCGCTCGGCTTGAACGAGGTCCAGCAGCGCGATCAGGCTTCCTGACCCGACCGACGCGCGATGGCTCTCGCCAGCAGCGCCGCGTTGCGCGCGTTCGCCTTGTACCAGACGTCCGGCACGACGCCGATGACCGGGATCAGCCCGACCAGCCAGTCGATCAGAAGGTTCAACACCATCCGCAGCGCCACGCCGATGCCCAGACGCAACCGCAACGCCTCGAACACCGGGTACAACCCGATGACAAGCATGATTGTGTCGCCGGCCAGCGGCAGCACACTCACGATCGCGTCCCAGCCGAAGCGCACCGACGTTCCGGGCAGTCGGAACCGGCTGTCGAGGAGCTTCGCCAGAACATCGGCCCGACGCTGTGCCCTCTCAAAGCCGGCTCGGTTCAGATGCTGCGGATGATCCAAATCGCTTGGGCCCGTCAAAACAGTGAGTCGGATCGGCCGGATGCACCACAGGCATCCGGGACCATCCTACACTCTGGTTCGGCACCTGCCCTCAGCCACCGCACAACGCCACGGACCACGCATTGACCTCGCCCGACACCACACCGCCCGACATCGAACTCAAAGCCGAGAGCACGCTCCCGACCGAGTTCGGGGCGGTTCGGCTGATGGTATTCCATAGCCCGGGCAACGAGGACGATCACCTCGCGCTCGTCGTGGGCGAGGTGGCGGATGCCGAAGGGGTGCTCGTCCGGCTCCATTCCGAGTGCATCACGGGCGACCTGCTCGGCTCACTCCGCTGCGACTGCGGCGAGCAGTTCGCCGAGTCCCGACGGCTTATCCACGAAGCCGGCCAGGGCGTCCTGCTCTACCTGCGCCAGGAAGGTCGTGGCATCGGGCTCGTCGACAAGCTTCGCGCGTACCAGTTGCAGGACTCGGGCATGGACACCGTCGAGGCCAACCTCGCCATCGGGCATCAGGCCGACGCGCGCGACTACGGCATCGGCGCCGCGATTCTGCGCTCGCTCGGCGTCGGCTCCGTGCGTCTGCTCACGAACAACCCCGACAAGATCGACCAGCTCAAGCGCTACGGCATGCCCGTCGCCGAACGCGTCGCGCTGCAGCCCACGCCCCGCGAGGAGAATCTCCGATACCTCGCGACCAAAGTCGAGGCCATGCGACACGACATCGAACTGCCCGATGCCAGCGCCCGCGCCGAATCCGACTGATCTCCCGGCCCGGTCGGATCAGCCGTTGATCGCCCGCTTCAGGTCGATCGCGAGTTGCTCGATCTCGTTCGGGTCATCGCCGCGATACCGACCGACAACCTGCCCCTCCGGGTTGATCACCAGAAACGAGTTCGGGTGGATGATGTTGCCCATCGTGGAGCCGTCCGGCAGCGTGATCAGATTGTTCGGGTTGCCGTCCTCCCGAGGCGGGATGAACCCAAGCGATGACATGAACTCCTGAATGAGTTCCGGCTCGCCGCGAACCAGTTTCCAGCGCTCGTAGTCCACGCCCATGTCGGATGCGTACTGGTTCAGCCGCTCGACGGTGTCGTTCTCCGGGTCCATCGAGACGCTCATGAACCGCACAGGCTCGTCCCGCAGCGTCTGCGACTCCGCGAGCCGGTACATGTTCCCCTGCAGCGTCGGGCAGGCCAGCACGCAGTGCGTGAACATGAAGCTCATGACCGTCCAGTCGCCGCGCAGCTCCGAGTTATCGATCGGATTCCCGTTCTGATCGACCATCGAGAACGGGACGATCTCCATGCTCTCGTACGCCGCAGGGTTCATGAGCGGCGTGTTCGGATCGACGGGACGCGAGCCGGCGGGTTTGGTCGTCAGGATCGTCGCGATCAGCGCCAGCAGCAGCCCCGCTACCGCGGAAACAACCCAGAACATCGGTGACTTGGACATCAAAACGCGCCCCGAAAGCAGGAAAGAAACGCACGCAGAATCGTAGGCCGGTCACGCATCGCCGGCACCGCGTCGCCCGCCGCTCCGACGGATCGTCAGAAGCAGCAGCCCGATGCTCGCGAACGGGAAGAGCACCGTTACCGACCACGCAATCGCCCCGGCGTCGCCGGTGGCACCGATGCCAGATCCGACGCAACCGTGCACCCAGTGCAACGGGTTCGCCTTCATCACGATCGACAGCCAGCCCGACGCACCGTGCACGGGGAACATCGCTCCGCTAAGCACCCACGCCGGAAGCAGCAGGATGTTCATCACGCCGTGGAAACCGGCGACCGAATCGATCCGCCACGCGAGCGCAAGCCCGATGCTGAGCACTCCGATCGCGCCGCAGAAGAGGGCGATCGTCGAGGTGATGAGCCCGGCCGCCCCGGCTCCGGTGCCGTCGATCAGGAACACCGACGCCAGCACCGCGATGCCCTGCAGCGTCGCGAGCACGCACGCCGGGAGCAGCTTCGACATCGCGACCGTCCAGAGCGACACCGGGCTTACCAGCACCGCCTGCAGGAAGCCGGAGTGCCGGTCCTGAATCAGACCGATGGCCCCGAAGATCGTGCCGAAAAGCACGACCATCAGCGCGATACCGGGGAGCAGGTACACCGAGTACGACGAGGTATCCTCTCCGGGGAGCGTCATCGAGCCGGCGAAGCCGCTCGCGGCGAGCAGCCAGAACACCGCCGCCGTACCCAGCGTCGCCACGATCCGCGTGGGCTGGCGCCGGATGCGGACGAACTCGCGTGAGATGAGTTCCCCGAGCGCCGAACTCACGCCGCCACCTCCTCGGATTCGTTCGACCGGGCGAGCATAAACCGGTACGCGCTGACGAAGTCGGGCGAGCGCACCTCAACCGCGACGCCCCGTCGGCTTTGCTTGAGGGCCCAATGCTCGATCTGCTCGCGATCGCCCCCGACGATCGTTGAGTCCCCAGCCCGCCACGATCGGAGCGAGCCGGCCTCCGTGCCACCGCTGGCCGCGACGATTGCTATCAATTCACAGCCGCCGAAGGTTCGGGAAGCGACCTCGTCGGGCTCTCCGGACTCCGCGACCCGACCGGCGTCAAGCACGATCACCCGGTCGGCAAGGCGGATCTCGTCGGGCGAGTGCGAGGACATGATCAGCGTGAACTCTGGATCGCCAGCGATCATCTCGCGCAGCAGACGGAGGAACACGTCCCGGCTCGATGCGTCCAGCCCGGCCAGCGGCTCGTCGAGCAGCAGCAGCGACGGCTCCGACACCAGCGCTCGAGCCAGGTCGGCCCGACGCGCCAGTCCACCCGACAGCGCGCCGACACGATCATCCAGCCGACCCGCGATCCCGACCCGTTCAGCACACGCACGCACGCGATTACCCGCGTCGGTCACGCCGTACAACGCGGCCTGCGCCCGCAGGTTCTCGCGGACGGTGAGCAGTCGGTCCAGGCCCGGAGACTGAAACACCACGCCGGTGCGCATCGCGCTCTCGCGCCGGCTGACTTCTGTTCCTTGCTCATCGAGATACTGCACGGCGCCGCCCTGTGGCTCTTCGATGCGGGCCAGCAGACGCAGCAGTGTCGATTTTCCCGAACCGTTTGCGCCGACGAGCGCCACGCGCTGCCCACGCCGGATGCCCAGCGAAACACCGTCCAGCGCGATGCGCCGTACCCGCTGACGCCCCGACCGGGTGCGATAGACCTGACGGAGTCCCTCAGCCCGGAGCAGCGGCGAAGTCACCACAGGCGGTGCACGATGAACGCGTCGATCAGCATCGCCGCGAGCACCGCCGGGAGGTAGAGGATGGAAACGATGAACACGACCAGCGCTCGCTTGTTGGTCCGCTCCCGCAGGAATTCAAGCGTCGACCAGAGCATGACAAGCCCGCAAATCAGAGCGACGACCACGTAGGTCAGGCCCAGAACCGAGGAATCACCCGCGACGCCGTGACGAGTGATCGTCACCGCGGGGAGAAACGAGACCGGGATCAGCGTCGCCGCCCAGATCACCGACGCCCGCGCTGTCTTGATACCCGTCGGGTCCACCGACGGGAGGACGCGATACCCCCCCGCGGCGTAATCGTCGCGATACTTCCAGCTGATCGCCATCACATGCGGGATCTGCCACACGAACATCAGCGCGAACAGCGACCAGCCGCCCGGATCGAGCAACCGTTGCCACGCCGAGGTGCCTGGCTCGCCGACCACGGTCCCCGACGCCGCCGCCCAACCGACCAGCGGCGGCAGCGCACCCGGGATCGCGCCGACCAGCGTCGAGAGCGGCGTCACCGCCTTCAGCGGGGTGTAGAACAGCACGTACGACAAAATCGTCGCCAACGACACAACCGCCGCGGCCGGCGTCGCACCGAACCACAGCATCGCGACTCCGGCGATCGAAAACGCGATGCCCGCGAAGTAACCGACGCGTCGGCTCACGCGTCCGATCGGAATCGGTCGAGAAGCGGTCCGGCGCATGCAGGAATCGCGCTCGACTTCCGCAGCCTGATTGAGCGCGTTCGCGCCCGCCGCCGAAAGCGCCGTACCGACCAGGCAGAACACCGCGACCCACAGGTCTGGGACCGCGCCGATCGATCCGATCAGGTAGCCAACCGCAGTCGCAACAACCACCATGCGAACGATGCCCGGCTTGCTGAGTTCGACCAGAACCGCCAGATGTTCGCGCGCGACGGCCCACCGCGATGCGCGGGCATCGAGCGCGTGGGGAATCATGCTCTGGTCGAACTGGGCCATTCGTCCGGGGCCTCGCGATACGATTGCGATGAAGCAGTAATAATCACTGTCAGCCAAGAATTCTATCGCTTGGGATGGCTCGGAGTATAGCCACGCTCCCGAGAAACCGCCCGGATCGGACCGAGCAGCCCGGTTCGACTACTGCTCGGGGTCTGGCAGTCGCAGATCCAGCCAGACGGGGAAGTGGTCACTCACGTCGTAGACCAATGAATCGAGGCTTTCGTGGCTGAGGCTGGACGCGCTCGGGAGGTCGGCTTCGCCCCGTACGATGCCTCCCCGCACGACGATTGACCCCCTGGTGGGCAGGACATAGTCCACGCGCAGGCCGAACTCCGCTGTCGCATCGGGTCGGAGCACGCGACCTCGAACCTCCAATTCCAACTCGCTTTGTGGTGTGAAACTCCCATCCATGAGCGGGTTGGCGAGCAGACACATGCTGACCGGATTGTCCAGACTGTCCCCGGCGATCGGATCGGAGTTCAGGTCGCCCATGATCACCGCGGGGTCGTCGGACGCGCCTCCCGAAACGCCGCTGTCGTCGACGATCCATTCGGCCTCTCGGAGGTACTCCGCCCAGAAGCGGATCTCGTCGTGATTCCGACGCCCGTTGCGATCCTCCGGCCCATCGAAGACCGGCGGCGTCGGGTGCGACGCCAACACACGCAGGACCGAACCGTCTTCGAGACGCACCGGGACGTCCCAGTGGCTCTTCGAACTCAGCGGCAGTTTGGCCAGCATCTCGTCCGTGTACCACGGCTCGGACTCCGGAACCCGCTCGCCGTCACCCGCAGGGAGCAGCGCGTCTGGCATGGACTGCCAGAGCAACGACTGGAACGTCCGGGCCTCGTCGCGCTCGATTTCGAGCGGGGAAGCGACAAAGAGTCCCATCGCGTAATGCCCCGGGAACTCACCGTAGCCGAGCGCATCGTTGCCGTACTCGCGCGAACCCGGTTCGAACACGACCTGACCGTCGCGATTCAGGTCCAAACCGCTGTGGATACCCGTGTTCGACGGCTCCTGAAAGACCTGATACTCGCGGTCTCCAAGCCCCAGATGGGCCCGCTGCTGGCGAATCAGCTGGGCGAACGCCTCGCCGCTCAGCGGTTCGGCGCTGATGAAGTCGTACTCGAGTTCGTTGACCAGCAGGATATCTGGGTCGATCGCCGCGATCAGACGGGCGGCGTACCGAGCCCGGTTCGCGCCCTCGTTGTCGTCGCCGCGACCGGCCGCCATGATGTCGTCGTAGCGCAGATCCTCAATGTTGAAGGTGCAGACGCGCGTCAGCGTGTACGGCTCTTCCTCGATCGTCAGCGCGTCCTCAGCGGGCGCCGGTTCGTCTTCCGACGCCGCCACGATGTCAGTACGATCGCCAGACCCGACCGCGTCCGCAGCCTGCGGTTCGGTCGGTTCCTCGCACCCGAAAAACGCGAGCGCGAGCGCACCCGCTGTTCCGATCAGTGATCCGGCCCATCCACGCTTCATCTCAGACCCTCGGAAGGAGCATCGACGCCCGCCGAGCGTTCGACGGCCACCGCCTTCATTCTATTGTGCGACCCGATCAGACGGCGTACCGTATGCTGATTTTTGACGCCCCTGTAGCTCAGCTGGATAGAGCATCGGACTTCTAATCCGACGGTCGGAGGTTCGAATCCTCCCGGGGGTGCTTTGCGGGCCACAATTCGCGGACGTCGCTCTCGGCGCGCGCAGACGCGGTTTTGCCCAAATGAACCGAGTTCGGGTGCCGCAATCGCCGACGAGGGTCAGCGGTATAGGCTTGCAGAGCGTTCCTTCTGACACGGCATCTCGAAACGGCCCGGACATGCACCGCACCCTGAGTTCCAGCGTCTGCTTCTTCATCATGTCCCTGGCGATCGTCGTCTCCCCGGCACTCGTCACCGCGCAGTCCGGCAACGGGCGCCAGATCACCAAGCCACCCGTCACGGTTTCCGCCGAGGTGGTCGACTTCGGCGATGTCCCGCCGCGCACCAAAGTGGTTCGCACCGCGCGGATCAACAACGACTCTGACAAACCCATCCGCATCACCGGCGTCCGTGTGTCCTGCGGCTGCACGATCGCTGAGTGGCCCGAGGAGTGGATCCAGCCCGGCGGTTTCGCCGAGGTCGAACTCACGTTCGACAGCGGCGACCTGTGGGGCCCGGTGCAGCGGTACGCCCTGCTCGTCGTCGAGGGCTACAACCGTCCGCTGCGCATCACCACGAAGGCGCACGTGAACACGGGGATCCGCGCATCGCGCATGTACGACCCCCCGGGCCAGATGCTCGCCGGTCGCATCACGCTTCACTCAACCGACGGCGTTCCATTCACGGTGCGGAGCCTGAGCTTTGCCACCCAAGCGAACGGCTCGGAAGATGCGCCCGGCACGAT
>Ga0126341_1000261_pt1 | contig 10555 bp, 6 predicted proteins | sample OrbTmetagenome_FD_97057 | JGI IMG/M metagenome (GOLD analysis project Ga0126341, IMG submission 97057) | Coral microbial communities from Florida Keys, Florida, USA - Orbicella T D metagenome | ecosystem: Host-associated > Invertebrates > Cnidaria > Coral | place: Florida Keys, Florida, USA... | reverse complement strand
CCGGGCCGCCCCTCAAGCCGAAGGAGACGAAGCCATCCCTGCAGGGCCAGATTTCCCGGGTGCCCCCCAGGTCCGCTCCCTGGCGCGTGCCCTTGCGACCGGTCCTGGGATACTGCCCCGCGCCGCCCATGTTGGCGATCATGACCGCCTCCTGCATGGACAGGTCCACGAGCTGGGGTCGCCCGGTCGCCAGGGCACTGAGCACGGCGAACACCGCCTCGGCGCCGCAGTGGGCGTAGCCGGCGGGCTCCGAGCAGCGCAGCGGCGCGCGGTCGGGGAAGCCGGTGCAGTTCATATTGCCGCAGGCGGCCATGATGCCGATGTCGCTGGCGCGCCAGCCGGACCGTGGCCCGTCGAGCCCGAAGGGGGTCGCCTTCAGCCACACCGCCTGGGGTGCCCGGTCGCGCTCGATGGACAGCGCCCCGGGAAACCCCGGGGTCTCCAGAACGATGTGGCAGCCGACCAGGAGGGCCTCGATGCGGCGGTCGTCCTCGCGGTATTCGACGCTGCTCTTGCCCGCGTCCCAGGCCAGGTGCCGCAGCGAGCGCCCGTCTGCGGACAGGGGTGCGGCGGTGCGCAGGGGATCGCCGCCGGGCGGCTCCAGCTTCACGACCTCCGCGCCCATGTCCGCCAGCAGGCGTCCGGTCATTGCCAGCGGTTCACCGGCGATGTCCAGGACGCGGACGCCTTCGAGCAGCTTTACCGTCACCTGGTTACCGTCACCCAGTTGTCAGTCCGTGGAATCCACGAGGTACTCCCCGTAATTCACACCCTCGATCTCTGCGGCCTCATCGCGCAGCCGTGCCAGCGCCTTGTCCACCAGTTTGTTCACCTGGATCTTCTGGTTGCCGGTGAACTCGAGATCGTCCTCCGTGAACATGAGAATTTTCTTCGGCTGTTTGTAGACTGCCAGTTTCTCTTTCAGGAAGGCGCTGATCTCGGCGGCGTCCAGCTCGGTGCCTTCCATCGCCACCGCGCAGAGCACGATGACCTCGCCCAGAGTGGGGTGGGGCGCCCCGAACGGAATACCGGTGCGCATGTTGGGGAAACCGAGCAGCGACTCCTCGATCTCCATGGGGCTGACATTCGCCCCCCCGGTCTTGATCAGGTTGGAGATGCGGCCCTTCCAGTGCACGTAACCCTCTGCGTCCAGGTGGCCGCCGTCGGCGCTGTGGTAGTAACCGTCGGCGTCGAAGGTCGATTCGGGGTCCACCTTGTAGTAGCCGCGCATGAGGGTCAGCCCTTTCACGGCGATCTCACCTTCCTCGCCAACCGGCAGCGCCTCGCCGGTCCCGGGGTCCAGGATGCGCACGCTCATGCCCGCGCGGGTCATGCCCGAGGTGCCGTTGCGCAATGCCACGGGCGCGTCGGCGGGCAGGTTTGCGGTGAAGGTAAACGTCTCGGTCATGCCGAAGGAACCCTGGGTGCCCCACAGGTCCTCCTCGGGCGGAATATCCGGGTTGAGCCGGTAGACCTCCTTGTCGATATGCGACAGGTCGAGTTCCGCGCACAGGGGATGCTCCGCCATGGCCTTGGCCTGGTGCGGCCAGGCCTGGGTCGCGTTGGCGCGCTCGTCCACGATGAGCTGCAGCGCCGCGCCGGGATCGAAGGTCTCCTGGAGGACCAGGGTCGCCCCCGCCGCGATCGTCGCCCCCAGCGCCATGCAGATACCGGCGGACCAGAACATCGGGTAGGTGGTCCACACGCGGTCCTCGGGGGTGAAGCGCATCTCGTCCGCGATCAGCCAGCTCTGGATGACCGCCGCCCGCTGCATGTGCAGCACGCCCTTGGGCCGCGACGTGGTGCCGGAGGTGTAGATGATCAGGCCGTCGTCCGCAGGCAGTACCTCCCCGATCATCGCGTCCAGGACCGCGTCCGGGAAGTCGTCGCCTCGTGCCAGGAACTCGTCCCAGGCGAGTACGCCCCCGCTGGAGGTGTCCAGGCCGAGCGCCACCGCGTGGCGCAGGTGCGGTGCGCGTGAATCCAGCAGCGGACCGTCGCTGAATCCCGGGAAAATCTCCAGCAGCTCGGCGTGGAAGTCGTACTTCAGGAGATTCTTCTGGAACAGGAGCAGGGCGCTGTCCGCGTGACGCAGGATGTATTCCCTCTCGTCCCTGGTGGCAAAGGTATTCACCGGCGCCAGTACGGCGCCGATCATTGCCGCGGCAAAAGACGCCACGGCAAACTCGGGGCGGTTGGCCATGTGCAGTGCCACGCGCTGCCCCTTGCTGACCCCGCTGGCCGCCAGCGCCTTGGCGAGGCGGCGGGAGTCTGCCAGCAGGCGATTTGCCGTGTAGTCCCGGCCCTCGAAGCGGATGACGACGCGGTCGCCGTGGCGCTCCGCGACGTCCTCGATGAAGCGGCCCCAGGTGTAGCGCGCGTAGTCGGGCTGCAGGGTGACGCCGGTTTCGATAGCCATTGTGGGATACCCCCTACGGACGCTCGGCTGCCGGCTTGTCCTCCGTGGGCAGGCGCACCTCGGCGCCGCCGGTGGCCAGTACCGCGTCGTCCTGGTTGGTCATGGTCACCTGGACTACCGCGAGGGGCTGCCCGGTCATCGGGTCTTCCTTGACGTTGGTCACCTCACCGTTGAGCAGGGTGAGGTCACCGGTCATCGCCGGTGTGCGGTAGGAGAACTTGCTGTGAATGACGTCACTCCAGATGCCGCCCCAGTTGGTGATGTAGTCCAGGATCCAGGCGCCCATCGAGGCGCCGTAACCGTAGGCGCGGGGCAGGCCGATCAGTTGCGCGTACTCCTGTTGCACGTGCCCGCGCGAGGGGCCGTGGTAGAGGCCGTCGAGATGGGTCGGATCGACGGCGCCCTTGTCGAAGTCGCGCGCCATCTCCGGCAGCCAGCCCGCGTCGTAGAGCGAGGAGGGCAGGCCGTCGGGGCGGAAGGTGTGCCAGATGGTGAAGGGGTACGCGCGCCACTCGGTGGTGAAGCTCGCGATGGTGTGGGGCCCGATGATGCGTTCGGGCAGTTGCTCCCCGGCCACCACGTTCAGCTTGCGCTTGTTGGCGTTGGCCTGCACCTCGGCGAAGTAGGTCATCTTCTTGCGCTCGATTTCCATGAGCTGGTCCTCGGTCCAGGTCGGGTCCACCTCCTCGGAGAACTGGGAGCGCTTGCGCGCCTCCTCCGCCAGGTAGCGGATGGACGTCGAGCGCTGCTTGCAGATGAACTCGCCGTTCTGGTTGACGTACTCCGTGTCGCCGCGGGAGAACATGGTGGGCCCCGCGAAACCGGTCTGGGTGACCTTGTAGTCGAACAGCATGCGCGAGCGGGTGATCTGGTCGCCCGGGCGGATGCGCGGACCGTAAAACCACCACTCGTCGCCGCCGAAAAGCATGTGGGTGCCCTCGATGTTGCCCTGGATGGCGGGGGCGGCGCCGTGGCTGTCGTCGGTGCACACGGCGAAGGACTGGGGTGCCACCAGCTCGCCAAAGCGGCTGTCCTCGGCCTCCGCGATGCTCTCGTCGTAGTACAGCGGGTTGGAATTCTGCATGCCCTGGGCCCAGCGGCGGATATCGTTCGGCGCCACCGGGTCCTTCATCTGGCCGCCACCGAGGGGTACACCCACCCACAGGTCGACGGGACTGGTGTCCATCTCGACGATGTCCCCGGTGCCCTTTTCAGCTGGTTTGTTCATGGATTCTCTCCGTCGTGGGGCTCTGCTAGCCCATCATTGCAAAAATTTTCAAGCCCGGCGCAACTCGTAGTCGCCGGCGTCGTCCACCAGGGCGTTCCAGCCCGGGTAGACGACGATCGTGGTAAAGGTCTCCTCGATGATCGCCGGGCCCGGGATCTCGTGTCCGGGGGCGAGTTCGGGACCGCGGTAGATGTCTATCTCGGCGAAACCCTGGCCGAGATTCGCGCGGCGCTGCTTGCAGGGCGATGCGGGTTTACGCCCGGCCTCGGAACCACCGTGAAAGGGCGGCTGCGGTATCTGCGTGGAGGCGACGAGGCGCACGCCGGTAATCTCCGGCGGCTCACCCTCGCGGGCGTGGCCGTACTCCGCCTGGTGCAGGGCGTGGAAACGCTGCGCCATTTGCGCCGCGAGTCCGTCGTCGACAAAGGACAGGTCACGCGCGCCGTCGACCTCTGCGGCGTCGACGGTCAGCGACCAGTTCTGTCCCGGGTAGCGCAGGTTCACCTGGTAGCGGCAGCGCACGTGGCCGCGATCGAAGCCCGCCTCCGTGAAAAAGCCGTCGGCGCGCACGTCCAGTTCCTCCCAGAGCTGTCGCAGGCGCTGGGGGTCGGCGCTGTCGGCCGGGGTGATGTAGGAGCGCTCCTCGTCGATGCAGGGCTGCGCGGTCAGTGCGCCGGTGGCGGAAAATCCCGGCGAGGTGCGCGGTACAAGCACGCGGTCGATCCCCAGTTCCTGTGCCTGTATGCCGGCGAACACCGGCCCGTTGCCGCCGTAGGCGAGCATGGTCAGGTCCTGGGGGTTGCAGCCTTTTTCCGCGGTGAGGCGGCGCACTGCCTGGGTCATGTTTGCGTTCACCACGCGCCAGCAGTCGAAGGCAGCTTCCTCCACACTGCAGTTCATCGGCCCGGCGACATGCTCCTCCAGCGCCGCGTCCACACCGCTGCGGTCGAGCTGGAAACTGCCGCCGGCAAAACCAGCCTCGTCCGAGAGCAGTCCCAGTACGAGGATGGCGTCGGTGACCGTGGGCTGTTGTCCGCCGCGGCCGTAACACACCGGCCCGGGTTCGGCGCCGGCACTGGCGGGACCGACGTGCAGGGTGCCCCCCTCGACGCTGCAGATGGAGCCGCCTCCCGCGCCCAGGGTTTCCACCTGCACCATGGGCACGGCGACGAGGTAGCGGTGATGCCAGTTCCAGCCCGACTCCGCGGGCGCGGCGCCGGCCTGGATGACAGACACGTCGTAGCTGGTACCGCCCATGTCGACGCAGAGCAGTTCCGTCGCGCCCTTGGCCGCCCCGGTGGCGGCGCCACCGATCACGCCCCCCGCGGGGCCGGAGGACAACACCCGCACCGGGCTGCCGGCGAGGTATTCCCGGGTCATCACGCCGCCGTTCGACTGCATCAGCAACAGCTTGCGCGTGTAGCCTGCGTCGCGCAGTCGCTCTTCCAGGCGGTCGATGTAGTGGGTGACCCGGGGTCCGACGTAGGCATTAACGGCCGTGGTGCTGGTGCGTTCGAACTCCGGCGATTTGGGCAGCACCTGGTGGGACAGGGACAGGTGCGCATCGGGCATGGCTTCGCGCACCAGTTCCGCCAGGCGCAGCTCGTGGGCCGGGTTGGTGAAACTGAACAGCGTGGAAATGGCGACTGATTCGACCTGTTGTTTCTTCAGGCGGGCGATGGCGGCGCGCGCGGCGTCCTCGTCCAGGGGCGTGTGCACGCTGCCGTCGAAGCGCACGCGCTCGGGAATACCGAGTCTGCGGCGTCGCGGGACGATCGGCTGTGGCGGTCCCAGGCGAATATCCCAGATATCCTCCTTGTACCCCCGGCGCAGCTCCAGCTCGTCGCGGAAACCCTCCGTGGTGAGCAGGCCGGTGCAGGCGCCGTTCATCTCGATCAGCGTATTGTCGGCGACGGTCGTGCCGTGAATGATGGCCTCGGTGTCCGCGAGGAGTTCGCCCAGCGTGCGCTGTTCGATGTCGGCGAGCCGTTCCAGGCCATGGATAACCCCGATGGAGCGATCTTCCGGGGTGCTGAGGTTCTTGTGCAGCACCAGCTCCCCGTCGCGCAGCAGGGCGAAGTCGGTGAAGGTGCCGCCGATGTCGATACCGATGCGGTAACTCATCCCGCGGCAGTCTCCCGGCGCTCCCGGCGCAGCTGCTCGGTGGCGGCGATGTCGACCGCGACGTCGCAGTTCTCAACCGAACCGGTGAGAATGACCCCGTAGCGCTCCCGGGCGGCGTCCATGCTCACGTACTCGTCCATGACGTCCTCGCACACGGCTTGTGGGTCGCGCTGCAGCGGATCGTCGAAGCCTGCGCCGCCGCCGTACTGGTAGCTGGTGACGGCCCCGGCGGGCAATTGGGCCTGAATGGCGTTCTCCACCTCGAACTCGTCCTCGGTGCCGACGAGGAAGTGATTGCTGTAGGGTGCCGCGTCGTCCCCGCCGCAGAGGCCGCGCAGGGGGTGTTTGCGCGACACCATCCAGGTCATCGCGGAGACGGGCTCCAGTACCTGCTTGGTATTGCGCGTACCTGGCTGGCCGCGCCAGCGACCTGCGCCGCCGGTGTCGGTGGTCATTTCACGGGACAGGTTCAGCACCGGGAAGCGGCTCTCGGCGTCTTCCGCGGTGGCCAGGATCAGATTGCCCAGGCCGGCGCACATGGCGCCCCAGCCGTCCAGTCCCTGGGTGGCGGAGGCGTCGGAGGCGCGCACGTCCACGCCCTGGTCCATCCACATCTCCCCGCCCTCGGTCATGCCGATGACGGCGCTGGGCATCCCCAGCTTGTAGACCTGGGGCGCGGAGCGTTCCGGCAGGATGGGGGAGAGGGCGATGCAGATGGCTTCGCCGACCTCCACCGCCGGGTGGAAGGCGCCGAGTGCCGCGGGTTTGTTCGGCGGGGGCTGCAGTATGGAACCCTCGGGGATGACCATCTCCACCGCGTAGAACAGGCCCTCGTTTTTGAGGATGTCCGGGGCCACCATCGAGGCGAGCTGGGCGATGGCGTAGCCGCGGGTATTGGCGTAGGTGTTCCAGACGTTGACCAGCTCGGGCCGGTTGTCCGAACCGGTCATGTCCACGGTGAGCTGGTCGCCCTCGACGCGGCAGTTGATATTCACATGCACGTCGGGATTGCCGGCGGTGTCCTGGTCGATCCAGACCTCGCCGGGATAGTCCCCGTCGGGCCACCCGGCCACCGCTTCGCGGAAGCGCCGCTCGGTCTGGTCGATGTTGTAGTTGACCGCGGCCTTGACGGTGTCGACGCCGTAGCGCTGGACAATGTCCTGCAGGGATTCGACACCCGCCTGCACGGCGCTGATCATGGCCGCGATGTCCCCCGCGAAGGAGGGGAAGCGGTTGTTCCTGATCAGGAGGTCGATCACGTCGCGGCGCGGCTGCCCGCGATGTACCAGCTTGAGCACCGGGATACCCATGCCCTCGCCGAAGATATCCGTGCTGTCCACGGAAAAACCGCCGGGGTCCTTGCCGCCGGTGTCGCCCTGGTGTGCCTGCAGGGCCTGGATCAGCACCAGTTCGCCGCGCTCGTCGAACAGCGGTGCGTAAACGGTGTAGTCGGGCAGGTGACCGCCGCCGTAATCGGGGTCGTTGCCGACAAACACATCGCCCGGTCCCCAGTCGTCGTTGTCGAAATTTTCCAGGCCCCAGCGCACGGCGAGGGGCGATACGAACAACAACTGGGGAATGCCCACCGATATGCCCGCGAGTCGCCCGTTGCCGTCGATAATGGACGCGTTGCGCTCGTTGGACTGGTTGATGATGGCGGACGATGCCGCGCGGCCGAGGTGCGTCGCCACTTCGAAGCACACGGTTTCGAAGGCGCCGTTGATGATGCTGGCGGTGACGGCATCGACGGCGGCGTCCGTCGCCAGCGGCGGGCGCTTCGCCACCAGCCGGCGGTTCAGTTCGAAGGACATCTGTGTTCCTCCCGGAACGGGGGTTCGCGGGCCTGTTTATTTATGACAGGCAACTTGCAAACAGTGTATTACATGATGCCTGTTACTGAAAGTGCGCCCGCGGGCGCCCCCGGGGTACCGGTTATCTCCCGGGCGGGCGCCCCAAGGCCAGCTCGACAGCCCCCGGGGCATCCGAGGGGCGCGGCGCAGGGCGCTGGAGAGCGGGCCGGATTTGGGGGAAAATGAAGGTCCGCCCGGGCACGAGTTTCGGGCAGGACGGAGAGCCGGCAATGAAAATAACGGCAATGCTCACCGGGATACGCGAGCGCCACCTGTACCGCGTGATGGTGATCTACGCCGCGGTGGCCTGGCTGCTCGTGCAGGTCGCGGATGTCGTCGCCGAGAGTTTCGACTGGCCCGAGCTGGCGATGCAGGGAATTATCGTGCTCGCTGTGGCGGGCTTTCCCCTGGTCCTCGCGTTGTTCTGGTTTATCGCGCCGCGGCGCGAGGAGACGCGCGACGAGGCGGTGCCCGCACCGATCGTCGCCGGTGGCGGCAAACCCTCTTTGCTGGTGTTCCCGTTCGACTGCTACTCGGATGAGCGCGGCGATCAGTGGGAGGCCGACGCGCTGACCGAGGACATCACCACAATGGCCGCGCGTTTTTCAGAGTACGCGGTGATCGCGCGCAACACCGCTACGGCCTACAAGCAGAAAGGATTCGATACCCGCGAGCTGCGGGCAGATCTCGGCGTGCGCTATGTACTGGAGGGCAGTCTGCGCCGGCTACCGGGCAGTATTCGCGTCACCGCCCAGCTGATCGAGACCGAAACGGGCGCGCACCTCTGGGCGGAGAACTACGACCGCCCGGCGGATCAATACACCCAGTTACGCGATGAGTTGTGTCGCGCCATTGCGCTCAAGCTCGGCAACGAACTGACCCGCGCGGAGATGCATCTTTCCCGGCGCAAGGCGCCGGCGGAGTGGGATGCCTGGGATTTGTACCAACAGGCGAAGGGCAAACTGCAGTTCTCGGGCTGGAGCAGTGCAAGTTTCCGGGCGGTGGCCGACCTGTTGGAGAAAGCCATCGAGAAAGACCCGGGCTACGCTAATGCCCATGCCTACCTGGCGTTGATACTGGCCCTGGGTTACTGGGCCCGCCTGTTTCCCGACCGCGAGGCGACGTTCGACGCGTCTCTCGCCGCCGCTGAACTGGCGATGTCCCTGGCGCCGGAATCCTCCGAGGTGCTCGGTTTTGTCGGCTGCGCCCTGTCGGATCTCGGCCAGCACGAGCGCGGTGTGCCGATTATCGAGCGCGCCATCGAGCTCAACCCGTCGAACTCCCAGGCGTTTGCCGCCCTGGGCGCGGCCAAGGTGGTCTCCGGCCGTTTGGACGAGGGAATCGAAAACCTGCGACACGCGGTTGAACTGAGTCCCGCGGACCCGGGGCTGGCGCCCTGGTCGGCCATCCTGAGCGTGGCCGAATCCTACCTCGGTCATCACAGCTCGGCGCTGGGGTGGGCGGAACGCGCGCGCAAGGCGGATCCGCGCTATTTCGGCGCTTACGTCGCGCTGGCGATGGCCAACGCGGGGCTGGGCCGGGAGGAGGAATCGCGGCTAGCGGTGCAGGAGGCCCTCAAGGCGAACCCGGACCTGACGGAGGAGTCGATCACCGCCCTGGTCGGCGAGCCCGCCTGGGCGGCGCTCGCGGGAATAGGAATATCGCTGCCCCAGGAGGGCGATGGCACCGGCGGCTGAGCGGCGACTCAGGCGTCGAGCCTGACCAGCGCGTGACCTGCCATGCCTCCCGCGTAGAGGGTGTCGAGAGTTGCGGGTACCTCGTCCAGTGAGATTTCCCGGTTTATCTGCGCCACCGAATCCAGCCCGGCACACTTCGCCAGGCGGCCCCAGGCCGCGGCTTTCTGCTCCAGCGGGATCTCCACTGAATCGACGCCGAGCAGGTTGACCCCGCGCAGGATGAAGGGAAAAACGCTGGGATCGAAGGAGGGCGACTGCACCAGCCCGCAGCACGCGACGCTGCCGCCCGCGCGAATCGACTTCAGGGTATTGGCGAGCGTGTCGCCGCCGACCACGTCGACTGCGCCGGCGAATCGCTCCTTCAGCAGCGGCCGCTTGTTGGGTTCGGACAGCTCGGCGCGGTCGATAATCTCGCTGGCCCCGATCGCCTTCAGCATGTCCGCCTGTTCGGCCTTGCCGGAGCTCGCGGTCACGTCAAACCCGCCGTTGGCGAGCAGGGCGACGGCGAGGCTGCCCACGCCGCCGGTGGCACCGGTGACAAGGACCGGGCCGGCGTCACCTGTAAGCCCCATTTTCTGCAGCTTGTCGATGCACAGTTGTGCGGTCAGTCCCGCGGTGCCGAAGAGCATGCTCTCTCGCGGCCCGAGGCCCGCGGGGCAGGGGATGGCCCACGCGGCGGGCACGCGGATATAGCCACCAAGTCCGCCCGCGGTATTCATGCCGAGGTCGTAGCCGGTGACGATGACCTCGTCCCCCGGTTTGAAATTTCCGTCAGCACTCTCCTCCACCACACCGGCGGCGTCGATACCCGTCTGGTGGGGAAACTCCCGGGTGACCCCCTTGTTGCCGTTCGCGGACATCGCGTCCTTGAAGTTCAGTGACGAGTACTGCACGCGGATCAGCAGCTCACCCTCCGGCAGATCGGCGGTGTCCCGCTCGACCACGGCGTGGGTGTAATTGCCCTCGCCATCTTCCTGTACAAAGTGTGCGCGGTAAGTAGTCATGGTGTTCTCCGTTGGTGTTGTTCGCGATGCCGCCGCGGCGCGCTAGTCGTTGCGCAGTACCCAGCGCGGCAGGGTGATGTCTTCGTTGATGCGCTCGAAAACCACCTCGACCGGCGCGCCGATCTCGATGTCCTCGTAGGCATAGCTGTTGATGGGCGCACCCGCCTCGGGCACGAGGTTGCCGACCAGGCGAACGGCCGGGTCCTCTTCCAGAGCCACCACGATAGCGGTGT
>Ga0126341_1000260_pt1 | contig 10639 bp, 6 predicted proteins | sample OrbTmetagenome_FD_97057 | JGI IMG/M metagenome (GOLD analysis project Ga0126341, IMG submission 97057) | Coral microbial communities from Florida Keys, Florida, USA - Orbicella T D metagenome | ecosystem: Host-associated > Invertebrates > Cnidaria > Coral | place: Florida Keys, Florida, USA... | reverse complement strand
CGCCGTTGTAGAAGCGGCGCGCGTACTGGATCTTGTCCTCGGTTTCGACCAGTTCGGCCTGTAGCTGGCGGAAATTCTGGTCCGCCTTGAGGTCCGGGTACGCCTCGATACTGACGATGACCTCGTGCAGGCCCTCCTCCACCGCCTGCTCGATGGCCGCTTTCTGCCCCAGGTCCGCGGCCTGCTCGCTGCGGGCGCGCAATTCCGTCACCGCCTCCAGGGTCGCCCGCTCGAAATCGGCGTAGGCCTTCACGCAGGTGACGAGGCGCGGCACCAGGTTGTGGCGGCGCTTGAGCTGCACGTCGATATCACTCCAGCCGGCCTGCACGAGGTTGCGATCCCGTACCAGCCGGTTGTAGATCCAGATTCCCCCGCCGAGGAGGAGTACGAGCACCGCCGCTTCAATCATGCGGCCAGTATAGCGCGGGGGACCGGGTTGCGCGCCAGTCAGTCGGAGATAGGCCAGCGCCCGTCCGCCGTGTAAAAGGCGAAGCGCTCCGCGATCATGGCGGAGGTCAGGCCGTACTCGGCCAGGTCGTATTCGTGGCGACCGTGCTTGCCCTTCGGGTTGTTGTCGATATGCGCCTGCAGCGCGGCGCGGGAGTCGTCCGAGAGCTGCATGCCGAAGGCGTCGTACACCCGGTCGACCACCGCCATGGGGTTCTCCACGAACTCCCGCTGGGACATATCGACGAACATCTCCGGCGGCAGTGTATCGCGCGACGCCAATCCTTTTTCCAGTGACATGGCATACCAGTCCATGACCGCGCGGCCGATGTCCCCCCCATCGAGATGGCTGTAGTCACCCGCGTACATCCCCATCACCACCTTGTTCATGCTGTTGATGGAGGGCACGACCTTCTGCGGGTCGCGGTGGCACCAGACGAAGCGCGCGTCGGGGAACACGTCCAGAATCGCGTCGATGCCCCACATGTGTGCAGGGGCCTTGAGCATCCACTGGCCGCCCGGGCTGCGCCAGGAGAGCATCTGCATCTGCTTCTTCTGGTACGCGTACATCGGCGCGAGGTCCCGCGCGAGCAGCCAGGATCGATAGGGCTCCAGCATGATCTCGAAGCCCAGCTGCACGCCCGTGAAGGCGAAGGCGTGCAGCAGCACGCACTCCTCCGGGGTGTCCGCGTCGACGAAATGGATCTTGGCGAACTCCGAGTTGCGCGTCTCCTCCAGCGCCTTGACCAGGAAGGGATAGCGCGGGTCCTCGTCCCCGGGCTTCGAGTCCGGCCAGGGATCGGGGAATTGCACCTCCCACTGCAACAGGCCACGGTTCTCCGGCGCCGATACCAGCAGGTTGAGCAGCGCGGAGGTACCGGAGCGCGGCAGGCCGGTGACGAACACCGGTGCAGTGATCGCCTGGTCGGCATACTCGGGAATGGTTTTGAAGGCGTTCTCACACTTGAGCCGCGTGGCCAGCTGCATGACCACGCGGTCACGACAGCGCTTGCGCCCCTCCGGGTCGCGCACGTTCCTGTCATAGGTCTCCAGCAGGGTCTCCAGCCCCTCGCGGTACGGGAGATCGCCGAAATCCTCGAAACCTGTCTGTCCCTTCGCCTCTTCGACCAGCTCGTCGGCGATAAAATTCACTGCCTGCTCGCTCATCGCAGTTCGGACAGCTTGGCCACCCGGGTCTTCAGCGTGGGGTGTTGATCGGCCCCGATCCAGCGCCAGCACATAGTGCCCATGCGATGGCCTGCCGTCTCGATCCAGTTGGGCACACCGGGGTCAGTGTGGGACACGACAACGCGCACGCTGCCATCGGGCTCGTAGTGAGCGGTGTGTTTATTGACATGAATCGTGTGGTGCCGGTAGTCCAGCGATTCCATCCACCAGTTGTCGAGCTGGAAGTTCCAGGTCTGGCACTCGGGGATCTCCGGGGCCTCGATGATGAACACCTCGTCCTCGGCAAGCTCCCACGCGCTGTGAAAGTAGAAAATGTTCGGGTCGCCGCCGATAGACTGGCAGTAATCCTGGTCCGCCGGGGGCAGGTCGTTCAGGGTCGGCAGGAAACTCTCCGCCCAGTCTTCGAACATCTTCGCGGAGCCGTGTACGAACATTACCGCGCCCTGCAGGCCGCGCTCCAGTTTTTCGGCGGTCAGCGGATCCGGCCGGTCCTCCGTCGCGCCGATACGCTCAATGGTCATTTCTGCGCGCTTCTCGTTGACCCGGTCCTGGAACGTCTGGCGCACGGTGATGGAGTTGGTACTCTCACCCAGCGGCAGCCAGTTGCCGGGCTTTTCCTCCTTGCTGAGGATGATCTCGATCTCGCCGTTGGGCCCGATATCCATCTGCCGGTGATCGATATGCCCGGTGACCTCCATGGTCCCGTCGATCGCGTAGCGGTTGATGATGGAGCTGATGCCGAGGTAGTCCACCGTGCCCCGGTTACCGGTGATGCGGTAGTCGTAAGCGGGGTTGATCGGCGCGCTCTCGTAGCGGTTGTCGGGGTTGTCCGCACCCAGCTTGATGGTCTCGTGTGCACCGCAGCGCAGTTGCGGGAACATCGGGTCGCGAAACTCGAGAAAGCTCTCCAGACCGCCGCGCAACAACCTGGCGAGATAACGGTATCCCTCGGCCTGGTTGAAGGGATCTTTCGGCGCCTTCTCACTGCGGATGATCTTGCCCGCGTCCTTCAGCGCGTCGCAGAACTCGTCCCAGGTGGTGCCGTCCACCACGCGTTTTTCGGCATCTGACATCGACATCGTTTCACTCCGTATTCGCGGGAGCACCAAGTGTCATCAATGCCTTCCGGTGAATCAAGTTCAGGAGCGGATACGGCGCGCGGCAGGTCGCATCCCGGGCATCAGGTCTAGTCCCTTGAACCGGCCCCGGAAACCCGCATTGAAAAAACTTGCAGCCGCCGCACGAAGGCCCCGCGACACGCGGGTTTCAGCCGGCCGGGCGCTCGAGGTAGATAGGGCTGGTCCAGGCCCGGGGTTCGGCCGCGGCGGTGCACTGGTCGTCCGGACCCGCGTTCTGATCGATGCAGTAACGCCGCGCAATGCAGTTGCCGTCGCGGTCATACTCGCAGCCGAAGGGATCGCCGCCGATGAGGGCCTCCGCTTCCTGAATAACACGCGCGTAGTAAACCGCGGGTCGCGCCGAGGCGGCGTAATCGGGATCCTCAAACTCTACCGTGCAGCCCTCACTCGCGGCCGGGCACTGGAATACTCGCCAGCGGTGTTCGATCAGCGGTGCCATCGGCTCCTCCGGGCTCACCTGCGGCCGGATACGCACGATCTCGACGCGGGTGATGGCCTTCCTGCGATCGCCCGGGCGATAGCACTCTCCGCCGCACAGTGATTGCACACGCGCCGCACCGAGTGCGGCCTGGGCGTGCTCGGGACATCCCGGCTGCTGCTCGAAGGCACCCAGGGCGCGTACGCGAAAGCGCGGCGTCGCATCCATGCTCACCTCGCTGCCCATGGGTGTCTCGCCGCCGGGTCCGTTCAGCAGGTCGAACCACACGAGCATACGATCGCCGGACGTGGCGTAGACCTCGCGTCGTGACAGTGCGCCCCAGATGGCGTCGCGGTCACGGCCGGCACTGTGCACGGCGACGAGGCCACCCGTGTAGAAAAAGCTCCCCGACTCGCGGTCCTCACTGTAAGACCAGGTGGGCTCGCCGCTGAACTGCTTGCTGTCGGTGTACAGGCGTCGGTCGGTCTCCTTGAAGCTATTGCCCGGCCGCGCGAGGTGGTTGTCACTGGAGCCGATGAGACCGAAGCGCGTGCGCTTCGGCGCGCCGGCCGCGTCGAAACCGAGCGCGAGATTGTACTGGGTGGACTGGCGCGGCACGTACATGGACGCCGGCTGGAAACTGTTCTGGAGTTGCCCGCAGCCCGCCCAATCGTCCAGCGTCGCCTCGGGAAACAGCTTGCGCCCCCCGGGTGCACCCCGCGCGGCGAACAGCGCCATGGCCTGTTCTACCTGATCCTCGCAGGGCACCTTGTCGTCAGCCTCGCACCGGGCGCGCACCAGCTCGCCCGCGCGACGGCAGCAGGGGGTGAAATTTTCCGTCGCCTCCGGACAGGCGGGCCTGCCCTGCGCGTCCGTGGCAATGCGCTCGAAATCCTCGAAGCGCTCGGAATTGCCGTGTCCCGAGTACGTTTCCAGCAACACCTGGTAGCGCGCCTCGTACTCGTCCAGCTGGTTGCGGAAGTCGGCCGCCAGGTGGTTCGTGGTGCCCCAGGCCAGCCCGTGGGGAATGACCATGCTGTCGTATCCCAGCTCGTCCAGCTTGCGATACAGGTCGGTCGGCGTCAGGGCCACCTCGCGGCAATCGACGGGCAGCTCGTCCGCGGGCACATCCGTCGGGCACAGGGGCGTACCGAGGGATTCCGCCGCGTACCAACCGTAGTCGCTCGTGGTCTGCAGATCGTCCACCAGGCTCAGCATGCCGAGCAGGAAGGCCGGCGCGCGCAGTAACGGATACACGGCCGCGGAGCTGATCGGCCGTATCGGCGCGGCCCCCTCCTCCCAGGTGCGGAAGATGACGTTCTTGTGGCCGTAGTGGCTGGCGGCATCGTCCCTGTCGCCATTCGACCACTCCCAGCCGACGAATGACACCATATCGGGGTTGGCCGGGTCTCCCGACTGGGCATTGCACTGGCGGATCGAGTCCAGGGTATCTGCCCATACACGGGGTGTGAGGCCCTCTGCGTGATCGTTGATACTCCAGAAATCCAGCGCGGAGCAGTAGCGCGCAAAGTCGCATGCATCCGCGGGGGTGGCCACGCCGACATCTTTCATCAATTTCGTGTTGAACAGGTTGGCATCGAAGGAATAGTTGGTGTGGGTGTGCAGGTCGCCGAAGAGGATCTGCGGTGTGTCGTCGCGCGCCGCGGCAAGCACGCGGGGGCCTTCGACGACCGGTGCCGAGGCCCAGGGTTCGCCACCCGGCCAACCCCTACCCAGGGCATGGAACCAGGCCCACGCAACGACCAGCAGTACCAGGATTCCGAGCAAGGCGCGCTTTATCACTTTCTGATCTCCTCCCCGTCCAGGCGATTGAGCAGGCGAAAACCTGCCCGAAACACCAGCCCGATGAACAGCAGCGCCGCCAGGAACAGCACGATCGGCAGTGGCGGCAGCCAGCGACCGTCCTCCGGCAGTTCGCCGGGCATATCCGCGACTCGCGCCTCGAGTGCCCGGTAGGCCGTGAACGCCTCCCGGTCGAGTCCGCGCCGGGCGAGCGGCCGTCGCTCACCGGGGTCTGCCTGCATGTCGTAGAATCGACCGTCCTCGTAAAACTTCCAGCGCCGGTCGAAGGCGTAGCGCGTCGGCCTGCCGGTGGGCCAGCTGGGTTCATAGTGGACAAACAGGCTGTCCCGGGAGAGCTCCGCCCCGCCTGCCAGGACCGGCACAAGACTCATGCCATCGACACTCTGCCCCACCGGGCGCTCGATACGCGCCAGTTCCAGCACCGTCGGCAGGATATCACTCTGGTCGACCAGGCTGTCACTCACGCCGCCGCCGGTTACGATACCCGGGCCCCAGGCGATAAGGGGGACGCGCGTACCCAGCGTGGCGGTGCGGGCCTTGCCACCTGCCATCTGTGCTCCCCGGTAGGTACTGACGATATCCCGTTCGGTGCCGTTGTCGCTGGTGAACAGGACCACTGTCGGCCTCGCGGTCGCGGAGGATTCCAGCGCGTCGATCATCTCGCCGAGAAGTGTGTCCATGTAGGCCACCATGGCCGCGAAGCGCCGCTGCTCGTCCGCCGCCTCTTCCGTCATGTCCGGCGTGGTGACCCACGGGCTGTGCGGCAGCACCATGGGGTAGTAGAGAAAAAACGGTTCGTCGGCTCGCGCCGCGATCCACTGCAGGACGAAGCCCTGGATAACGTCCGGACCGAAGGCGTCTTCACCGTGACGGGTGGTCTCGCCGTTGTGATCCAGCACAGGGGCCCAGTAGCGCGACTCGCGCCCGCCCGGGCCGAGATGCCAGACCAGGAAATCGTCGAACCCCGCCTCACCCGGCGAGACGCTCCGGTAGCCGTCGAAACGTGAATCCTCGTCGACCCACTTGCCCGCCACCGCCGTACGGTACCCCGCCGCACCGAGATAGTTTGCAATGGTGTTCGCAGGAGCTGTCTCGCCGTCGCGGTGACGAAAGGCGTGCTGCCCGGTCAACAGTACGACCCTGCTGGGTGTGCCCAGGGGCTGTGAGTGCGCGTGATCGAATCGTATGCCCTCTTCGGCGAGCGCATCGAGATGGGGTGTCGGGTAGCTCTCGCCGCCATAGGCACCCATCGTCTCGGCACCGAGGTCGTCGGCGACGACGAGAACGATGTTGGGACGCCCATCGCTCGCCGCCAGGACGACTGCGGGCAACGCCAGGGCCAGGAGGCAGCCCAGGCAGGCTCCCGTCAACGCTTCTCTCGGCGGGACGGTGCGCATCACATCAACTTGAGCAGGTATTCGAACAGGCGGATCAACGGGCCGTGCCACCAGGGTACCTCCGGGTCCTCCTCCGGCACCTGGTACCGGGCGCGCAGCGCGGACAGGCGCCGCTCGAGGTCGCCGGTCAGCTCCGCGTAGCCCTCACGGCCGTGCAGGTTGTCCTGCTCGTGGGGGTCGGTCTGCAGGTCAAACAACTCCCACTCGCCCTTGCGGTAGTAGTGCACCAGCTTGTAGCGGCCGGTGTGCACGCCGTAGTGCCGGGCCACACCGTGAAACCCGGGGTTTTCGTAGAAGTGGTAGTAGAGATCCCGGTCCCAGTTCGCGGCGGGATTCTCCAGCAGCGGCAGCAGACTGACGCCGTGCATCGGCTCGGGCGCCTCGATACCCACCGCGTCGAGCAGCGTCGGCGCGAAATCGATATTCTGCACCAGGGCGGGGCTCACAGACCCGGCGTCCACGCGCCCCGGCCAACGCACCAGCAGGGGTATCCGGGAGGACACCTCGTCCATCCAGCGCTTGTCGAACCAGCCGTTTTCGCCCAGGAAGAAGCCCTGGTCGGAGGTGTACACCACGATGGTGTTGTCCTCCAGGCCCTCGTCCCGCAGGTAGTCCAACAGCCGGCCGATCTCCCTGTCCATGCTTTTCACCGACCCGATATAGGTCTTGATGTAGCGCTGGTACTTCCAGCGAATCTCCTCCTCCGGGGACAGGCCGGCGGACTCGAAAGCGCGGTTGCCGGCGCCAAAGGTTTCCTCCCAGAGCGCCGCCTGTTCCGGGGTCAGGTTGCGGCCCATGGACAACTTGACGTCGTTGTTGGTCATCCAAGACTCGATGGACATGCGGGCGTCACGCCTGGCCCGGTTGAGCCCGGACAGGTCACGGAGCAGCGTGTCGGGCTCCGCAACCCTCGCCGCCTCGTCCCAGTCAGCCAGCTCCTGCGGTCCCGGCAACCAGTCCCGGTGCGGCGTCTTGTGGTTGTAAATCAGAAAAAACGGCGCGTCTTCACCGGACACTGAATCCAGCCAGGCGACGGCACGGTCCGTGACCAGGTCCGCGACATAGCCGGTGGTGTCCTCTATTCCGCCGGGACTGCGGAATTTCGGGTTGTAGTAAGTGCCCTGTTCCATGGCGTTGTGAATCACTTCCCAGTGGTCGAAGCCCACCGGGTCGCTGTACAGGTGCCACTTGCCCACGACCGCTGTCCGGTAGCCCGCGCCGCGAAGCAGTTTCGGCAGGGTTTGCTGAGACCCGTCGAAGGGCCCCGACCACTCGTTGGAATAGAAGCCGTTGGCGTGACTGTGCAGACCCGTCAGCATGGTCGCCCGGCTGGGACCGCAGATGGAGTTGCCGACGTAGGCGCGGTCGAAGCGCATGCCGCCCTCGGCGATGCGGTCGATATTGGGTGTCTGCATCACGCTGTCGCCGTAGGCGCTGACCGCCCGCACCGCGTGGTCGTCCGACATGATGAACAGGATATTGGGGCGGTCGCCGGCCGTGGCGCCCAGGGACACCAGGCAGGTGAGCAATAGCAGGTATTTCAACCTCGGCATCTTTCCTCCGGTCGCACCTTCACGGTACGGGCACCTCGACCTCCTCACTCTCCTCCCAACCGTAGCGCACGGCCCTGGCTGTCACCATCGCGCCCGGGGCCACTTCCACCGGGCCCGAGTACAGCTTCCAGTGGCCATCGTCCACACGGTAGCCGATGGACGCACCCCCTTTAGCGGTGGCCACCATGCGCCGCCCGCTCAGGGTCAAAGACGGGGCCGGCGTGACCGGCGGCTCCCCGCCGGGGCGGAAGCGCGCGACCATCTCCGCCTCCGGGCGCTCGCTCCAGTCCTCGACCCCTTCCAGCCAGTCGTCCAGCGCCCCGCGCATACGCGCCAGCACCTGTGAGTGCGCGGGATCCGCCGACAGGTCCTGCAGCTCAAAGGGGTCCCTGAGCGTGTCGAACAGGCGCTCTTCCCCCGGGGGCTCGAACCACAGCCGCTGGGCGGCATCCAGCTCCCCCGCCGCGTGCAGGGCGTGCAGCTCACGCATCATGTCCATGTTGTCGCGGTAGTCCAGCACGTGCCCACCGGGCTGCTGCGGGTACCAGCTGCGGATGTACTTGTAGCGCGCGTCGCGCGCCGCACGCTGGCGGTCGGGCACCTCGTCGATGCGGTCCCGCGCCGCGTAGACGTACTGCCGCGGCGGGCCCTGCAGGAAGTCACGGCCCTGCATGTACGACGGTACCGGTACACCGGCCAGGCGCAGGAGGGTCGGCGCGAAGTCCACAAAACTCACCAGGCGCTCCTCTACACCATCTGCAGACAGCCCCGGCGGCCGCAAGGCCTCGGGCCAGCGGATGATCATCGGCACCCTGATCCCGGAGTCGTACAGCTCGCGCTTCCCCCTGGGCAGGCCGTCGCCGTGATCCGTGGTCCAGATGACGATGGTCGATTCCGCCAGCCCGTCTTCCTCGAGTTGGGAAAGCAACTGCCCGACCTCGGCATCCATGAGCCCGATATTGTTGTAGTGGCGGGCGACGTCCGCGCGCACCGTCGGGGTGTCCGGGAAGTACGGGGGCAATATGACGTCGGCGGGTGCAACGCTGCGTGGGGGTTCGACATTCGGCGCGGCCATCGCGCGCATCAACTGGCTGACAAAGTGCGGCAGGCTGTTGGGCCAGCTCCCGAGGGGCCGGAAGATGCCGCTCTCGTGGGTGACACCGAAATTGACGAAGCCGAAAAACGACTGGCCCTCGGCGCGATTGCGCCAGTGGGTGCCCAGCCCCTCGTCGTCCCAGATGGTGGAAGGGCCGCTGTTCCAGAGAGGTCCGCTGAACTGGTAGTCGAGCTTGGTATCCGTATAGGTGTAGTACCCCGCCGCACGCAACAGTTCGGGATAGGCCCTGACCCCGGTCGGGGGCACCGCCTTGTAGCTGCCCAGCGGTGCGCTTGAGGTGCGCATATGCTGGCCGCCCGTGTTGATCTGGTACATGCCCAGGATCTGGGCGGCACGACTGGGCGCGCAGACGCCGGCGGTAGTGAAGGTGTTGGGGTACATCACGCCTTCTGCCGCGAGCTGGTCCAGGTTGGGTGTCACCGCCACCGGGTCGCCAAAGGCGCCCACCCGGGCGCTCAGGTCCTCGGCCATGAGGAGCAGGATGTTCGGCCTCTCGTCGGCCTGCGCGCCTCCCCATGCCCAGGCGGTAAGTATCAGGCATGTGGCGATTCGGTAAAGCATCTCTCGGGTTACCTTAGAACCAGGCGTAGCGCAGTTCGATGCCGTAGGTCCGCTCGGACAGCTTCGAGTAGCGATGGTTGTATCCGTTGGGCAGGATATTGGGATTGTTCGACAGGATCGACGCCGCGTAGAATTCATCGGTCAGGTTTTTCACGAAGAAGGTCGCCCGCCAATGCTCGTCGTGGTCCGCCAGTATGACGGACGCGTCGTAGATCGTGTAGCTGTCCTGGATCGTAAACGGATCCTGGGTAATGGAATACTGTACATCGTCCTGGGCCCGCACTGCCGCCATGAGCTCGAGGTCAAAGCTCCCATCCAGGAAGAACCGGTAGTTGGCAGTCAGGTTGACCTTCCAATCGGGTGAGAACGGCAGGTCGCCGCCGGACAGGTCCTGCAGGCCGCTCTCCGGGCACTCACCGCGAAACTGTTGCCCGCCACTACAGGGACCCTCGGGATAGTCGTCGATCTGGGCATCTATCCAGGCCGCGCCGCCTGAGAGCCGCAGCGACTCGGTCACCTGTGCGAGAAAATCCAGTTCGAGACCGGTGGTGGATACCTCCCCGGCATTGATCAGCAGGAACGAACCCGGGTCGTCGTCGGGATCACAGTCCGGCTCCTCCGGAGGGCAATCGGGTATCCCGTCGGGATCAAAGAATGCCTGGGCCTGGAAATCCTGGTATTCGGCGTAGAACAGCGCGACATTCATACGCACACGGTCGTCAAACAGGGAGGTCTTGAGACCGAGTTCCCAGGCCTCGGACTCCTCCGGATCCACCGGCTCCAGGTCCTCGGGCGCCGTACCGAAAACGATATCGAAGGCCGGACCCTTGTATCCCTCCGTGTAGCTGACGTAGGTCATACCCACGTCGCTGTAATCCCACTGCAGGGCAATCTTTCCGGAGAGATCGTCCTCCCGGGTGTCTCCGGGGGTCGGTTCGACGGCCGGGGGCAGCCCCACCCCGAGGCCGTCCTGCGTGCGCGCGAAGAGATAGTCG
>Ga0126341_1000257_pt1 | contig 10809 bp, 9 predicted proteins | sample OrbTmetagenome_FD_97057 | JGI IMG/M metagenome (GOLD analysis project Ga0126341, IMG submission 97057) | Coral microbial communities from Florida Keys, Florida, USA - Orbicella T D metagenome | ecosystem: Host-associated > Invertebrates > Cnidaria > Coral | place: Florida Keys, Florida, USA... | reverse complement strand
GCTCTGGGGAATACGCTCCGCCTCGAAACTGTCCAGCAGCGCCTCGCCGGCCCGGCCGCGAAGCACCGCGGCCAGCTTCCAGCACAGGTTATGGGCGTCGCGCAGGCCCGCCATCATGCCCTGTCCGGCGAAGGGCGGGGTGATGTGGGCGGCGTCGCCGAGCAGGAAGACATTGTCGCGCCGGTAGTGCTCCGCGGTGCGCGCATGAAACGTGTACAGCGCGCGTCGGGACACGGTCACGCCGGACATGTCTCCCCAGGGCGACAGCAGGCGCATGATGTTCGCCTCGTCGAAAATGTGCTCCACATCGTCGTTCTTCTTCACTACGAATTCCCAGCGTCGACGGCCCCCGGGGCCGGGCAGCGTGACTGAGGGGCGTTCGGGGTTGATCGAGAAGGCGATGTTGTTGCTGGGCAACGGGTTGTTCTCGATGTCCAGGATAACCCAGTCCTGCGGATAGGTACTGCCGGAGAAGCCGATGCCGAGGGCCTTGCGCACGGGCGAACTCGCACCGTCGCAGCCCAGCAGGAACCGGCAACGCAACTCCCGGCGCTGCCCGTCCCGGATCACGCTGACCGCCACCGCCTCCCCGTGATCGGTGAATCCGCCCAGCTCCGCACCGCACCAGAGGTCCACACTGTCGTAGCGTTGCAGTGCGCGACGCATGTCGCGTTCGAGCTCCGGCTGGTGGAACATGCGGATCGCGCGGTAGCCGTCCTTGCGCCAGTCGAAATCTGAATGGAACTGCGGCTGGAGCTGCCGGTTCACGAACAGCACATTGTTGATGGGGTGGAACTTGCCAAGGTCCTCATCGAGCAGGCCGGCCGCATCCAGGATGCGCGACCCCTCCTCGCAGATACCCACCGCCCGCGGGATGGTGACGATGTCCTGCTCGCGGTCGAAGACAAGCGTGCGCACCCCCAGCCTGCCGAGCAGGTTCGCCGCCAGTATCCCTGTAGGGCCCGCGCCAACCGCGATCACCTCGTAGTCGAATGCCGCTTCAGCGGTCACTGCCGCATCCCTACTCGGCGACGACGCTGCGCTGCTCACCCAGGTCGATGGCGCCGTCGGCGGTGCGTATAGTGAGCTCCATGACGTCGCCGGGCTGCAGGAACTTCGCCCGGCTCTTCTGTGCCGCGGTAAATTTTTCCCGGCGCCTGCGGTCGTTGCGGAAATTGAGCAGGATGGCCAGCGCGGTCCGCGGGTTGACCCCCGTGATGACGCCCCCCGGCGTGCCCGTGAGCACGCAATCGCCCGCGAACATGTCCGCGTACTCGGAGATGTCCGTGAGGGTCTTGGGGGGTTTGTGAATAAGCAGGTCGGTGGTTGACTGCTGCCGGACCTCCCCGTTCAGTTTGAGCACCAGCTCCAGCGCGTACAGATGTGTAAAATCCGCCTCGTCCATCATGTACAGCACGGGACCCGCCGGGCAGAACGTGCGGAAGCTCTTGCCCTTGAACCACTGCATGACCGGCGCACCGAACTGCTCGTCCCGCGCCGAGACGTCATTACAGATGAGTAGCGCCCCGACGTACTCGTGCAGGGTCTGGTCGGTTACGGCGGTGACTTCGCGGATATCCCGCTTGAGGATGATGCCGAGCTCGATCTCGTAGTCCAGCAGTTCGACGCTGAGCGGGCGGATGACGTCGTCATTGGGTCCGCACAGGCTGCTCGACGCCTTGTAAAAAACCAGGTTCTCGTCGTCCTCCTCGGTGGAGAGCGCGCCTTCGGCGCGGTGCGAGGCGTAGTTGAGACCCTGGGCGAACATCTGGATGCGCTCGCTGATCGGGGCGTGAAACCTGAGATCGCTCGGGTCAGTGCTGTCCGGGCTCACCGCGGCCTCGAAGCGCTCCCGCTCGCCGAAGTACACCGCCATCAGGTCGGCGTGGTGATCAGCGTCCAGGGCCAGCGCGTGCACCCCGCCCTCTCTCAACACACCCCAGGCGGGCTCCGCCACGCCGTTTCCGGTATACCGGACCACCGAAGTTCCCATATCTGTCTCCTATGTTTCCGTTGTTACAGCCAGGGGCGCGCGGGCCGCGAAATCGACTTCATCGCTGAGCGCAGCCAGGCCAGGCTGATGTCGCCCCGGATGACGGCGCGCAGAATGCCCAGTACCTGCTTCACACCCGGCGACATCATCGACTTCGGCATATCGGGTCCCCAGGCGTAGACGTTGCCGGAATCCAGCGGGTGATAGGCCGTGGGGTACTCGGCGGTGAACACGTCGCCGTCTGCGTAGTGTTCGAACTCAAAGCCCTCGGGGTCCTTCCAGTAGTCGAAGAGCTGGCTGCCGAGAATATGCCGCCCGATACCCCAGAGGTGATCGCGCTTCCTGCTCTTGAGGTACTGCTGGCCCTGGGCGATGGCGTCGAGGTCGATCACCTCGTAAGCGCTGTGCAGGTAGCCCTCACCCGCGCCCTTGCCGACCACCAGGGTGTGGTGATCGGCCGGCTTATCACCGCGGTCCAGTCGCATGAAAACGATCGCCGGCGAGCCGTCGCGCACACATTGCACGTCCGTGGCGAGCAGCCCGAGGTGGCGCATGTACCACTCGGCGGCCTCCTCGATGCGGTTGACCCCGGTTACCAGGTGACCCAGCTTGAGAAGCGCGGAAGGTTCAAGGGGCGGGCGCTGTGCACTGTTGACCCGCGTCAGGTTGCCGGGAGTGTTCACCGGCAGGGGCTCCTTGCGGGTCGGCTGGGGATCCAGGGGCTCGATACCCCAGCACACCTCGATGAGGATGCCGTTGGGGCCGGTTAGCGTCACCACGCTGCCACCGCCGGGCCGGTCCAGTTGTGTCACCGCCTCGCCAGTCGCCGCTGCCAGGGTATCCAGTTCCTCCCGGCTGTTGACGCAGAACCCCGCACCCACGAAGGCGTGGCGGGCGGCCTTTCGACCGACGTAGAGGTAGTGCTGCGGCCCGTGGCCGCGCATGTAGAGGGTGTCGGCGCTCTCCTGCAGGACCGTCATGCCGAAGTCCTCGAGGAAGCCGCGCTGCCCCGGCAGGTCCGCCACATCCCAGACCAGGTACTCCAGGCGGTCCGCCCGGACGATGGGCGCCGGCCGCGCCAGCGGCTTGCTTCCCGGGGGGGTGGCGGTGTCGATCACCACCTCCTCGCTGCCCGGATAGACCAGATTCATACACAGGCTCCCGTCATGTACTCACCGGGCGGCGGGGGCTCGCCCGGTGTCAATTTATGCACTATAGTGCATAATAGAGTTTTGATGCAATATTATTTTTAAATGCAATTCTGCATGCGTAAGAGCCCGCGTGCTAGACTGGCGCGAAAAATCGCGCCCAACCGGGGACCCGGACCCATGACAAGCAGCACGGCCAACGCCGCCACAACGCCCGCCCGGCCCAATCGCATGGAGCGCCGGCGCCTGGAAACACGCAACAAGTTGCTGGAGGCGACCCTGCAGCTGGTCGTCGAAAAAGGCATCGAGAAGACGACCCTCGACGACATCACCGAGGCGGCGGACCTGGGCAGGCGCACCTTTTACTACCACTTCCAGGGCAAGGACGAGTGCATACAGGCGGCGGCCGCGGCGGTCTACCAGCGCCACGCACAGCGCGTCGACGAAGAACAGAGCATGGACGATATCTGCCAGCTGGTCGCCCTGTCGGTACAGGACATCCTGGGCAAGCTGCTCGAGGAGCCCGTCACCCGCTGCCTGGTGGGCAGGCCGCGCCTGCTGGGAGAGGCAATCATGACCGCCCTGGGCGGGTTCATCCGCCGGGACATCACCGTGGGTATGGCCGAGGGCACCTTCGATCCACCCGTAGACCCGGACATGCTGGATCGCCTGATCCTCTGGACGGTGGTGGGCGTCGTCATCGAATCACTGGACACCGAACGGGCGCGGGAGGTTTCGCTGCGCGACTACGCCCAGACGTTCCTCATGATTCTCGGCGTACCCGCCGACGAGGCGCGCACCGCGGCGGATGCCGCCAGGGACGCGATCGCCGATTGAGCGCCGCGCGGGGCGCCGGCTAGACCTGCTCAACCACAGATTTACCGCGCCTGGAGTAGACGAAAGGCCCGGGCGCCTCCTGCCCGCAGTCCTCACCCAGCCTGCGCTCCAGCTCGAGCAGCACCATGCGCGTGATGTGGGGCAACTGGTCCATTCCCTGCGCGTCCGCGAGGGTAACCCAGTGCAGGTCCAGCAGCTCGCCGGATCCCTCGGGCCGCTCCTTCACCTCCCCCTGGATATGCGCCGCGTCCACCATGAAAAAGCGCGCGTCGAAGCGCCGGTTGCGGTAGGGCGGCGTTATCGCGCGGGCGATATAGTGCAGGACGTCCAGGCGCGGATTGACATCGTGGCGCAGGAAGTCGGACCAGTGGGGCGAGCGCGTTTTCAGGGTCGGCGTGTCCGGCTCACCGAGCACGAGGCCGGTCTCCTCGTAGGTCTCTCGAATCGCCGCGAGGGCCAGTGCCCTGGCGCGCGTTTCAGAGCAGCCCTGGCAGAGCCTCTCCATCACGGCGGGGTGAAGGTCGAAGGGCGGCTTGATGCGACCGTCCCCACGGTCCACCTTGCCCCCCGGAAAGACAAACTTGTTCGGCATGAACCTGTGGCTCGCGGCGCGCTTGCCCATGAGCACCCGCGGCGCTTTTCCCCTGCGCACGATGATCAGGGTTGCAGCGTCGCGCGGTCGCACCGCGCGACCGCCACTGCGGTATTCACCCTGCGAGATATACCCGGGATCCTGTTGTGTCTCGGTTTTCTTGTCGGTCACTGCGCCATCCTACCATCTCGGGCAGTGCGGATTAACGGCCGCACGCGCCGGGCACCGGAGCTGGCCCGCGGGGAGAAATCACGCGGATCAACCTGCCCCTTCACCCGGATGCGGAACCAGCTCGCAAAAAACGCGCCGCGCCGGGCATTTCGCCGGGGGCCGGCGTGGCAAACACCTGGCCGCGAGGCCATAATAGCGCCAGTATCAGGTTCCGAAACAGGGCGACACTGACGTGGGCGGTATAAGCAGCACCTTGCGAGACAACAAGTACGTCCGGGTCGCACTGGGGTTCCTGGTCGGGTTCCTGTTCCTGTACCTCAGCATTCGCAACGTCGACTGGGACGAGGTCGGCGTGCTGCTGGAGAACATAAACTACAACTGGGTGCTCGTCGCCATCCTCGCGTACTGGGTGGAACTCGGCTTCCGGATCGTGCGCTGGAGAACCCTGCTGGCACGCATAGAGCCACCGATTCCCCTGCGCCTGATCAACATCGCCTTTATCTGCGGCTACGCGGCGAACAACGTGCTGCCCGCCAGGCTGGGGGAACTGTTCCGCGCGGACCTGCTGGGTCGCCTTACAAACTCCTCGCGGCTGACCGTACTGGGCTCCATCGTGGTGGAGCGCCTGTTCGATGTGCTGGCAGTGCTGGCCATGAGCGTGTGGGGCGTCTACTTCGTCACCACCGCCGACGGCAGCGCGCTGGACCTCGTGCGCAACGGGCTGGGCCTGCTGATCCTGCCGGTGGCACTGTTGGTGATGGGCATCCTGTGGTTCGTGTACCTGCCGGACAACTTTCTTGTCGCGAGGGTCAAGTCCATCAGCTATCACATCGGCAACCTGCTGCGCGGGCTGCAGGTGCTCGAGGACCCGAAGAGCTATATCAGCCTCACGGCCAACACCATCATCCTCTGGGCACTCAACGGAGTCGCCGTGTGGGCGGTCATGCTGGCAATCGGCGTCGATCTCTCCGCCGGTGAAACCGTGTTGCTCATGGGAATTTCGGGGATCGCGGCGGCCATACCCGCCATGCCCGCCGGTATCGGCACCCTGCAGTACGGCTTCCATCTCGGCGGGCAACTGCTGTCCCTGCCCGCATCCGTCGCCATAGTGGGGTCCACGCTGTTGCAGGTGTCACTGCTCGGTACCGCGACCCTGGTGGGCGCGATGGTATACGGTTACGCCGTTTCGACGCACCTGCTGGTCGAAGCGGAGCCGGAGCAGCCGTAGGCGCGGTACCCCGCGTCAGTCATCCCGCCGGCAATCCGGGTAGGGCCTGCACGGAGGCAGGTAGACCCCCTGCTCGATGGCGTCCGCCACAATGCGCGTAGAGACCCCGGTGCGCTGGCCGAAGACGGGGTAATGGCCCCTGTTGAACGTCTCGATGCGCGCCTGCAGCGTCGCTTCCAGCTGCGGGGTGAAGTGTCGATAGATCCAGGTCGCATACACGGCACAGGCGCACACGCAGAGCCCCGCCGCCACGCCGCGCAGCTTGAGCCGCGCCTGGACAAGCACCAACAGGCCCGCCAGCAACACCACCGAGACGAATGTGTAACGGGCGTCCATCACGTAGGAAGGTTCCAGCCAGAGGGCGCGGCCCGCGGACATCGCCGCCGCGGAGGCAACCGCAAACCAGCAGCAGAGCTCCAGCCGTAGGTCCCCATCGCGCAGCGCCAGCAGGCTGCATACGGCCAGTGCAAGCAGCATGAGCATGCCGGCCGCCTGCGCCGCGACAACACTCTCGGTACTCACCGCGCTGCCGACGATTGCCAGGAAGAAGGCCGCGTATCGATAGAGTTGCTCCGCGAGTGGGGCATTCATCGCATTGTCGGGAAACAGGGCGATGACATCCTCGTCCGGCACACTCGCGAAGCCGGTAGTCCAGAGCAGCAACGCGCTCGCGCCCGCGAGCAGCCACACGGCGGCAAATATCCATGGCCGCCTCTCCCCGAAGAGTGACTGCAGCACCAGGCTCGCCAGGCCCAGCACCCACACCACCAGGCCGCTGGCCAGCGTGAAACTGGCGAGGGTACAGAACAGCGCCGCCAGGGCGAGGCGAGGCCATGTCACACGGTGCACGGCGAACAGGCAGGCGAAAGCGTAGAGAAACACCCAGTAGTTACCAAAGGCCGCCTGGCTCCACAGCATCAGCGTAAAGGCCCTGAAATGCAGCAGCACGAGGGCGGCCGGCAACAGCCACACCCAACGGTACGCCGCCGTGCGCACACGCAGGTAGAACAGGAACAGCATCAGGGGCAGGGCGAGGTTGGCGACAAGTACCAGCGTGCGGAAGTTCACTTCCCCCTGCAGCTTGAACAGCGTGTAGACCACGAGGCGCGACGCCATCGTGCGGTGGTCGTTGTGCTGGGTGGCGAGTATGGCGGCCGTATCCGCCGGCCCCGGACTCGTCTCCGTGAACGCCATAACCTGGAGGAAATCCAGGACGTCGTCCTGGTAGGGAATGTTGGGCGCGTGGCGTTCGATAAAAAAGAAATAGTGGCCGACCACCAGGGCGAGCAGCGCCAGTGGCAGCCAGCGCGTCAGCAGCGCGGAACCTCCCGGGGCCGCAGTGTTCACTCCCCTCGGCGCCCCCGCGCAGTCGCTGTGCAGGTCGCCCCCGCCGCCAAGATTCCTACCCCGCCAGGCGGTCGCTGCCGGCGCCGGTGGCGTGGTGGTCCAGGAACTTCGCGGGGTCGGCGCCGATAGTGATGCGATGCAGGATGCGGTCGTGGCCCTCGTACCCCCCGTACGCCCGGTGCAGGACGCTGCGGTTGTCCCAGATCACCACCATGTCCTTCTCCCACTCGTGGGTGTACTGGAACGCCTCGCGGGTCTGCCACTCGTAGAGTTCGGTGAGCAGGCCGATGGCCTCGTCGTCGTCCACGCCCTCGAAGCCGACAATATAACCCACGCAACCGATGATGGTGTCGCGCCCGTTCTCCGGGTGTTGCTGGATGAGCGGGTGGGTGCGGTATTCTCGCGCCTTGTCGGAGTAGACGATCCGCATGCTGCGGTCCGCCTCCGATTCGCGATCGCCGTACATGCCGTCGGGTGCGTAGGCCGCTGCGGCGGAATGCCGCGCGACGAGATCCTGCAACCGGCCGCGCAGCTCCGCCGGCATCTCCGCCAGGGCCTTTTGTTGGTTGATGAATCCCGTCTGTCCGCCGACAGGGGGAATGACCCGACTGTAGAGACAGGTGCCGAGGGGCGGCTCGTCGAGGAAACTCCAGTCGGAGTGCCAGTTTTCCGCGAACAGGGGCGCTTTCTCGTCCGCCAGCCGCGTCAGCGCCACGATGTGGTCACTGCCGTCCATGGGCTCGAAAAAGGGCTCCTCGCTAAATTTGCCGAGTGCCAGTGTGAAACGCTCGAGGTCCGCATTGTCCAGTTGCTGGTCGGGGAGTGCTATGACGTGGTGCTCCATCCAGGCCGCCCGCACCACATGCAGGGTATCGGCGTCCAGTTCGCCGGACAGGTCGACCCCTTCGACGCGGGCACCGCACGCCTGGCCGCTCGGCTGTATATCGATTGTGGCTGTCTTACTCATGGCAGTTCTCCCGCGCCATCGCCGCCGCGCTGCAAGGCGTTCATGGTATCAGGACAGCCGGGACCTGAAAAACACGGCCGCTGCGGCGCGGTTGACTGGCAGCCCAGTTGGTCTATTCTGGGCCGCCCGCGCGTGGCGGGCATCGTAAGGGAGAGCAGGCATGATCGGTTGGAGTGAACAGCAGCAGATGGTCCGGGGCATGATCCGGGATTTCGTGGAAAAGGAGATCGTGCCCCACATCGACGACCTGGAATACAACGGGATGCCCCCCTACGACATCCTGCGCAAACTGTTCACGACCTTCGGCATGGATGAACTGGCCCGCGCGAACTTCGACAAGCAGATCGCGAGGGAGGAGGCCGCCGCCCGGGGCGAGGCGGGCGACGAGCCAAAGGAGAAGAAAGCGCCCACCGAGGGCCCGGTCAGTGAGGAGGCGCTTGACTCGGTGGCGATGGGCATACTGCCGATCATCGAGATCAGCCGCCATTGCCAGGGCCTCATCACCGCCATGGGTGTGTCCATGGGTCTCACCGCCAGCGCCATCATGTCCAAGGGCTCCCTCGCCCAGAAGAAGAAATACGCACGCGAGCTGCTCACCCTGGAAAAGGTCGGCGCCTGGGCCATTACAGAACCCAACTCCGGCTCGGATGCCTTCGGCGCCATGAAATCTACCGCACGCAGGGACGGCAACGGCGGCTACATCCTCAACGGCAACAAGACTTTCATTACCAACGGACCCTTCGCGGACACCATCGTGTTCATCTGCCGCCTCGAGGAGGAGGGCGTTGAACCCCGGGACCGCAAGATTGTCTCCTTCATTCTCGACTCCGGCATGGAGGGCCTCGAGCAGAGCGCGCCCTTCAAGAAAATGGGCATCGGCTCCTCACCCACCGGCGAGTTGTTTCTCTCGGACGTGAAGGCGGGACCCGAGCGCCTCATGGGTGAATCGGAGGACGGCTACGGCCGTTCGGGGGCCAAGACCACCTTCAGCACCGAGCGCTCCGGCGTCGCCGCGATGGCGCTGGGCCTCGTGGAGCGCGCGCTGGAGATGTCGCTGGAGTACGCCTCCACGCGCGTCCAGTTCGACCAGCCCATCGGCAGTTACCAGCTGATACAGCTGAAGCTGGCGAAAATGGAAGTGGCGCGACTGAACCTTGAGAACCTGGTTTTCCGCTTTATCGAGACCCGCGCCGCAGGCAGGGACTTCACTCTGGCCGAGGCGTCCGCGATGAAGCTCTATGCCGCCCAGGCGGCGATGGAGGTCACCACCGAGGCGGTGCAGATCTTCGGCGGCGCCGGTTACATGCGCGAAACCCGTGTAGAACAGCTGATGCGCGACGCCAAGATCCTGCAGATCTACGCCGGGACGGATGAAATGCAGGTGGTGGCCATCGCGAAGGACCTGCTGGGCAGGATCTGAGTTTTAGCTCCCGCTGAACAGTTCCTCGGCCCTGCGCTTGACGCCCTGTGCGCAGAGATTGAAACCGCGCTCCACGGGTTCGGCCATCGCCTCCATCATGGCGGGCACCATCTCACCGGCGAATTCGTCGTAGGTGACGTAGGTGCAGCGCGACTCGTCCAGGGGCGTGATGACCTGTGCGCGATCGGCGTGTACCGGGTCGCCCGGTTTGTTCTCCATCGACCAGACGATCCGCCGCGGTGCATCGATCTCGGTGATGTACTCCACCTGTTCCTGCGGGCCATTGCCGAGATCGACCTGCATGACTACCGCGTGGCCCATTTCCAGCTTGCCGTCGATGCGTGGGCAGAACTCGTTCCACAGGTGGTAGTTCTCGAAATCGACGATGACATCCCACACCAGTTGCGCGGGTGCCTCGATGGTCACCTCGTCGCTCGAAACAGTATTTTCCGTGATCATTGCTCAACCTCGCGCGCAGTTCTTCCCATACCTGTTCACAATGCGTAACTGACGCCGCCGTTCACTCGCCAGTTCTGTCCGTTCACCCACTCGCCGTCGTCGGAAAACAGGAAAGCGACCGCTCCTGCGATATCCGGCGGCGCACCATGGCGCGGACTGCGCGCACCCTTGAGCGCCCAGTCCTTCATCTCCTGGGTCATGTTTGCGTCCATCTGCTCGGTGAGTACGAAACCCGGGGAGATCACATTGCAGCGAATGCCCTCCCGGCCCCACTTCGAGGCCACGTGCCGGGCGAGCGAGTTGATACCGGCCTTGGAGGCGGCGTACGCAGGCCGCTCCGGTTCGCCGATGGCAGCGGCGTCAGATGAGGTCAGGATGAGAGTGCCGCCACCCTGCTCCAGCATCTGCGGCAGGGCGGCCCTGATCAACAGCACCGTCCCGGTGAGATTTACCTGCAATGTGCGCTCCCACATGGAGAGGGGATTGCTGAGAATGTCGCCGTCCTCCATGACGGCGCCGATGTCGGCGACATTGGCGAAGAGCCCGTCCAGCCGGCCGAAGTGCTCGATAGCCGCCGTGACGAGACTGTTGATGGATGCCTCGTCGGACTGGTCGAACTGCCAGGCGGTCACCGCGCCGCCCGCCGC
>Ga0126341_1000254_pt1 | contig 10960 bp, 7 predicted proteins | sample OrbTmetagenome_FD_97057 | JGI IMG/M metagenome (GOLD analysis project Ga0126341, IMG submission 97057) | Coral microbial communities from Florida Keys, Florida, USA - Orbicella T D metagenome | ecosystem: Host-associated > Invertebrates > Cnidaria > Coral | place: Florida Keys, Florida, USA... | reverse complement strand
GGTCGCTGGGCAAACGCCCGGCATGGGTGCGGCGCGCGATGAGGCCCCCCAACCAAAAAAACGAAGACGTCGGCGCCGACGCCGCAAGAAGGCAAACAATGATGCCATCGAGGTGTCCGCCAACGAGCAAAAACAGGCACCTGAACCTCAAGCCGCCCATCCGGCGCAGCCCAAACCTGCTATTCCCAAAGATCCGCCGGTCTATGCAGCCATCGACTTAGGCACCAACAATTGCCGCTTGCTTGTCGCTAAAAGAAGTCGCGATGGCTTCCGGGTGATTGATGCCTATTCCCGCATTGTACGTTTGGGTGAGGGACTGGCGTCTACAGGGCAGCTGAGCGATGACGCGATGAATCGGGCTGCTGCGGCGCTGAAAATCTGCGCTGACAAAATGAAACGCAGGGGCGTCACGCGTGCGCGGTCAATAGCAACAGAAGCCTGTCGCACGGCGGCAAACGGCATGGATTTTATTGCCCGTGTTCAGCAGGAAACAGGCATTGAGCTCGATATTGTCTCTACCGCCGATGAAGCCCAGCTGGCGGTTGGAGGATGCGCACCACTCCTGGACCCCGAACATGCTGCGGCATTGGTGTTTGATATTGGGGGCGGCAGCACCGAACTCATGTGGGTGCACCATGAAGACAAGCCCAAGCCAGAAATTCTCGATTGGACAAGCTTGCCGTGTGGTGTGGTGACACTGGCGGAAACCTACGGCGGCGATGAGGTCTCTGAAGCGCTCTATCGGGACATGGTCGCCGATGTGGCAGAACGCCTGGCACCGTTCAAACACCGCCTTGCGGGTAGAGAATGTGCCGAAAAGCGGTTCCATCTGCTCGGAACATCAGGGACGGTGACGACCATCGCCGGTGTTCATCTGGGGCTGAAGCGTTACGACAGGGCGCAAGTCGATGGCGCCTGGGTGAGCCTTGATGAAGTGTCGAAAGTAACGGAAACCCTGTTGGGCATGACCTTGGCAGAACGCGCAGCGCATGCCTGCGTCGGGCAGGAGCGGGCCGATCTGGTGCTGGCAGGCTGCGCGATTTTGGACGCCATATCTCAGGCCTGGCCTGCTGACCGACTGCGGGTGGCCGATAGGGGGCTGAGAGAAGGCATCTTGTTTTCTTTGATGGAAGCTGATCAAACACGCGGGAGCGCGGGTCGACGCCGCCGCAGAAGACGGCGCAGGCGGAAATCACAGGCAAATCAGGGTGGCTCTCCTTCTGCTGGAGAAACACAGTCATGAGCAGCGAATATGAGTGAGAAAGCTGACAAAGGCGGGTCCAGCCGCAAAGGCGGTCGGCGTAATCTGCGCGAGCGGGTGAAAACCGCGCGGGGGCGCAAGCTCTCGTCCAAACTGTGGCTCGAACGTCAGCTGAATGACCCCTATGTCACCCGTGCGAAGGAAGAGGGCTATCGCTCACGCGCGGCCTTCAAGCTCACGGAAATGGACGACAAATTCCATTTCCTCAAAAAAGGCGGCCGGATCGTCGACCTTGGCGCGGCCCCTGGTGGCTGGACCCAAGTCTCGGTTGCACGGACGGGTTCCGATAAGGGCCCATCCGGAACAGGGGGCAAAGTTGTGGGCATTGACCTTCAGGAGGTTGATGCGATTCCTGGCGCGGACCTATATGTGCTCGATTTTCTGGAGGAAGATGCCGATATCAAGGTGAAAGAATGGCTGGGTGGGGAGGCAGACGTCGTTCTGTCGGATATGGCGGCGGCCTCCATGGGTCACAAGCAGACCGACCACCTGCGGATCATGGCGCTGGCCGAAGCAGCAGCGCAGTTTGCTCACGATGTTTTATGCGAGGGCGGCACTTATTGCGCCAAAGTGCTGCAGGGCGGCGCGGAACAAGAGCTTTTGCGCATGCTGAAGCAGGATTTCAAGGTGGTACGCCATGTGAAACCGGCTGCCAGCCGCGCCGATTCTTCGGAAATGTATGTGCTGGCAACCGGCTTCCGAGGCCGCCAGGAAGTGGACGAAGGCGAGGTCTAGAGCGGGGCACCCGTGTCCCCTGAATTATGCAAGGCTGAGTCACAATATCGTCCTTTGCAATTCTCCGATCTGGTGTTACACACCAGCGCCAACATCACTATCCCGCTGTAGCCGGAGGTTGGCCCCATGTTCCGCGAAGCCCTTACATTTGATGACGTGCTCCTGCAGCCCGCCGAATCCGGCGTCATGCCAGGTCAGGTTGACACGTCTACCCGTCTTACCCGTTCCATTAAGCTTGGAATTCCGCTCATTTCGTCCGCCATGGACACGGTGACCGAAGCCCGATTGGCGATCGCCATGGCCCAGGCAGGGGGTCTCGGCGTCCTACACCGGAATATGACACCAGATGAACAGGCAGAAGAAGTAAGGCGCGTAAAGCGGTTCGAAAGCGGCATGGTGGTGAACCCGGTAACGATTGGGCCAGATCACTCTCTGGCAGATGCGCTTTCTCTTATGGAACGCCACAGCATTTCGGGCATTCCGGTTGTAGAGCCCTCATCCCAAAAGCTCGTGGGTATTTTGACCAACCGCGACGTACGCTTTGCAGACAATCCTGCTGAGCCTGTCCGCAATCTCATGACCCATGAGAACCTCATCACGGTGAACGAGGGCGTGACCCAGGATCATGCCCGGAAGCTGCTCCATCAGCATCGTATTGAAAAGCTGCTCGTTGTGGACGATCAATATCGCTGCGTTGGTCTTGTCACCGTGAAGGATATGGAAAAGGCACAAACTCATCCAAATGCCTGCAAGGATGATCAGGGTCGTCTGCGCGTTGCAGCGGCCTCTACAGTTGGCGATGATGGATTTCACCGCGCTGAACAATTGATAGATGCAGGTGTCGACCTGATCGTGATCGACACAGCTCACGGACATTCAATTCATGTCGCGGAAGCTGTGAAGCGGGTGAAGAAACTCTCCAACAATGTTCAGGTCGTCGCGGGCAACATCGCGACCGCTGAAGCAGCGCGATCTTTGATCGATGCGGGCGCAGATGCTGTGAAAGTCGGCATTGGTCCTGGCTCCATTTGTACGACGCGGATTGTTGCCGGTGTCGGTGTGCCGCAGCTCACAGCGATCATTGATTGCGTGGAAGAAGCTCAAAAAGCAGACATTCCGGTGATCGCGGATGGGGGCATTAAATTCTCTGGCGACCTGGCCAAAGCAATGGCCGCCGGCGCGGAATGCGCCATGATAGGCTCGCTCTTTGCGGGCACAGAAGAGAGCCCAGGCGAGGTGTTTCTTTATCAGGGTCGTTCCTACAAGTCCTATCGTGGCATGGGCTCTGTGGGCGCCATGGCAGTTGGGTCCGCTGACCGCTATTTCCAAAAGGATGTCCAGGACACACTGAAGCTTGTGCCGGAAGGTGTCGAAGGCCAGGTGCCCTATAAAGGCCCCATCGGCAGTGTTGTTCATCAGCTTGTCGGTGGTCTGCGTGCAGCCATGGGCTATACCGGTGCTGCGACAATGGCCGATTTTCGTGAGCGAGCGAAGTTCGTCAAAATCTCTGCGGCGAGCCTGCACGAAAGCCACGTGCATGACGTAACCATCACCCGGGAGTCGCCCAATTATCCGGGCGCTCGCGGCTAACCCTAAAAACAGAAGACATTTATGACACCTGCCGCCCGCCTTTCTGCAGCTATTGAAATTCTCGGTGACATCGCGAAGGGAAAAATGGCGGACAGAGTGTCTGCTGCCTGGGCGAAGGCCAACCGCTATGCAGGGTCAAAAGACCGTGCCGCGATCCAGGCCCGCGTGTTTGACGTGCTGCGAAATCGCGCCCTCTATAGCTTTGCTGCGGACAGCACAACGCCCCGGTCTCTCGTTCAGGCATCTTTGACGATTGAGGATGGGCTGTCGCCAGATGAGCTTCATGGTTTGTTCGATGGTGCGAAGTTCGCACCCGTTCCGTTGACCGTGACCGAGACAGATGCGCTGGCCGGTCTGCCTGCGCGATTGGAAAATGCGCCCGACCATGTGCGTATGAACGTTCCCGAATGGCTGCTGCCAGAGCTTCAGAGTGCATTTGGCGAACAGCTCGAGGTCGAGCTTGCTGCGCTGAATACGCGCGCACCTGTGGACCTGAGAGTAAACTCGCTGAAGGCAACACGCTCGGAAGTTCAGGAACGCCTGGCGACTGAGAATATCGAAACGGACCCCTGTGAGGCGTCGCCTTGGGCACTGCGATCTAAAAGCAAAGCCCGCGTCACACATACCAAGACTTACAATGAGGGGCTCGTTGAGATTCAGGACCTGGGATCTCAGCTCACCTGCATGATTTCAGGTGTTCAACCCGGCGAGCGTGTGGTCGACCTCTGTGCGGGTGCCGGCGGCAAGGCCCTGGCTTTGTCCGCGATGCTGTCGGGTGAGGGTTCTGTGATTGCTTGTGACACCGACCCGCGGCGTCTCGGGCGTCTAAAGCCGCGCGCAGACCGTGCGGGGGCAGGGACGATTGAGACGCGGCGCTTGCGCCCATTTGATCCCAACGCCGCTGATCCGGACCTGGAAGATCTTGAAGGCCTCGTTGATTGCGTATTTGTGGATGCACCATGTTCGGGCACCGGCGCCTGGCGCCGCCAGCCTGAAGCCCGCTGGCAGATTACGCCTGAGAAGCTGGATGCCTATCGTGCCGCCCAGATTGAGGTCTTGATCCGCGGCGCGCGTCTGGTACGGCCCGGCGGGAGGCTCATCTATGTGACCTGCTCTATTTTGCCCAGTGAGAACGACGCGCAGATCGATGCCTTCTTGAAAGAGATTACGATGTTTCAGGAACGCGACTGGCGGGCGAACTGGCCCGAGGGGGAAATCATGCCCGCTGCGGCTGAGGGACCTCGTTTGCGTCTGACCCCGCACAGCACCGACACAGACGGGTTTTTCGCCGTCATTCTGGAGCGCGTTGAATGACGGCGTGCACTTGCTTGACTCAATCGACCGGGGATGGTGAGTCCCTTACCCATATTTCTCTGACCATCAGTAGAGCCGCATGACCGACCGTATTCTGATTATTGATTTTGGCAGCCAGGTAACCCAGCTCATTGCCCGCCGCGTGCGTGAAAGTGGCGTCTATAGTGAGATCGTTCCCTTCAACTCCGCAGCAGAAGCGCTCAAGACCTTTGATCCGAAGGCGATTATCTTGTCTGGTGGTCCGGCGAGCGTAACGGGGACCGATACACCACGGGCTCCCGAGGCGGTGTTCACGGCGGGGGTGCCGGTCCTGGGCATCTGCTATGGCGAACAGACAATGTGTGCCCAGCTGGGGGGGCGCGTTGACGCTCATGACCATCAGGAATTTGGGCGTGCCGATATTGAAGTCATCGAAGACTGCGCGCTGTTTGAGGGAGTCCTCAAGGCGGGCGACAAAGAACAGGTCTGGATGAGCCATGGCGACCGGGTGGTTGAACTTCCCGAAGGCTTTAAAACCGTCGCGGTTTCAGAAGGCGCACCTTACGCCGCCATTGCCGACGAAGCGCGAAAGTTCTACGCGGTTCAGTTCCACCCAGAAGTTGTACACACACCATGTGGCGCTGACCTTCTGAAAAACTTCACCCACAAAATTGCCGGGTGCCAGGGCGACTGGACCATGGCGGCGTTCAAAGAAACCGAAATCGCCAAGGTGCGTGAGCAGGTCGGTACAGGCCGTGTAATCTGTGGTCTTTCTGGCGGCGTCGATTCCTCTGTTGTCGCGGTGCTGCTTCATGAAGCCATCGGCGATCAGCTGCAATGCGTCTTTGTCGACACAGGTGTGATGCGGGCAGGAGAGGCTGACGAGGTCGTCACTCTCTTCCGCGATCATTACAACATCCCGCTTGTTCATGCAGATGCACGCGATCTCTTCCTCGGTAAGCTTGAGAGTGTGTCTGACCCTGAAAAGAAGCGGAAGATTATTGGCTCGACCTTCATCGATGTGTTTGACGAAGAAGCAAAGAAGATCGGTGGGGCAGACTTCCTGGCTCAGGGCACGCTCTATCCGGATGTGATTGAAAGCGTCTCCTTCACCGGGGGGCCGAGCGTCACAATCAAAAGCCATCACAATGTGGGCGGCCTGCCCGAACGCATGAATATGAAGCTTGTGGAACCACTTCGTGAGCTTTTCAAAGATGAAGTGCGCATCCTGGGGCGTGAACTGGGCCTGCCTGAAACCTTTGTCGGGCGCCACCCGTTCCCGGGACCAGGCTTGGCGATCCGTATTCCTGGCGAAATCACACGCGAGAAAGTGGATATTTTGCAAAAGGCTGATGCGGTCTATCTGGATGAGATCCGCAAGGCAGGATTTTATGACGAGATCTGGCAGGCTTTTGCGGTGCTGTTGCCTGTGCGTTCAGTGGGCGTCATGGGAGATAGCCGGACCTATGACTATGTCTGTGCACTCCGAGCTGTTACGTCAACGGACGGCATGACGGCTGATTACTATCCCTTTGAACATTCGTTCTTAGGTCGCGTTTCAACACGGATCATCAATGAGGTCCGCGGCATCAACCGTGTTGTCTATGATGTCACGTCTAAGCCGCCGGGGACAATTGAGTGGGAATGAGACATCTAGTGTAGCTGAAGAATGTCTGGAAATTTTCCCTAAAACCTCTATTTTGTATTTGTGTTCATTGAGCTTGGCCCGGAAGGGGCTGGTCTTGATGGGAGCACTGGCAACTGTTGCGTGCGCCACGACCTTTCCGGGGCTTGCAGACTTGGTTTTTGCAACCGGATTGGAGGTGTTAATGCTCGTAATTTTTAAGTGCGTGCGTGATCGAGTGATTCTGCGGGTCCCTTAGTAGGGTCGTGAGCGTATGTGGGCAGTTGAAGCCTCCTAGACAGATTAGTTTGGACCAAGAGAGTCACAAGGAGGTGGGCTAGCCCCCTCCGCCCGCACCACCATCGTCGAAAGGACTCGTATATTGCGAATACCGAAATATGCTGAGAGTACTCCTCGTTCTCGGCTGGTCCAGGTCCTTTGCAAAGGCAGATGTGCGAAAACGCGATATGCTGAAGTCTCGAAGGTACCTTGGTCCCGCGATGGAAAAGATTCAGAGCCCGGTTTATTCGCGACGTGTTTGAAGTGCGGACGTAAGGCGCACGACAATTATAATTGGATTCCTGTTTAGTGTAACCACTAAGCGCACTGGTTATGATGGGAGTTCCTAGAGCCTTGTGGCTTTCGCTTATCGAAGATCATCAATGAGGTGCGGGGCATCAACCGCGTTGTTTATGATGTGACGTCGAAACCACCCGGGACCATCGAGTGGGAATGATGCCACTGTGCATCTGCAAATCTGCGCGCAGGACGTCACACCAACTGGAAGCTGCCGAAACCTAAACTTCGGGCATCTCCCCTCTCGGATAGGGCTGGATCATCGTGTCGATCACATGCTCTTGAAGCTCGTCGACAAAAACACGGACCTTTGACGGCAAATATTTGCGGTCAGAGTAAACGGCATAGATGGCGCGCTCACACGCTGGGGCGTACTGCGCAAGGAGAGGGACGAGGCGGCCATCCAACACGTCCTGACAGACAAGAAAGTGCGCAAGCCTCACGATACCGACACCCTGGAGGGCGGCCTCCCGCAGTGCTAAACCGATACCTGAATGTGCGCTTTCGACGGCAAAGGATTTCGTTTCACCGTCAATATCGAATTCCCATCGGTCGGTTGTACGGTCACGCGCATTGATAGTGAGACATCGGTGATTTTTTAAGTCATCGGGCGTTTCTGGTTTGCCGAACCGTTTCAAATAGTCAGGCGCTGCACAAACGATCCATGGGTCATCAATCACTTTGCGAATGATGAAAGATGATTCCGATGGGCGTTCAAAGACCAGCGCGACATCAATACGATCTGACATGATGTCCACACCTCCATCAGCCTGAACTGTCGTGGTGATGATGTCACTGAATTTCTCGGTGAATGTCTTGAGGAAAGGCATGATCACGCCAACGGACAAGGCAGCAGATGCAGCGATCCTCAATTGCCCGCGCGGTTTCCCACTCAGGTCCATCGCGATATCTTCGGCCGCTCTGATCGAGTCAAGGATGTGTTCGCTTTGTTCGAACAGGACTTCGCCAGCTTCGGTTAAAGAAATCGACCGCGTGGTTCGATTAAATAATCGAACGCCCAGCCTGTCTTCAAACCGATTGATTTTCCGGCTCACGCCAGACGACGTGATGCCCAGCTCACGAGAAGCGCCAACAAAACTGCCGCTGCGAACAACTTCGACAAATACGGCGAGTTCGCCAATAGGATCCATTCTCCACCCCCTCAATTGATGACGGCTTGTCATCAATAGCTTGCCGAAATCGATATTGTTAAACAACGCCGATTCCAGAAACTCACATGCATCCAACAGTGTGATGAGATCGGAGACAATCAATGAAACAATTCATGCACAGAATTGCCCAAGGCGCAAATCACTCCCTGGTTCTCGCGGCAGGTGTTCTTGCGCTCGCCGCTTACCTCAGCGGTCCGGCCAATGCAGACGAAACATCTCGGGCGGCGACCGCTCACCTGCCTCCGATCAAGGATGGACTACCAGCACCAGGCTTCGACATCGAACCAGGCAAGACGGCACTGGTCATCACCGATCCGCAGAATGATTTTCTGTCCGAAGATGGTGTGGCCTGGGCTGTGGTAGGTGAGAGTGTTCGCGCTAACGGCGTGGTCGAGAACCTTGAGGCGCTGATGAAAACAGCAGACGCCGAAGGCATGCCGATGTTTATTTCACCGCATTACTATTTTCCAACTGATCACAAATGGCAGCACGAAGGCACGCTTGAGGTCGTGATGCATACAATCAGGATGTTTGATCGTCCGGGTCAATTAACAGTAGAGGGATTTGAGGGCTCTGGTTCTGACTGGCTGGAGCAGTACAAGCCATACATCAACAATGGTAAAACTGTCGTGACAAGCCCTCACAAAATCTATGGACCCGAAACAAACGATTTGGTCCTGCAACTCCGCAAAGCCGGCATCTCCAAGATCGTCCTAGCGGGCATGTCCGCCAACCTGTGTACAGAATCTCATATGCGTGAACTCGCTGAACAAGGGTTCGAAATCATGGTTGTGACGGACGCGACGGCTGGGGCAATCACACCATTCTATAATGGCTACAATGCAGCGCTCACCAATTTCCGGATGATCGCCAGCGATGTCGACAACACGGAAAACACCGTCGCCGCCATTGAGGCAGCCTACTAGCTGGCAAGGTGAATGGCTTTGCTTGTTGTCAGAGGATCATGCAACTTCTTTGTAGATGCCCCGCTCACTATCGGTCGCGTTGGTCCGCGGCCGAATATTGTCCCTTCGAACACTCGTTTCTCAGGTCGCGCAATCAATGAGATCCGTGGCATCAACCATATTGTCTATGACGTGACGTCCAAACCCCCGGCACCATGGAGTGGGAATGATTGCCTGATCTAGGAGGTTCTACCTGTGACGCTCAGCAAGCTGAGCGGACAGGGCTTCAACATTTGCGATAGCCTCAGTCTTCGATTTTTCGAAGCGATCATCACCAAATTCCTGATACTCAATGCCGATATGGCGTAGATCGCCCGCCCCCAGATACTTTGAAACAGTGCGGATATGGGGAACGAGGTGCCCTGCGTCACCGTTCAGTTCGCCGGGGCCAAATCCAAATTCGCCAGATGCGGTGAGAAGCACGAGAGTCTTGCCATCAAGTGTCGGTTCGAGCGGCCGGTCGCCTCGCGCAAGATCGAAGGAGAAGGTCTTGTTGATTCGCACGACCTGATCGATCCAGGCTTTTAGAGCAGCTGGCATGCCATAATTGTACATGGGCGTAGCGATTAGAATTAGGTCAGCACGCTGTACTTCATCTATGAAAACTTCAGAGGATTCGAGCTGGGCAATCTGTGCGGCTGAACGTGCATCTTCTGACGTGAAGGCGGCATCGATCCAGCTTTCGGAGATCGCAGCGGGTGGGTGCAAGCCCACATCTCGCGGCATAACCTCCAGGCCAACGCCAGTACTTTTCCACGCGGAAAGAAATTGATTGCTCAACATTCGGGTGAGAGATTTTGTTTGACGCGGACTTGCATCAATTCGCAATAGAGAAGGCATGACTGTACGCTCCTGTTTGTGGGGTCGCGATGGGGGCCGTTTTGAAAACAGATGAGTAAAATAAAAGCATAGTGACGACGAGATGGAAATTTTGTGCTTTTATTGGCCAATGACAAATACAGTTTTGGTATCTATAGATAAGTTTTTCTCATCTTGGAGTCCGCCGTGCCGATGCCTTCCCTGACTGCACTTCGAGCGTTTGATGCCGCAGCGCGGCTTGGCAGTTTTAAGGATGCAGCAGAAGTATTGAACGTGTCAGCGACCGCTGTCTCTCATCACATTCGAGGATTGGAAGCGCAGATTGGTGTGGCGCTGTTCGTGAGGGGAACACGGCAGGTTTCATTGACCGCGGCAGGACGGGAACTGTCTGAGGCGACCGCGTCAGCCTTCTCGCGCATTGAAACCACGCTCGATGCGCTTAGCCTATCAGAAAAAACGCTTACAATTTCCGCGACACCGGCCTTCGCGGCGCTTTGGCTTGCGCCTCGGATCGGGTCATTCGAGGCGCAGTATCCGGATGTAAATGTAAAGACGATCTCATCGACGGAACGGGTCGATTTTCGCCGCGATAAGACTGTAGATGTTGCCATTCGATACGGCAGCGATGGTGTCTCTGAGCTGGACAGCCCGCTCGCCTTGAAGGAAAGATTCATGGCGTATGGATCCGCCGAATACATTGAACGGTTGCAAGACTTGTCGGAAGCGCAATTCATTAGCACTGCATGGGTGGAAAAGAACTTAAAGCGGGCCAGCTGGGTAGACTGGTTCGCAGCTGGAGATATGCAGCCGCCAAAAAAGGCGGCGTTTCGGGAATTCCTGCATGAACACGAAGTGCTTCAAGCAGGTCTTGCGGGACAAGGATTAATCCTGCTGAGCGACGTACTCGCGGGGTATGTCGTTTCGC
>Ga0126341_1000252_pt1 | contig 11063 bp, 4 predicted proteins | sample OrbTmetagenome_FD_97057 | JGI IMG/M metagenome (GOLD analysis project Ga0126341, IMG submission 97057) | Coral microbial communities from Florida Keys, Florida, USA - Orbicella T D metagenome | ecosystem: Host-associated > Invertebrates > Cnidaria > Coral | place: Florida Keys, Florida, USA... | reverse complement strand
TCTTCGACGATACTTCGAAATTGCAGCGACGCGACGCCCGACTCGTTCGAGAGCGCGATCTCCTGCTGCGGATCGACGTGTGCGCGATCGAGTATCGGTGACCAGTCGTGCAGCGTCCGATCGAGGTCGTAGTACCACGGCGTCGCCGGGTAGGCGTCAAAGACCAGGACCGCACCATCGTCGTTCACTGAACATTTCGAGTCGCCGTCGGTCCATGTGTACGTCACGTTGGGGAGCGGGAGCGCAACGCTGCCGCGTTCTTTCGCGATTCGCTCCAAATTCTCGCGGGTCGAATCTAACTCTTCGATTCGTTCGGATCGCTCCAACCAAACGTCTCCGCGAGCGGCGATGGTTTTGCGTTTGGCTCCGATTGCGGAAGCGAGCGGGCTTCGAACAAGTGCATCGATCTCATCGGCGAGACTCGATTCGTGTGGATGGCCGTGCGTCGAACGGAATACGCTCGCCAGATCCTCGTACTCGAGACGCGAGGTTTGGAAGCGGTATTCGGTGAACTCCACATAGGCCGCTTGGCTTGACGCGCGTCTCGCATCAAGGAGCTCAACAAGAGACGGCATATCGAACGGCTTCGAGATCTGCGATGTTGTCGGGTTTGAAGGCGACGCGGCTACCGCCGGAAAGGCGAGCGTCGCGGCCGAGATGATTGCGAGAACTCCGGTGGTTTGCTTCATGGCTAGGGCATCTTCCTTGCGGTGTCGAGACCCAATTTGAACTTCCCGAGCATAACGAATGGGTCTCTGAATCCGAAGTACAAAGTCTGGAAACCATGCTCAAGCTCCGCTTGAGCATGCCACACGACGTTAGCCGTGCTGCCCGAGGCACGGTCTGCCCTTCGGGTCAAGCGGGTGGCACCCGATTCGAGAGTGAGTGAGAGACGGGCATCTTGCCCGTCTCACTAGAGGGAGTAGAGAGGAGGGAGGCAAGCCTTCAGTCTTGCTTGTCATGGTGGACATCAAGCAGGAGTGTGCGCTCGGTGTTGGGGGTTGACCAGATGCGGGTCCGTGCTGTGTCGCCGTTCGGATTGATCCGGGCGAGAAGCTGGCTGCCGCTTGAAGATGTCAGGTCGAAATGGAGTTCACCGGAATTCTCCACGCTGAGCGATCCTCTGTACACCATCCCATTACTCGCCAGAGCGAGTGCATGCAAGGTTCCTGCGACAGGGTGGCGATAGACGAACACCTCAAGCAGCGCGGCCGGCTCCGCTTCCTCGGTCGGTGTGCCGATCCGCACACGCATCGCCTGCACATACGGGATCCACTCGACATCGGTCCGGATGCGGAGAGATTCTCCGCTCGGCGATTCGATTGTCGAGTGCCAGTTGCGACCTGCGAGCGGCGTGAACGCATCGAACGGCTCCGATGGCTTGGCGTCGGCTTCGGTGACGGCGGGCAACGGGGTGAGGTCATCCGAACGCACGCGCTTCCACTCCGCGAGCGTGTCGAACCCTCTGCCCGATTCTTCGAGCAGGGTGTCGATGTAATGCTCGTTTGCGGTGAAGGACCACTTGAGGGCCATCTTCCGATGAGCCGCGTTGCCCGTCGGGCTCGCGGACTGGTGCAGGTCGAAGACTCCTTCGGCGGTGTCGCCGTCGAACGAGATGGTGCCCTCGCTCAATCCTCGCCCGATGCCCGGGATATCGCGGTGCATGCCGAGCAGGGCGATGTGGCCCTGCTGTGGTTCGTGGTAGTAGACCCTAAGGACGCGCCAGGGATCGCCCTCGTTGTCGGTGCCGTAGGTCTGGCTGATGATGGAACGCTTGCCGGGGCCCCACTCCCAACGATCAACCTGTTTCCAACCGCCTCCGGACCCGAGCCGCCATTCGCCATCGACCAGGCGCTCGAACTCGGCCAGCGGGCTTTCGTGCGTGCGCTTCATCTCCGGCCACGGGCCGTCCTTAGTGATGTTGATGAGCTCGCCGTTGTCGAAGCGGTAGAGGCCTCCGGAGCAGCCGAGCCAGAGGCGGTTGTCGGTGTCGAGATAGATGCTCTGGACGTGGCTGCGGCTGAGGCCGCTGGTGTGGGCGAAGGTGGTGAAGGACTCGCCGTCGTAGCGGACGAGGCCGGTGCCGAGGACGGCGATCCAGAGGTCGCCCGCGCCGTCTTCGGCGAAGGTCCAGACCCAGCCGTCGGGCACGCCGTCGTCGGCGTTGTAGGTGTGGAAAGTGGTGCCGTCGTAGCGGGTGAGGCCGGTGGTAGAGCCGAACCAGGTGTCGCCGCGGCGGTCGCGGTAGATGCCGCGGATGTTGTTGCCGGCGAGGCCGTCGGCGGTGGTGTAGGTGGTGAAGGACTGGCCGTCGTACTTGCGAAGGCCTTCGCCGTCGGTGGAGAACCAGAGGTGGCCTTCGGGGTCTTCGTGGATGGCCCAGACGAGCGTCGGGGTGAAGCGGGGCTGGGGGTTCTCGACGGTGGCGCGCGGGATGTCGAAGGGGACGAAGCGGGTGCCGTCGAAGCGGGCGACGCCCTGGACGGTGCCGGCCCAGACGGTGTCGGTGCTGTCGATGAAGATGGACCAGCCGTCGGTGTCGCGCAGGCCGTGGGCGTCGGTGTAGTTGGTGAAGGCGCCGTCCGTGTAACGGGTGACGCCGGCGTCGGTGACGAACCAGAGGGAGCCGGCGCTGTCCTGCGCGATGCCGCGCACGGCGGCGCCGGCGAAGCCCTGCTCGGCGCCGAAGTAGTCGAGGGAGGTGCCGTCGTAGCGGACGACGCCGTCGCCGTTGGTGCCGAACCAGTAGTGGCCCTCGCGGTCCTGGAAGACCTCGCGGATGTACGCGCTGATCTGCTGGTCGGCGAGGTTCAGCGATCGCTCGTCGAGGGCCTGAAAGGCGTTGGTGCTCGGGACGGAGAAAAGGAGGAGCGCGAGGAGCCCGGGCACGAAAATGAGGGTGCGAAGCATGGGTGGGGATACCGGCTCGCCGGGGAGCGGATGCTGATCGGCGAGTTCGCCTGGCCTGCGACTCCGGCTGTGAACCCGGCACTGGAGCGCTGCCGGGCGGGCGCCATCCGAGTGAACGGGTGAGCACGCATTGCCGAGCGGACTTCTGTGCGGGCGCAAAGGCAGCGGGGCGAGCAAGATGCCCGCCCCGCCAACGGAGGAGGTTTGTTGTTCGCTTAGGGAGCGCTCAGCCGAAGGGGATCACCGGGGCGTGCTCAAGGCTGAGCGCGTTCGCCGCTTTGACGAATCGATCCACGGTGAACGGGATGCGGAGTTTGGCGTGCGGTCGTTGGTCCATCGTGGCGTCGTCGAGTGTGAATTTGCCGCCCGCTGAACAGAGGATGACGGGCAGGCGACGACCGGCGTCTTCATCGGCAGCGCGGAGCTTGGTCGCGAGCGAAAATCGGCTGCGCGCATCATCTATCGATACGACCGCGAGATTCGGCGGCGCCTCGCTGTGCGGGCTGGTCAACTGCCTGCAGAACATGGCGACGGTGTCGCGGTCGGGATCGGTGGAAACGGCAACAGGTTGGCAGTCGGCCGGGAGCCTCGCGATGACGGACTGGCGTCGCTCGGTCCAGTTCGTGCCCGAGCCGGCGGACTGCAACAGCGTGAACTTGAGGTCGTCGGTCTGTTCGCGCGTGGTCCGTTCGATGGTCTGCATGAGCCCCGGGGGGAGGCGGATCGCGTCGGCGAGGTCGAGCGAGCCGTAAATCGCGTCGTTGCCCGAGGTTCCGAGCAGCATGGCGTGGGCGATGCGGTTCGCGAGCGCAAGCGCGGCGCAGGCCTCAATCTCGTTCGGTGCCTGGCCCCGAATGTTCGCGGCCGAGAGGTGGTGGAAGACGATCGGGTTGAGCAGGTACCTGGGGAACTGCCAGCGCCGGAGCGAACGATCCATGGCCTCGGCGTGGTCGAAGAGGAGCATCCGCTTTTCGACCTGTTCGAGCGGGAGGTCGAGGCGAGCAGCGGTCTGCACGATGTGCAGATACTGGTGACCGAGCGCGGTTGCGAGGACGGCGCGCCCGACATCGTGGAGCAGACCGAGGGTGAACGCGGTATCGGGTGTGAGTTCGCGAGTGTGCGACGCGATCTGGGAAGCGATGACACCGGTGGCGATGGCGTGCTCCCAGAACTGGCCGGTATCAAGACCCGCGGCGGTCGCTTCGGAGGAGAAGCCGTCAATGACGCTGATGCTGAGTACAGCGTCCCGGATCTGCTCCAGGCCGATCCGCACGACAGCCTGACGGATGGAGGCGCACGGCTCGCCTCTGGAGTAGACGTTGGAGTTGGCGAGCTTGAGGATCTTGAGGGCGATGGCGTGGTCCATCTTGATGGCGTCGACAATGGCATCGATGGAGCAATTCTGGCTCTGGCTGAGCTTGAGGACCTGGGTGACCGTCGGCGAGAGCGCGCTGACTTCCTCGCCCTGTTCGAGCAACTCGTCGAGGTCTGAACGTTTGATGACCGGCTTCAGACCCTTGAGCTTCTCGGCGGGGTCCTCGTCGAGCAGGATCGGTTCGGGAAGATCCGGAAGCTCGACCGGTGAGTCGGCGGACGCTGATACGGTCGGCCCCTGAGGAGACAGGGGCGGCGTTGCGTGATCGACGGCTGTCGACCCGATGTGTACACCCAAGGATCCGCCCGCAAACTCGACCCGCTCGCGAAGCCCCCCTGACGACTGCACCTCCGCCGGGCGGTCCGCGACGTTGCCGATGGTCAGACGCTGCGCGCCGGCGGTGTGCGCGCCTCGCCCGGTTGTGCCGCTTCTGCCGCAACCGGACTGAGTGAGGCCGGCGATCGAAACGAGGCGGTTGAAACTGAAGCGGCTCTTGAGCATGTAGGCTTCGACGCCGAGCGATGCGAACGCCAGCACAACCTGCCGCTGCGCCACTTCCGTGGCAATGACCACGCGGATGGACCTTGTATCCCGATCGGATCGGAGACGCCTGAGCACCGCGCCCCCCTTGCCGTCATCAAAGAGCGGATCGAGGATCAGAAGGTCGGGCACGCCGATGGAGAGCACCCCGAACAACTCGTCCACGGTCGATGTCTGCACACAGTGACAACCGCGCGCACCAAGCGCCGCGCTGAGGGTTTCACGAGCGAATCGGCACGGGTCGGCGATCACCACGGTCGTTTGACGCGCCACCTGACTTGGAATGTGTACCTTCCTGATCGCCAGATTCATGCCACGCCTCGGTAGGGATTAGAGTCGATCGGACCCTGAACTCGGACGGTGGTACATCGAAGTGACGGCTAGGGGAGTTTACTTATCTCGTCGGAAATAGTCAGGTATTTTGACCGGGATGCGCGTTCAACGATCAGAGCCCGGTTGGCGCGCGATAGGCGGCCCACCGATTCCGGTGGCAACGCTCGTTCGATCGAGTGTTTCCCGTTCCCAGGTCGGGATGTACGCTGCGTTCAATCACACCGCAGACTGGGTAATTTTCACGTCCGCGTGGCCTGCACGCGTCGGTGAGACCACGGCAGCCAATCCGCAACTCAGGAATCGCCGATCAGTCGATGGAGACGAGTTCGACGGCGAAGACGAGGTCGGTGGAGGGCGGGATCTCGCCTCGTCCGTTCTCGCCGTAGCCGAGTCGCCAGGGGATCTGGGCGCGTCGAATCTCGCCGGGGCGCATGCCTTCGATCGTGTGAACGAAGCCCCGTGGCAGGTCGGGGTTGCTCAGGGAAAAGGAGAAATCGCGCTTGCGTGCTTCGGTCGAGTCGTAGATCTCGACGCCGCTGGCGCCGCGATCGAGGCCGGCGGCGAAACGGATGGTGACGGTGTCTTCGAGGGTGGCCGCGGGCGCTTCGGGGTCCGTCGGCGGACGGAGAGCGACAAAGGTGAGCGCCGCGGACTCGCCCTCGGTGATCTCGACGGTGCGCGTGGACCGCACGAGGTCGTCTGGCGGGGGTGCGCTCGCGCGGGTTTCGATGGAGAAGGGGACCGAGGACGGTGAAGGATCAGACTCGTCGGGGTTGTCCTTGCAGGCGGGGACAGCCGCGAGCAGGAGCGAAACGAGTGCGAGGGCGTGTGTGCGTCGGCGGATCATCGCCGAATGGTACGCGCGGGATCAGCCGGGCGGGAGCGCCTCGAGCGGGCGGACCTGCGGCGGCTGCGGCGCGTCGCCCGGTTCGTCGTCTTCACCGGCCCGCCCGGGCTTCACATCGCTGGGGATGATCGGGCGGATGGTGGACGGGTTGATCCGTGGCTTGCGATCGGGGTTCTGGGGCGCGGGCGCGCTCAGGATGATGCTGTTGCGATAGGCCGAGACGATGATCATGTCGTCGAGCAGCGAGACGGTGGCGGGGTCGCCCTGGAGTTCGATGCCGGCTTCGGCGACGGCCTTGCCGTCGGGCAGGTCGAAAACGGTGAGTCGATAGCGGTAGAAGTTCTCATCAACGGGGATGCCGTCGCGGGTGATGTGCACGAAGTGCTCTGCGCCGAAGGCCGCGGGGATGACCATGGCCTCTTCGGCGGAGACATCGGCTCCAACGGTTTCGCCCTGGGAATCGAGGATGACCACCCCGCGCTCGGTGACGACAGCGAAGTTCTTCGCGAGATCGGTGACCTCGATGCGCCCGAAGCCGCGATCGAGACGGCCTCGGACATCGAGCGGATCGTTGCCGACGATGCCGTTGGCAGGGTCGATCATCCAGAGCAGGTTGTCCGCGCCGCGGACGATGAACTTGCCGGCCATCGGCAGGCCGGTGCGGCTGGAGGAGAGGAACTGGGCCTCGTTGCGCCAGCGGACCATGCCGCGATGGGCGTCGAGGGAGACGATACCGTCTTCGAGGCCGAGGATGGCTTCGGCTTCCGGCGTGACACGCACCCAGCGGATGGCGACGGGCTCTTCGCGGGTGTGGAGCGTGCGTCCGGTGCGCGCTTCAAGGACGTGGACGACAGCGTCGCGGTCTTCCGGGCGGTGGTTGACGTCGAACCACTGGTTCTCGCGGAGGTTTGACCCGGCGACGACGATGAGGCCGGCGCTCGCGTCGATGTCGTGGACGATGTCCATGAGCTCGGTGCGGGTCCAGAGGGTTCGCCCGTCGGAGAGATCGATGGCGAGCGCTCGCCCGCTGCGCTCGAAGAGGGTCATCATGGAGCCGTCGAAGTTGTAGGTGATCTCGTTCATGCGGACGCGTGAGCGCAGCGGCGTTTGCACGCTGGGTATGCGCGAGATCTCGGGCTGAGGCATGGCCTCGTCGCCGAATTGGGCGCGGAAGGGCTGGGACTCCCAGAGGATCTCGCCGGTGTCGAGATCGCGTGCGCGGATGAGGTGGTCGATGTTCTCGGCGCGATCGACGATGGTGGCGAGTATGAGCCGGTCGCCGTCGATACGCAGCGGCAGTTCGTCGCGAACATCGCCCCAGAGCTGAGTGAGCGAGGCGCCGTCTTCGGACTGTGCGAACACGCCGATGCGCGAGTCGGTGCGGCGCATCACAATCCGATCGGCACGGATCTCTCGTCCGGGCGATTCGAGTCTGGCGGCGACCCAGCCCTCAAGCGTCGAGCCGGGCGTGATCTTCTCGCCGATGACGGGGCGACGCTCGCGTCGCTGGGCGAGGGCGACGGCGAACTCGCGCACACCTTCGGTGTCGAGCTGACTGCCGTCGATGGCGATCGCGAGCGGGATGCCCTGATCGGCGGCGCGCCGGATGCGCTGGACGGCGGAGTTCACGCGCCCTTGCTCGAGCATCATGGCGACGACGCGCGAGTAGACGGCGGCGACGCGCGGGTCGTCGGCCGGCCAGATGATTTCGGCGGCGGTGGCCGCTTCCTCAAGGGCGAAGACCGCGAGGGGGATGCGCTGGCTCGCGAGGTAGGACTCGCCGGCGCGGGTCCAGAGCTCGGGGGTCTGTTCGGCGAGCGGGAAGCGTCGGGCGACGGATTCGAAGTCGTCGGGGCCGGGGTCGTCGGGGAGTTCACGGACGGCGCGCTCGGCCTCGGCGTCGTAGAGTGCGTAGACCTCGCGCCCCGCGCTGGCGATGAGCCGGCGCATCCGGCGCGTCGCTTCCACTCCGGCGGGGACACCGGTGCGTTCGAGTTCGACGGTCGCGCTCGCGAGCTCTTCGGACTCGAGCGTGCGCTGGTACATGTCGATGGCTTCACCGATCTGGCCGGAAGTCTCGTAGTAGTCGCCGGCGGCCATCATGTAGGCGACGCGCTCGGTGGGTCGTGACGCGGTCAGTGAGAGGCGGTTGATGAGTTCAGCGCGGGTCTCGTCGGTGAGTCGCGTCATCACTGCCCGCTCGGCGCGCTGCGGGTTGATCATCTCGAGGATGACGTGAAACAGGCGGGTGCGTGCACCGTCGTTGTCCTCCGAGAGCGGATCGGCGCCGAGGGCGCGGAGGGCGTGATCCACGGCGGGGAGGATCGCGTCGCCCTGATCGGCCTGATAGGAGAGCTCGGCGAAGGTGATGGCGGGGTCCGGGTCGGTCGGGTCTTCTTCCATCGCCTGGCTGAGGTAACGCTCGGCGACGGACCAGAGGGAGTAGCTGTGGACGGAGCGGTCATCGGCAACGACGAGTTGGCCGTCGACGGCGGCGATCTGGCCAGGCCGCTCGAGACGGATCTCGTTGGGGGTGTAGCCGTCCGGCTGTCCGCTCCTGGCCGCGGCATAGGCCTCGGCGACATCAACGACGATGACGCCGCTGTCGGTGGGAACGATGAGTCTGTCTCCGGCGGCGACGACACGCCCGCGGATGCCGCGGGGGTTCGAAGAGAAAATGTTGACGGGACGCGCTTGCGATTCGTCCTCGAAGCGTTCATCGCTCTCGGTGGCCCGGTAGATGTCGGCGTCGTACGGGCGCGCAAAGATCTCGTTCTCTGACACACCGACAATGTGCTCGTCGGTAGCCAGAAGGTACGCGGGGGTTCCCCAGAGGGAGGCCGGCGTCGACTGGAGGGTTCGGCCGGTCATGGCGTCGAGGGCGTAGACGCGGTTGCCGCCGGGGGCGACGGTGAAGACCGCGCCGGCGTGGAGCACCGGGCGGTTGTTCATCCATGGTGACGCGGCGAGCCCGCCGTACATGCCGCCCGTGTCGAAGCGCCGGATCCAGCGTGTGCGCCCGGTGACGGTTTCGATGGCGGTGGTGACCCCGACGGTATCGGTGCGATAGACGAGGCCGTTGCCGGGAACGCCGGCGTCAACCGCGGGAACGTTCCAGCCGTAGGGCTGGACGCCGATGGACGCGGCGGGTCGCGTCCAGAGGAGTTCGCCGGTACCCAGATCGAGGCCGAACACGACAGTTGAGATGACACGCTGCTCGCGCGAATGGCGCACGGCGTTGAGCACGATGACGCCCTGGTCAATGGACGGGCGTCCGCGGATGGCGGAGGTAGCGAGTTCGGCGACGCCGAGTTGAGCGAGCGAGGTGCCCCAGAGCTGCTGGCCGGTGCGTGCGTCGAGCGCGATGACGTAGCGTTCGGGTGCGCTGCGTCCGCTCATCGAGAGGCCGGTGACGGCGATGACGGTGTCGTCGACGACCTGCACGCTGGAGAGGTCATCGACGCCGTAGGCGGTGCCCATGGCCTCGGAGACGATGGGCGCGTCGACCCGGACACGCCAGTTGAGCTTCAGGGTGAAGCGGTTCCAGGAGGAGATGGTGACCGAATCGTTCACGATGACCGAATCGCGGTAGATGGTTGGGACCGCGTGGAGGATGAGCGCGTCCGGGGGCAGGCGTCGGCTGGCGTTGCGCGAACTCAGGTTGCTGAGCAGGTCGTTGGGCTCGCCGAGTCGGTCGCTGGCGAGCGGTCGCGAGAGCATGCCTTCGAGGGCACCCGCGGGCGCGGTATCGAAGGCGTTGCGCGTCAACGCCTCTGCGGGTGCGGTCACGGGCTGCGTGGAAGGCGGATCGACGCCGAGCGCGGACGCCCACGAAGCGATGGCGGATTCGGCGCGCCGGATAAGCGCGCGGTCCGCGGGTTTGTCGCCGAAGTAGCGTGCGCTGAGCGCGAGCAGTTGCAACGCCGCGCGGGCGCGGGCATCGGCTCGATCTGGGTGGCGGTCGAGTTGGAGGAGCGTGAGGGCCGCGCTCTGGAACTGCGCATCCTCGATCTGACGCTGGGCGAGGCGCAGCGCAGCGTCGCAGCCGGCGGTGGTCAGCAGGTAGAGACGTTCGACGCGCTTCAGGTCACCGGTTCTCAGCAACGCTTCGGCCTGCGCGTTCTGAAGCGTGCGATATCGCTCGAGCTTGTCCGGGTCGTCCAGGAGCAACCGATGGATGCGCTCGCGGACACTAATGAAAATGTCGGACTGGTCGGACTCGGTCACCGAGCCGGAGAACTCGTTGAGCGCTCGCTGCAGGACCGCGATGGCTTCGCTGACGTTTCCGACGGAGGCGAGTTCCTGTGCGCGGGACATAGCGGTCTCGGCGCTCGGCGCATCGTCCACATAAATGGGAGTCTCGACCTGACCGAAAGCGGCCTGCGGCGCGAGCCCGAGAACCGCACCGAGGAGCAGCATCGGGACGGCCCGATAGAAACCCCTCGCGGGGCGATGCAACAGACCGACGGCCTGATTCGTATAGGTCTGTTGGCGTGCCGACTCGCGTCGCTCGGGCATATGCGGTTCTCCGTGTCTGTTTTGTATGTCGGCGATCCGGGCCCGGCGGCTGATTCGGCCTCTGAAATCGGCCGATACGAACGATTGTCCACCCGGCCGGGCGAATTTCCCGCCGCGTCGAGGAACGAGCATGAGCACGATCCCCGCCAGCCTGACGATCGACGACCTCGCTTCGCGATCACTGCCGGTCCGGCTCGCCCGGAAATTTGACTGCCCGGCGCTCCGTTCGCGGGCACGCCGGATCAATCTCGTGTTGCTGGCGGTGATGCTCATGGGTCTTGCCGACCTTGCTTATACGCTCACATACATGCGCGGTTCGGGCATGGTCGAGGCAAACCCGATCGCGCGGAAGATGGTCGAGATCGGTTCGGCCCAGCAACTCGTGATGTACAAGCTCCTGACCCTGGCGGTCTGCTGCGGGGCGATCTACTTCTGCCGCCGCACGAGGCAGGCCGAGTTCGGAGCCTGGATCTGCTGCCTCGTGATGTTCGGGCTCACCCTCCATTGGGTGAACTACAACGAGTCGGTGCAGGAGATGAC
>Ga0126341_1000250_pt1 | contig 11147 bp, 10 predicted proteins | sample OrbTmetagenome_FD_97057 | JGI IMG/M metagenome (GOLD analysis project Ga0126341, IMG submission 97057) | Coral microbial communities from Florida Keys, Florida, USA - Orbicella T D metagenome | ecosystem: Host-associated > Invertebrates > Cnidaria > Coral | place: Florida Keys, Florida, USA... | reverse complement strand
GCAGGATGGTCATCAACTGCCGGTCCACGAAGTTCAGTATGTAGGTGAGAAACAGGATGAACAGGACGTAGTTGCGGTAGCGCGGTGAGTAATCGCCGTGAGCCATTCTCGAACCCCGATTGAAACCGGTCGGCAGGCTAGCGCAGCGACAGTGGCAAGGCTATGACATGAGCAGTCACAAACATAGACTTGAACGGCCAGCTCCGCATACCGGCGCTACCGACGGCGCTGGGGGAGCGGTACCGCCCGGCCCCTGGTGACGTGGATTTCGCGCTCCGGCGAGCGGAGCTCTCCGTTCGGGCCCCTACCTGAGCAGATCAGGCGCCAGGTGCTCCAACTGGCTGCGGATACCGTCGCGCCAGTCCACGCTGGTCTCGCCGATCTGCTCGTGCATGCGTTCGGTGTCGATACACAGGCTGCCGAACGCCTCCGGGTTGTCCTTGAACACCGGCTCCAGTCCGGTGAGCTCGCCGATGTAGGCGCACCACTCCTCGATGCTCACCCGCTGCGAGCCGCCGAAGTTCAGTGTGGTGACCCCGCTGCTGGCGGCACCCAGCAGGTACGGAATTTTGTCGATGTAGTCCCGCGCGTGCAGCGGGTTGTAGTAGTTGGGCTTGTCCGGGTGCAGGTCGATGGGAGTACCCTGCTGCATCATCAGCATGTGGTAATACATCCAGCCGCCATTGTCGCCGTAGGGCACGCTGAGTCGGGCAATGGTGGTGGGGATGTCGTGCTGGTGCGCGACGAATCGACACACGGTTTCCGCGGCGATCTTGGAAATGCTGTAGGTGGGGAACATCACCCGGTGGTTGTCGCCCAGCGGCGAGTCCTCGCGCCGCGGTTCGAGCCCGCTGTACTCGTACACCGCCGTCGATGAGAAGTGCACGAACGCCTGCGCCGCGCGGCAGCGCATCATGAGGTTGCCCACGCCCTCGCCGTTCGCCGCGAGGTCGTAGTCGAAGTCCCCGGTCTTGACCACCGCGAAATTGAGCACGTAGTCGATGTCATCGGGCACTTCCTCGAGGCTCGCGGCATCCGCCAGGTCCGCCGCAATGACCGAGGCGCCCAGGTCCTCCATCCGCTCCCGGTCCGCCCGCTCGCGAAACCGCGCCAGTGTGTAGACATCCGCCAACGGGGCGAAATGTTCCACCACCGGAAGTGCTACCTGGCCGGTGGGGCCGGTGATCAGGAGTTTCTTGCCGGTGAGATCGACAGGCGTGACTGGCATGGTGGTAGGTCCTCGTAGTGTCAGTTTTGCAGTTTTTTGCAATCCCGGTCTGTGAACGTGTCAGCCGCCGCTGGCGGCCGGGTAAGTGGTGTAACCCTCGGCTCCCGGTGTGTAGAGGGTCGCCGGGTCGAAGTCCGCCAGCGGCAGGCCGCGTCGCCAGCGTTCCACCAGGTCCGGATTGGCAATGAACGGGCGGCCGAAGGAGACCGCGGTCACCTCCCCGCCGGCCACCGCGCGCTGTGCTTCGTCGAAGCTGTAGCTCTCATTGGCGATCATGCGGTCCCAGAAGTAGCGCTGTACCAGCTCGATATTGTCCACTCTCCCCGCGGGCATGCGGATGACGTGCATGTAGGCCAGGTCCAGGCCCTCCACCTCCTCGAGCAGGTACTCGAAGGTCTGCTGCGGGTGCTCGTCGGAGAGGTCATTGAAACCGTTGTCGGGGCAGATGCGCACACCCACGCGGGCGCCGCCGTCGACCGTAACCATGGCCTGCAGCACCTCCAATGCGAAACGAATGCGCCCCGCCGGGCCGCCGCCGTAGGCATCCGTGCGCCGGTTGGTCCCCGTGCACAGGAACTGCGCGGGCAGGTAGCCACTGGTGCAGTGCAGCTCGACGGCGTCAAAGCCGGCGTCGAGGGCGTATTCCGTGGCCCGGCGGTAGTCCTCTACGATCCCCGGGATCTCCTCGATGTCCAGTTCGCGCGGCGTGTCGAACGGCTGCATCCCGTGCGCCTCGGTGAAAATCTCGCCGCGTGCAGCGACAGGGGACGGCGCAACGGTTTCGCTGCCGGCGGGTTTGTTGTGGGCGCTGGCGATACGACCCACATGCATGATCTGCGCGGCGACCAGGCCGCCCTCGCCGTGCACCGCGTCGGTGACCCGGCGCCATGCCGCCACTTGCTCCGCGGTGTAAATGCCGGGGGTGCGACAGTAGCCCAGCCCGTCGGCGCTCGGGGCAATGCCCTCCGTCACGACAAGGCCCGCTCCCGCTCGCTGGCGGTAATACTCCGCCATGAGTTCCGTGGGCATGGCGCCCTCCCCCGCCCTCGAGCGTGTCATGGGGGCCATGACCACGCGGTTTTTCAACTGCATGGCGCCGAGGGCCAGCGGGGCGAACAGGTCCATCAACGCACCCGGATTTTCGGGTCAGGTGCGCCGCGCCGCATCGTCTTGAGAAATTCCTCGAGCGGCGCGGGAGCGGCCACCTCCGCCGCGTCGGACCCCGGCGGGTTGTCCCAGAACTCGCGCCAGCTGGGCCACAGCTCGTGGTAGGCACCGGTATAGGAGTCGCGGTCCGGCCAGCGCATCTTGTCATCGCCCACGGGGGGTTTGTTCAGGTCCGTCGCGTACCAGTAACACGGCAGGCGACGCCGGAAGTACCAGCGCCCGTCGATGCGCTCGTAGTCGTCCCAGTAAAGCATCTGCATAATGACCCACTCCGCACCGCCCACCGCCCGGGGCGTCTCGTGTTCATTCTTCGAGTAGACCACGCCGTGGGCATGGTCGGGGTCGTCGAACTCGATGACGTGGTTGCCGGTGTGGTGGGAGGTACCGGTGAACTGCAGGCGCAGGGTGTCGTCCAGCCAGCGCTTGAGATGCGCCCGGCCGACCTTGTCGCGGCTGACGCGGATGTCCGGGGCGAACAGGTTGACATGGGCGTCGAGGTCGCGCATGTCCAGGGACAGGGCATACTTCGCCACCAGCTGGCGGATCTCGTCCAGGGACTCCAGGCGGTCTATGCGCGCCTCCAGGCCGCTGTCACTCATCACACACCTCCGGGTTAATAACGCCGCCCGCGCAGGGATTCAAACCTGCAGCGCGCGAAAACCGAGCTCGTCGTCTGCGGCCAGCAGTCGACCCAGTTCTTCCAGCTGCCGGCTGGCGTTCCCCAGAGAGTAGCTGATCATTTTCGCGAGGAGGAAAAATCGGTGGATAGGGTACTCCACGTCGGCGCCCATGCCGCCGTGCAGGTGCTGCGCGGTGGACACGACCCGGTGGGCCGCGTCGCAGGCCCACCACTTGGCTGCCCGCACCTCGGCGCGGGCATCGAGCCCCTCGCTGAGCCTCCACAGCGCCAGCCAGTAGGTGGAGCGGATGCCCTCGACATCGATGTAGCTGTCGGCCATGCGCATCGCCAGCGCCTGGAACGAGCCCAGCGGAACGCCGAACTGCTGGCGCTCCGAGACGTATTCCGCGGTGCGCTTCATGGCCTCCTCGGTGACCCCGACCTGCAGCGCGCAGTGTCCGACATTGGCGCGCGCCAACAGCCACTCCAGGATTTCCTCACCCTGTCCGGCACTCCCGAGGAGACCGTCGGCCCCCACCTCGACACCCGCTAGCGCAAGGTTCGCGGCGCGCTCGCCGGACAGCCCGATCTCGACAGGCGTGATCTCGACGCCGGGCGCAGCCGTCTCGACAATGAACACACTCTGCTGCCCGGCGTCGTCCACCGCGGGTACGAGCACGACATCGGCCACCGCACCGTCGGGTACCGCGGAGCGTTCGCCCTCCAGCACCCAGCCCTCGCCGTCGCGCCGGGCTGTCACCTCGGTAACAAGCGCGGCATTCATGGCGGTTTCGGCCACGGCGGCGCTCAGTTTGCTCGCGCCGGTTGCCAGCGGCTCGAGGTAGCGCTGTTTCTGCGCATCGCTACCGAACTCCGCCAGCGGCAGTCCGCCGAGCACGAGACTGGCGTGGAGCGGCACTGGCGCAACACGCCGGCCCTGCTCTTCCAGCACCAGGCACAGTTCCACGAGGCCGAGACCGGAACCGCCGCAGGCCTCGGGCACGGCGACGCCCAGCAGACCCTGTTCCGCCAGGGTCTGCCACAGCCCCTCGTCGTAGGTCTCCCCGGACCGGGAGAAACCCAGCAGGAACTCGTCCGAGGCCCGGTCGGTGAAAATCTGGTGCGCGAGATCCCTGATGGCGTTCTGGTCGTCGCTGAAATTGAAATCCATGGTGTGATGCCTCAGTGCGTGCGGGCCATGGCGGCCAGGTTACGGGTGTATTTGAGTTGCTTTGCATCCGGGTGCTGCAGGAACAGGCCCCGGTAAAACATGGTGCTGAGTAATTCCACGAACTGTTCCTCGGACAGTTCGGCGGCGCGCAGGGTTCCGCTCTCGTTGATGAAGTACTCGCGCAACAGCCCTTCTCCGATACCGGCGAGGGAGTAGACCACCATCAGGGCCTGGTGCTTGCGAAACCTCACATCGGGAAACAACTTGGGCATCAGGTCGACAAGCCACATCAACTGCTTGCGATAGCTGCCCCGCAGCATTGCGGAAAACTCCGCGTCCTCGTCCGCGAGCTGCAACAGGCAGCGCATGACCCCCGGTCGCCGGGCGTAGCTGCGCACCACCACGAGATTGTGGGCATGTATGCGCGCATACCAGTCGCCCCGCGGGACATCCCGCTCGATCTCCGCCAGGTCGTTGCTCGCGCTCGCATAGTCGGAGAGCACTTCCACGGTCAGGGACTTCAGGTCCTTGAAATAGTGGTAGAACAGGCCCTGGGCGACCCCCGCTTCCGCCGTGACGTCGGCGATGCGCATCTTGTGGTAGCCGTCGCGCTCCAGCACCGCCAGGGCCGCCGCCTTGAGGCCCGCGCGGGCGCGCTCACCCCTGGCGCTGCGCGCACCGGGGAGCTTTTCCTGCGGCCTGCCCTGTTTTGCCTGTTTGGACGGTGATCTGGACATGGCGGACAAAATAGTTGAATTTGAATTCAAAATCAATATCATAACTGTGCCCTATCGAAAGGAAGTGCACCATGTTCGTCGATTACACCGACCACCAGCGGGAGCTGCGCCGGGAATTCCGCAGCTATTTCACCGAGCTCGTGAAGCCCGAGTACCGCGAGGAGCTGCGCAATGCCGAGAGCGGCGAGCTGTACAAGGAGCTCATCCGCCAGCAGGGCAGGGACGGGATGCTCGCCATCGGCTGGCCGGAGGAGTACGGCGGGCGCGGCCTCACCGAGAGTGAGCAGCTGATCCGCTACGAGGAGGCGCTGCTCGCCGGGGCCCCCACTCCCTTCGTCACGCTGAACACGGTGGGCCCGGCCATCATGGGCAAGGGCACCGAGGACCAGAAAAAACGTTTCCTCCCCGGGATCGCGTCCGGCGAACTGCACTTCGCCATCGGCTACACGGAGCCCAGCGCGGGCACCGACCTCGCCTCGCTGACGACTGCCGCGGTCAGGAACGGCGACCACTACGTGGTGAACGGCAGCAAGGTATTCACCTCGGGCGCCGAGGGGGCCGACTACATCTTCCTCGCGGTGCGTACGGATCCGGAGGTGAAAAAACACAAGGGCATCTCGATCCTGGTCGCATCAACCAGCGATCCCGGGTTTTCCCGCGGCTCCATCGAGACACTGGGCGGGGTGCACACCAACGTCACCTACTACGACAATGTGAAAGTCCCCCTCGACATGATCATCGGCGAGGAGAACGGCGGCTGGAACCTGATTACCGAGCAGCTCAACCACGAGCGTGTCGGGCTCGCCGCCTGGGGCATCCAGGGCTGGAAGCTGTTCCGCGACGCGCTCGACTGGGCGCGCAATACCCGCGGCGCGGACGGCCGCCGCGTTATCGACGATCCCAGCGCCCAGCGCAACCTCGCCGAGGTCTACGCCCACCTGGAAGCGATGCGCGTCATGAATGCGCGCATGTCCTGGCAACTGGACCAGCAATCGATGGACCCCACGTTTCCATCGGCGATCAAGGTCTACTCCACGGAGATCATGATAGAGATCTGTCGCCTGCTGATGGATGTCGTCGGCCCCCACGCCCTCATCGCCGCGACCAGCGAGGGCGCCGTGCTGCACGGCAACCTGGAACACGAGTACCGGCGCGCCACGATCAATACCTTCGGCGGGGGCGTGGTGGAAGTACTGCGCGGCCTCGTCGCCAACTTCGGTCTCGGCATGCCCCGCCACCGCTGATCGAGCGCCCTTACCTGCTTACCTCTAACACCGAGAAAAGGAATCGCCTGCCATGAGTGACGACGCGATCAAAGCCCTGGAGGAGGATATCTACCCCTTCGTGGGGCGCGAGATATACCCCCTTGAACCCGCCCCGGACGATGTCAACGAGGCCATGATCCGCCACTGGGCCGAGGCCATAGGCGACACCAACCCCGCCTACTCCGACAAGGAGTGGGCCGCCGGCAGTCGTCGCGGTCACACCATCGCGCCGCCGGCAATGATGTACGTCTGGGGCCAGGAGGGCTTCCAGGTCACCACGGGACGGCCGCCCAACGCCCTCTCCGACCTCGAGCGCACCTTCCGCGAGCACGGCTACACCGGCATGCTCGGCACCAACCTCAGCCAGGAGTACTTCGGGGAGGTCGAGATCGGCGACAACGTGCACCACGAGATGCACATCGACAAGATCTCCGAGCGCAAGACCACCGGCCGCGGTCCCGGCTATTTCTTCGAGACGGTGACCACCTTCTACAACAACGCGAAGGAGAAGATCGGCACCCAGCGCTTCAAGTGCCTGGCCTTCCTGCCCAACGAGCCCATCAGCGCCGTGGCGGGCGACGACGGCGCCCTGCAGGTGCCCACACGCATCGTCGGCCCGCGCGGGCACGACAACGGCTGGTGGTGGGATGCCTGCGACGAGGGCAAGGTGCTTATCCAGCGTTGCAAGGACTGCGGGACCCTGCGCCACCCGCCCCGCCCCATGTGCGGCGAGTGCCAGTCCATGGAGTGGGATTCCATCGAGTCCGAGCTCGACGGCGAGGTGCTGTCCTACACCTGCCTGCGCCACCCGGTGATACCGGGCTACCCGAAAGATCCCATCGCCGCGGTTATCAAGCTGGGCGAGGGCACCAACCTCGTGTCCAACATCGCGGGTTGTGAATACGAGGACGTGTTCATCGGCATGAAGGTAAAGGGCGTGGTGGAGCAGGTGGACGAGAAGACCATGCTGCCCCAGTTCTACCCGGTTTAAGGAGACTCGGACATGAGTGACTACAAAACACTGACTGTCGCACAGGTTTCCACCGGCGACACCCTCGACCCGGTCGAGATCGACATCCACACCGGCCTGGTAGTGGGCGGCGCCATCGCGACCCGCGACTACCAGACCGTGCACCACAACAAGGCGGACGCGCAGGCGGCGGGGATGCCGGACGTGTTCATGAACATCCTCACCAGCCAGGGCCTGATGACGCGCTACGCCACCGACTGGAGCGGCCCCGAGGCGGTGGTGAACGCCATCGACATCGGGCTCGGCGCACCGAACGTGCCCGGCATGGTCATGACCATGACCGGCGAGGTCAGCTCGGTGGACGAGGATTCCGGCCGCGTCGTCCTCAACATCCTGGGCGAGAACAATATCTGGGGCATGCACATGCAGGGCACCGTCACACTCACACTGCCCCAAGCGGCACAACAGGAGGGCTGAACCGTGGTAGCCAATGTAAAGGACAAGGCGGTTATCGTCGGTGCCTACAACACGAAGTTCTCCAAGGAGTCCGGCGTGTCCGAACTCAACCTCGCCGCCCAGGCGGTGCGCGGCGCCATCGAGGATGCGGGTCTCAAGCCCACCGACATCGACGGCTTCGCGACCTTCACCATGGATTCCAACGACGAGATCGAGGTCGCCCGCGCCGTCGGTACCGGCGATATGACCTTCTGGGGTCGCTCCCACTACGGCGGGGGTGCCGCGACCGGCAGCCTGCACCAGGCAGTCATGGCGGTCTCCACCGGCATGGCGGAGTGTGTCGCCGTTTTTCGCGCACTCAACGGTCGCTCCGGCCACCGTTTTTCCGACGGCGTCTCCGGCGACCTGATTACCGCCGACGCCATCCACTGGGGCTGGTACATGCCTTACGGCATGCTGACGCCCGCCTCCTGGGTGGCGACCTTCACCCAGCGCTGGCTGCATCTCACGGGCATCACCAAGGACGCCCTGTTCGAGGTCGCCCACGCGACCCGTGAGTACGCGGTGAACAACCCCAACGCCTTTTTCCACGGGCGCTCCTTCACCCGTGAGGAGTACGACAACGCGCGTATGATTGCCGATCCCCTGCAGCTGTTCGACTGCTGCCAGGAATCCGACGGCGCCTCCTGCGTCATCGTGACGACACCGGAGCGGGCGCGTGACCTGAAGCAGCCCGGCGTCAGCATTCGCGGCATCGCGCAGGCAGCGGCGGCTGACCAGGAGCAGATGACCTCCTTCTACCGGGAGGAGTTCGCCGGGATCCCGGAAATGGAGATCGCCGCGAAGAATTGTTACGAGATGAGCGACCTCACACCGGACGACATCGACGCGGCGGTCATCTACGACGCTTTCTCGCCCATTGTCCTGTGGCAGATCGAGGCGTGGAATTTCTGCGGTTTCGGCGAGTCGGGGGACTGGGTGCTCGACGGCGCCCTGCGCCCGGACGGCCGCCTGCCCTGCAACACCCACGGCGGGCAGCTCTCGGAGGCCTACATCCACGGCGTCAACGGCATCGTGGAGGCCACCCGGCTGGTGCGCGGCACGTCGCTCAACCAGCCGAAGAAAGACGTGAACCACGCCCTGGTCACCTCCGGGGTGGGTATCCCGACGGGCGGCGCCCTGCTCGGCAAGCTGGACTAGCTCTTCACGCCCTTTTGGGGACAGACTTCAAGTCTGTCCCCATTGCTGCTATCCGAACACCCGGGGTGACAATCGCGCCCAAACGCGCTTCACTGCGCCCCAGTGACCGCCCTCGACAGAAAAGACTACCTGCAACTGGCGGCGCTCGTCGCCCTCGCGGCGTGCGCCCGGCTCTATCGCCTGGGGGAGGCCTCCCTCTGGCTGGACGAGGTGTTCACCCTGCGCATGGCGTCGCTCCCCTGGCGCGAACTCTGGGAGCCCGTGTACACACCGGTGAACGCGGTGCCGCCCCTGTACTTCAGCCTGCTGCATCCCCTGGTGCACGAGGGCATCGATCCCTGGCTGTTGCGCCTGCCCGGCGCGCTGCTCGGCACCGCCACGGTCGTCCTGGTCTACCTGGTGACCCGGCATTTGTGGGACCGCCGCGCCGCGCTGTTCACGGGACTGTTACTCGCACTGTCCATGGCGAACATAGAGTACAGCCAGGAGGCCCGGTCCTACGTCCTGGTCAGCTTCTGCATCGGCCTGTCGTTCCTCGGCATCATGCAACTGGAGGCGCGCTGGCCGGCGCAGGGCCAGGGTCTGCAACCCGGGCCATTCCTGCGTCGCGGCGGCGCCCTGTACGCCGTCGGCCTGCTGGCCGCGCTGCTGTCGCACAACACCGCCGTCTTTTACTGGCTGGGGGCCCAGTGCTTCTTCCTGGCCTGGTGGTCGCTTGCCCTCGACCGCCAGCGCGCCGTCCTGCTCGGCTGGATCCTGGTGAACCTGGTGGTGCTCATCGCCTGGTCCCCGTGGCTGCTGGCCAGCCTGGAGGTCTCCGGCACCTCGGTGCTCGGGCACTTCAGACAGCCCTCGCCCCTGCGCGCCGCGAGCACCTGGGCCTTCGTTAACGGTGTCCAGCTGAGCCGGGAGACAAACATACCGCTCGCCCTGGTCAGCCTGTCGCTGATGCTCTGGGGGCTGTGGTGCCTGCGCCGCAACCGGGTCATGCTGCTCGCCTTCGCCGCGATGATCCTGTGCTCTTCCCTGTTAACCTGGGCCTTCGGGTTCATCTCCACGCCGGTTTTTATCAAAAAAACCATTCTCTGGGGCTCACTGTTCTCGCTGCCGTTGATGGGTATAGGCATCGCCGGGCTCGGGCGGCGTTGGGATGTGTTTGCGCTAGCGGCACTGCTGGTTGTCGCTGCGGCGGGATTCTGGAATTACAACCGCAACGACTGGGCGGAGAACCAGGACTGGCACTCCGCCGTCGCCGTCCTGGAAAAGGGGGTGCGCCCCGGTGACACCATCCTGCTGCGCAACACCAGCATCAACCGCCCCTTTCTCTACCATATGCCCGCGGCCGCGGACCTGCCCCTGCTCGGCTGGAACTGCCGCGAAGGCGGGCTGTACGCCGGGCAGGTTGTACGTGACCTCTCGCAACGGAGAGCCCAGTGGCGACGGAACCCGTCCGCGCTGGGAGCCGCCGCCGGGAGGGCTCTGTGGGTGGTCGAAAGCCACTGCTACTCACAGGAGCACCGCGGGGCTATCGACGCGCGCATCGCGCGCCGCTGGTACGCGGCGGGCTCCCACCGGTTCCGGAACGTACGGGTGTACCGCTGGGCGCCCCGTGAGCGGAGAGCCGGGCAACCCGACTAGCCGCGAATCCAGATCGGCGACGACCAGGCGCGCTCGCGTATCGTCGCGGGCACTTCCGGCGGCGGCTCGCGCCCGAGCCTGATCGCGTCGTAGGTCGACCAGCGACACGTGGGATTCTGCAGGACGCGCACGTAGTAGAAGGCATTTTGCGCCGGGTCGTAGTGCGGGTCGCGCCACGCGGCGATGATATCGTCCGCCCCGGTATCGCCCAGCAGGCTGCAATCCGCGGTATCGACGCCGGCGCCGTTGTCGGGACAGCGGCCCGTGGCCGCGTCCACCTTGAGATCGTCGGAGCAGGCGACATCGTGCACCGATTCGCGCGTCGTGCCGTCAGCCTCGATCCAGCCCTTCACCACCTGCAGCCGCTGCAGCGGTGCGCTCATGAGGTCCGCGCGCGCCCAAGCGAAAAAGGTGGGACTGCCCTCCCCCGCGCCCGGGTCGAGCACACCCCCCATCGGCACGCCGCCGGCCGTCGCCACCGCCACGGCTTCGGGATCACCGGCGATACGCTCGTCAAACCCCCACCCGGCGAAAAAACGCAGGGCGATACGGGTGCCCGAGGTCGCGTAGGTTTCGCGGCGCTTCATCGCGCCGAAGATGGCGTCGCGGGTGTTCTCTTCCGCCCACACCGCCGCCAGTCCCCCGGCGGTGTGGTGCTTGAGGATGACCTCGTAGTCCTGCGCACCGGGCTGGACG
>Ga0126341_1000249_pt1 | contig 11194 bp, 8 predicted proteins | sample OrbTmetagenome_FD_97057 | JGI IMG/M metagenome (GOLD analysis project Ga0126341, IMG submission 97057) | Coral microbial communities from Florida Keys, Florida, USA - Orbicella T D metagenome | ecosystem: Host-associated > Invertebrates > Cnidaria > Coral | place: Florida Keys, Florida, USA... | reverse complement strand
CTGGGCGGCGTAGGCGCGACTGACCACGGTATTGTCCAACCCGTGGTTTACCAGGTGAAAAAACCCCCACGATTCGCAGCTTTCGGCGAGGGCGTCGACCAATACCGCGCGCGGCCACTCCAGATCGATGACCGGGACGTTGTCGGGATTCGAATCAGGGGAGTCCATAGCGGTCGATACAATGACGGACCAGGCCCGTCCCGTAGCTAGATTCCCCGGCCCCTGAGCTCTTCATAGGCGTTGTAGGCCTTTGCGGACAGTTCCTCACTGTGCACAGGCACCTCGTGTTCGCGAATCTTGTAAATGTCGTTGCCCGACGCGAGGTCCCTGTCCAGCCCTATCTGCTCCATCAGGTTCCCCAGGGTGCCGTCCGGATCGGCGCAGAGGTTTTCGTAGCAGACGAATATCGCACCGCCCGGCGCGGCGGATAACACATGCGTGTACGCGTTGATCCACTGGGCCAGCCAGTAGTCCAGGCCAGCGGGGTCCAGGGACTCCAGCGCAATATCGGACGCGCCGAAACGAAACGGTTTGTGATTCAGTCCGAACTCGTGGTGACCGAGCCAGTTCATATAGTCCACCGCAAACTTATCGCCTTCCTGGCTTGCAACGAAGTTCTGGTGTTGCGTGCGCAGTGACAGCGCATGCTGGACAGGGTCCCTGAAGGGCACCACGATGGAAGCGGATGGGAAGGCGCGCCGAATTCCGGCGAGCCGCAGCATATTGTTATTGTTCTTGGAGAGATACCGCCCCTGGGCCTCGCTGTCCGCGCTTGCCACCACGGCGCCAACGAAACGCCGGAACTGCGCGCATTGCCCGTTGTCGAGATCGTGCGCCTCCAGGCAGTCCGGGGCGATATAGCGCTCGCCGTAGAAAATGCGCCAGAAAATCTCCTCGAAGGCTTCGGCGGAGTCGAAATCCACCAGCAGCGAATCGCCGTGGGCGCGTTCCCTGGCTTCCATGTCTTTGCTGAATCCCGCCGACAGGTTCTTCCACATCCCGGGCATAAGCACGAACGGCATGTCCCTGTACGTCAACGAGCGGAATCCACCTGTGCTGTAGAGCGTTTGCATCAGGACGGTCGTTCCGGCCCGGGCCAGGCCGGAAACAAACACAGGGTGCTCGTCAACTCCCGCGGGATCGATCTTGCTGCGCGACTGCTCCAGGTCAAAGGTCGCCTCCGCCACCAGCTTCGACCCCAGCGCCACACGATGCAGCAGCCTGGATATGAAGGTGTAGTCGTCGCTCAGCATTGTCGCCTCCGCAAGGTCGGGCTTACGTTACCATAAAAACCGATGCCACGGCCTGAGTCGCGCGGGAGTCGCGGTGTGCCGGATTGTTCGGTCCCGGACGAGCAGATAGAATCCCGTCTCACGCATTACCAACTATCAGGCAGCGGGGTAACCGTGTACAACTCAGTGACATTCTTTCGACGTGCGTTGCCGTGGATGTTATCCGGACTTTTCCTGTCGTCGTGCGCGTCGCCAACCGGGGAGAGGCCCGGTGCTGAATCCCGCGGAACGAGGCAGGATGAGGCGCCAGCGGGACTGTACGTCCCCCATACTTATCCCATGGAGGCGGTCGAATTCCCCATCGCCATTCTCGCAATGGAGGACGAGGTCTGGGTTGTCGGCGAATTCAGCGAGTCGCTGCATCGCCTGGATCCCGATGGCGCGGCCGAGCTGCAGCGCCTGGTGATCCCGATCAGGGCGAGTCGGGGCAGCTGGCCGTACGTAGAGCGGCGCGGCTTGCGCACGAAGCAGGCCCTGGCGGAGCGACTGATCGAGGACGGCCGGGGAAGGCTGTGGTTTCCACAGGCGGGTCACTGGAGCAACCGGGAACTGCCGATAGACGTACCCAGTTACAGCCGCATCGTGTCTTATACGCCGCGCGCCAGGAAATTCTGCATATTTCCGGTGCCCGACAACCGCTCGGGGGTCATGGGCATCGCCTGGGACGAGGCCAGGGAGGTTATCTGGTTTTCCCAGTCTGGAAACAATGCTTTGGTAGCGTTCAATCCGCAGGGCTGGTTCGCCTGTGACAGTTACAACAACTACCTGTGGAAGTTTGATGTGGAGGGCGACCCCGTACGGCCCCTTCCCGTTTCCTATTGTGAATGGCCGGATCAAACCAATTGCATGCGCAAGTATTCAACCGGTACGACCCGGGGTTTGATCAACCAGCTTGCGGTTCAACAACCCGACGATCCCGATCCCGGGGCGATATGGTACACGCACCTCGTGGGAGAGAGTATCGGGCGGTTCGACCCGGCCACAGGCCAGAACGAGCTCTTTCCACTGGAGAGGTCGCAGTACATCGTACCCGAGCTGCCCGCGACCTATTTCAGCCGGCTGCACCATATCCACATACACCCGCACGATGGCGACCTGCTGTTTTCCGCCAACGGCAGGGCGGAGGTGTTCCGCTTCGATATTCAGGCGTATATCGCCAACCCGGACCGCTGCCGCTACCTCGACGAGGCGGGGAAAAACCCCTGCATGACATCGTTCCAGATACCGATGTTCGTGGAACACGCGGGCAATATCACAACCCATTCGATGGCGCTCGACCGGTTTGGCAACCTCTGGGTTTCCGCCTGGGCCGGCGCCTGTCCGCTGGACATGGACCCGCCGTCCATCGGCATGATCAATGCGGAATGGACCGAGATGGTATTTCTGGATCATCTCGACCTGCCGTACCGCGACGAGGACGGCTCACTGCGGCGGGCTGCGCCGGATGAAACGGGGGTGCCGTGCGGTGAGCAGGACAGGCCCGCGTGGGCCTTCAAGGGCATCGACGTGGACGACGACAACAATATCTGGGTGACGAACTATTTCCAGCGCCTCGTACACCAGCTGGAGTACACGGGAAAGCCGGACGAGAATCCCTATTACCGATTGTGTACCGAATGTCCCTGACCTGGACGGCTATCGGCGGGTGCGTGTCAGATGACGCGATCGCTGCCGCCGTCGATAGGCACCTGTGCGCCGGTAGTGGCGCGAAAGGCCTCGCCGGCCATCGTGGAGAGTAGCCGGCCGACGTCCGCCGCCCTGATCTCGCGTTTCAGCAGGTTCTTGGTCTTGTACTCCTCGACGCTCATACCGTAGCGCTCGGCCGAGCGAGCGAGCGCTTCATCGGTCCACAGTGCGGTGTCGAAGACCGCGTCCGGGTGTACGACGTTTACCCGGATACCTTCCGGCGCCAGCTCAAGGGCGGCGACCCTGGCGAGCTGGGTGATGCCTGCCTTGCTCACGGAATACGCCGCCGCCCCGGGGCCGGGGGCCGCATAATTGCGCGACCCGACGAGCAGGAGCGATGGATTGATGCCGAGTTTCAGATACGGAATCGTCGCTGTCATGACCCGTTGTGTGGCGGTCAGGTTGACGGCCATGGTCTGGTCCCAGGTCTCGGATGAGTGCTCCTCGATACGCTCGCCCGAGCGGAAGATTCCCGCGTTGCAGACGACGATATCCAGGCCCCCGAAGCGTTCCACGACGCCTTCCACCGCCTGCCGTATAGCCTCGTCGTCCGTGAGGTCACAGACCGCGCCGTACATACCGGCGCCGTCCAGGGCCGAGGTGATTTCCGGGTTGATATCCAGCCCGACAACTACGGCCCCGTCCTCGGCAAGAGCCTCGCAGCTCGCGCGGCCTATGCCGCTGAAGGCGCCGGTGACCAGGGCGATCTTGCCCTGGTGGGGCTTGCCCGGCCCGGTGCTCTTGCCGAGCTTGGCCTGTTCCAGCACCCAGTACTCCAGTTCAAAAATGTCTTTTTCAGGCAGTGCTTCCCAGCCGCCCAGGGATTCACCGGTCTGCACCGCCCAGCGCGTGTGCCGGGCGATATCAGTCACGATACCGCACTCCTTCACACTGCTCCCGAAGGCGATCGACCCCCGGTTACGCCAGATGCCGAAGCGCGGGGCCTGGTCGAGGATTTGCAGGCTGTCGTCGCCGTTGTCGGCAAAGTACTGCCGGTACTCCTCCGCAAATTGAGCGATCTCCGGCACCCCGTCCGCGGGTGTTTCGTCGATGACGACCGGGATGCGCTTGGTTCTTATCACGTGGTCGGGAGTGATCGGGCCCCGGCAGGCGATATCGTGCACGTTGTCCAGGGAGGCGAAACCCTGGGCGTCCGGGGAGCGATCCAGCATCGCGAGCTGGGCGCGATCACGGGCCAGCGACACCGCCTGCCGGATACGGGCCAGGTCCATGAGGTCTACGGCAGTATCCGCCGCGGGGTGATCGGACTCGCCCTTGCGCTCGATGTAGTCCTCGGCCCGGGACACCAGTTCTATCATGTCTTCGTAGGCGGTGCGGGCATCGTCGTCGAAGGTGAAGACGCCGTGGTGCATCAGGATGATGCCCTTGTACTCGTCCAGGTCCACGGTTTTCAGTGCATCGTTGACCTGCTTGGACAGAATGAAGCCGGGCATGACGTAGGGGAGTATCAGGCAGTCAGGAAACAGCTCCTGCAGCAATTCCTCCCCGCGCGGGTTGTTGCTCAGGGTCACGACCGCATCGGTGTGGGTGTGGTCAACGTAACGGGCCGGGATGATGGCGTGGAGGATCGCTTCCACCGAGGGGGAAGGCGACGCAGGGTCCAGCATGAGGGCCTTCAGCTGCCGCGTCATGTCGGGATCAGAAAGCTCGTCGAGCTCGGCGAGCCTCCGGGTTTCCTCCAGCCGGATAGCCGGAAAACCGGGGGCCTCTATCGTCTTCAGGTCCCAGCCGCTGCCCTTCACATACAGCACATCGACGTCGTCGCCGAAAAAATCCTTTACGGTGGCCTTTACCGAGGTGTTGCCCCCTCCGTGCATTACCAGGTCTTCATCCGAGCCCAGCAGCCTTGAGGTATACACACGCATGGCGAGGGCATCTCCAGCAAACTTCTGCGCCTCGCTGTCATTCCATAAGCTTTTCATGTGGTTTTCTCCTGTAGCCGTCCTGCCGGGTTGTACGTCAGTGAGCGGCGGTAGATGGCCATTTACAGCGCTCGCGGGACGGTCTTGCTACACGGCCAGTGTACGTGCGAACTCGTACAACTCCATATCGAAGGCGTTGTCAGATTCTATGCGGCGGCGCAGCCCGGGTGTCAAATCCAGGCTGTCGCTGACGTTTTTCCGGGGCAGGTCGGGCACCTGCCAGCCATAGCGGGTGTGCAGGGCGTTGACGAAGTCTGGGTAACCCTCCGTCACACCCACGAGGTCTACATCCGACAAATTCTTCTTCGCTGTTGCCAGTCGATCCTCATCCACCTTGATTACACCGGTGGCGGGAGCGAAGACTTCCAGCGATAGTCGGCCCCAGTTCTTGCCATGCATTTCCAGCGCCTCGGGGGGAATCGGCCCTTCTGCCGTAAAAGCGGCGCGGGGTGGTATGGGCGGTGACATGTCGCCGAGCCGCGTCTCCGCCAGGGCCTCGATGGCGCTCATAGAGAAAATTTTTGTCTGGTAGTTGGCGATGAACGTCTCGAAGAACCAGCGGTCCTCATAGATTTCCTCGATCACCATATCCTTGTGCTCAACGTGGTACTTGCGACAGTGCTTGAGGTAGGAAAACGTCCGCTCCACGGGGTCTCGCAGCAGCGTCAGGGTTTCATAGTGCCTGTCCAGTAACGAGCGGACACTGTAGGGCACGTGTCCCCTGACCAGTTGGAGTTGCTCAGCCAGCCGATTTACGTCCTCGACCAGCTTCGGCACGTGCGTGTAGGCCTCCATACGGCGCCCCAGTTCTGCGTCGGGTGGGAGTACCGCGTCGGGGTAGCGCGCGCCATCCGGGAAATTGACGCGCAGCAGGTCGGCGAAGGATGTGCCACCGGTCTTCATTACGTGAATGAAGAGGTAACGCCTGTCACCGCCGGAAGTCATGGAGTATCCGTCTTATCGTCCCGGACCGCGGGACCTGAATGGGTGGGCCAATAGCACTGGCGGGCGGGTCAGACGGCGTGGACGGGAATCAGCCGCTTGCCGCGGGATTCCAGGCGACTGGTGCGCACCTGGTCGATAAACTCCCTGGCCATCTCCACGGCGGTTTCGACCTGGCCGCTCTGCTCTGTGAACATGGTAACCATCTCATCGAGATCCGCCGCGGATTTCTCGCCGGCCTCCACCGCCCGAACCATGTCGGTGACAGAATTCAGTGGATCATGGTTACAGGTTTTGCAGACCGGCTCGCGGCTGGCGAGGTGATGGAGTTTCTGCTCGCTGATGGCGAGAATGGGCGTATCGAAAACACTTGCCATCGGTGCCTCTTTCTTCCAGTCGGAGCAACACAGGTAGTACAGGCCGTCGTATCCCACGAACACGTAGAGAAAAGGCACGGGACACATCCAGTCGACACCGCACTCTTTCATGATGTTCTTCGCGCGGGTGCGTTCGGGGAATTTCTCGTACTGCATGTGATCGACGAACAGCGCGCCGCCGCGATTGATGACCTCGTACTCCATGAAGCCGTCGACCCCGTGGCCGAGCCAGAAGTCTTTCATGCGCGCCGTGTGATCCGGGTCGCAGCGATGATTGACGAGTACGATGTGCACTTCGGCCTGGCCGCGAGACTCCTCGACGAAGCTGACAATATTGTCACGGGTGGATTCGAAGGGCAGCTTGTAAATATCCTCGTAATCCTTCCCGAGGTCGGAAATATTGATATTTACACGTGTAACACCGGCGTCGAGGATGGCTCCCCGGCGGCGTGTGTCCAGTAGTGCGCCGTTGCTGGCCATGCTGCAATTGTCAAAGCCCGCCCCGCGAATGCGGCGGATAAACTCTGGGGTGTTGGGGTTGATGAGAGGTTCCCCGAGTCCGCAGACATTGGGTTCCAGCCTTACCGGGAACGGTGTGCGTTCGGCATTGTTCTCGCGCAGTTCCACGGCGCGGAACAAGGTCTGCTCGAAAGTCTCCATGGTCATGTGCCCCTGGTGCGGGGTCGCATCGCGCGGACAGAAGTGACAAACCGCGTTGCAGCGGTTGGTGGCTTCGATGTCGATGTTTATGCTGATATCCATGAAGATACTGCGGTTTTTTTTGGCTTTACATTATAGTAGATGCCGTCCTGGCAAGTACAGGTTTTATAGGCCCGGCCAGGTGCAGCGCTGTGCTGCGCATCACAGTTTCGCCGGTCGAAAAGCCGCGTCGTAGCGGCCCCTGCAGCCCAGGCGTCAACCTCTCAACTCCGGCTCAGGTCGTAGAGCAGGTGTGCACCGAGGTCGCCGACCAGGTCGACAAACATTTCCCGTCTGGAAAATTGCCACTCGCCCGAGCTTTTTACAAAACGGTCTTCATACCGCCCGACTATAATCGGCTGCAGGGGTAAGCTGTCGGTTGCCTGGAACACGGTGTAGCACGAGCGCGCGTGGGCGTCGCGGCCCGAGTCGTCGAGCTGAATAATTATGTTGCTGGTCAGGTGTCGTGTTTTCGGTGTGCCGGTGTCCTCGTACAGGCGACACGAGTTGCGGTACAGGGCGAGTACTTCCTCGTACCCGGCGTGCCGTGAATCATAGGCGGTGGAGACGATTTCACCGTTGCGAAACAGGTCGGCAACACCCTCGAGGTCCCCGCCATCGATGCGTTCCGCGTAGAGGTAGATCAGGTTCTCGATCTGCCTGCAATCGTCCATTGGTACACTCTTCGACAGGAGGTGTGTTGCCGGGCGCACGGATAGGGAAAAGCTGTTTCCGCCTCAGGACGTCGCCACGACGGGAATGATATCGGCGTCTGCCGGCAGCACTCCGTCGGGGTGGCGTTCACCGTACTCGAGGAGTTCGCCCAGCTTGAGGTTGATCTCCGCACTGCCGGCGATCAGGGCCTTGCGTAACTCGTCCACCTCGGCCTCGCTGACCAGCCCCTCGTTTTGTGCGCGGAGCTCTTCGGTAAGCATGTTGATCGGGTCGTGATTGCAGGTCTTGCAAACCGGCTCCCTGCTCACGACCATCTGCAGTTTCTGGCGCGTCACCTGGAGGAAGCTGTGGTCGAATACCGAGCCTAGACTGGCCTGTTTGCGCCAGTCGGAGCAGCAGAGGTAATAGTTGCCGTCGTAACCGATAAAGAGGAAACCCCAGGGTGCGCCGCAGAGGGGTTGAGCTCCGCCCTGTGTCAGTTCCGCCCGCGCCTGCACCATCTCCGTGTACTGCTCGAACTGCATGTGCTCCACGAACAGCGCCCCGCCGCGATTGATAACGCTGTATGAATGGAAGTGCCGCATGCCGCGCTCTCTCCAGAACGCTTCCATTGCCGCCACGTGTTCTTTGTCATCGTGGTGGTCCACGAGGATGATAACGGGAGTACAGCGGCCCTTGGCCAGCTCGGCGAAGCGGGTGATGTTCTCACAGGAGTTTTCAAAGGGCAGGTTGTAGACCTTCTCGTACTCCTCGCCGATGTCGGAAATATTGATGTAGATCTCGTCGAGGCCGGCGTCCAGCAGTGCCGTGGCCTTGTCTTCGGTCAGCAGCGCCCCGTTGGAGGACATGGAGCATTTGAAGCCCTCTGCCTTCACCTTCCTGACGAAATTGACCGCCTCGCGGTTGATCAGGGGCTCGCCGAGCCCGCATAGGCTGACGGTGACGGGCAGTCCGGATACCTCGGCGACCACCTTCCGGTACTCGACGGCGCGCGCGAGGGCCTTGTCGAAGGTGTCGACATCCATAATGCCCTGGTGAGGCGTGGCATCCCGGGGGCAGAAATGGCAGGTGGCATTGCACCGGTTGGTGATTTCGATGTCAATGGTGAGGAACAGCGGACTGACGGACATAGCGTTCTCGTTATGCGCAGGGCGAAAAATGATGGCATCTGGGCTGACAGACTGTCAAGGAAACCCCCCTCAATTGAGACGGGGGTCAAAGTTCCCTGCCGCAGTTGCGCGGGGACAAATAAAACACACTTTCTCAAATTTTAGAAATTCATTGAAAACAACAAGATATGAGTCTCTACCCCGGGGTCGTTCAGGGCTGGATGCAGAGCCGGGAGGTCATCATGTCGACGTCCGCGAGCACCAGTGAGCGCTGTTCGTGGGCGGCCCTGTAGAAGTCCAGGTGCTGCTGTTTCAGGCGCGGTTCAAAAGGATCTCCCCAGTCGCTGAGTGTCATGTTGGAGAACATCGCGCGCCCCCCGAAATAGACCACGGTGGGCTGCGAGAGGTCTGCCCCGGCGGCCGGCAGGGCGGTCTCAAGATGGCCGCGCCTGTCCGCGAGCAGGCCGTCCGAGTACAGGCGGACCGGGGAGCGCGGTTCGCGGATTTCCAGGTGGCCGTGGGGTTGCAGGTTGCCCGTGAGAACCACGGCATTGCACCGGGTCGGTTCGAAGCTGGCGTCGCGGAACACCTCGCCGCCGATGTGCCACTCCAGGCCTGTCGCTGGTTCGTAGACGACCTCCCAGTGATTCGCCTGCACCGCCAGCAGCTGCCTTGCGGCCGCGGCCTCCCGCGGCAACGGGCCGAGCGCGAGGCCCACGGCAAATCCGTGCCTGAAGGGGGTGCGCAGTGTGTCGAAACCCGAATAGACGGTTTCCCCCGAACCCGGTCCGGCGTCACCGCGCGCGGGTACCAGGCTTTTCTCCCACTGGTCGACCCAGAAGTCCCGGGTGAGCGAGCGGACGAGATCCGGTTTGTCGGCGCCGGTATTGGTGTCGCCGGCCGGGTCCTGCGACAGGTCGTACAGAGCGGGTGTCAGCCCGTCAAGGCTGGCGAGGCGCCAGCGCCCGCCGGCGTCGAGGTAGCCGAACCCGAGGGCGCTGATATTTGCCTTGTAACTCTCCCACCCCCTGGAGCGACCGGGGAGCGAAGCTCCTGCCATGGCGACTGGCAGCAGGTTCTCGCCGTCGATGCCCGCCGCGGGGGGTACGGTCGCGGCGGCGAGGATGGTGGGCAGGATATCCACGTTCATGACGACATCCCCGCGGGTCTCCCCCTGTGGTACCCGCCCGGGCCAGCTGATGACGAGGGGCGTGCGATAGGCGCCCTCGTAGGGCTCGTTCTTCCTGCCGAAGAAGGGGTAGTTGTTGTCCCGCTGCAGGTTCGTACCGCCGTTGTCGCTGAGGAAAATCACCAGCGTCGTCGACGGGTCGATCGCGTCAAGCAGTCGCCCCAGCGCGTCGTCCATCTGGGTGACAAGCGCCGCGTAGGCACCTTCCGGTGTGTCGGCGAACCGCGCCCTGTAGTGGGGGGCGGGCTCTATGGGGCTGTGGGGGGCGAAGAAGGCGTGGTAAAGGAACCAGGGCTGCCCGGCGGCCTCGAGCTCGCGCAGCCGCTCGACGCTGTGGTCGACGAGGATTTCCGTGAGGTGCCCCTCGTGACGCACGGGCTCGCTGTCGTCGCTCCTGAGCAGCGGGTTGCGGTAAGTGGGGCGCGGCGGGGACGGGGCGCCCTGCGCCGGCTCGGGGGACAGCTCGAACTGGTTGAGGAAGCCGAACCACCGGTCGAACCCCTTGCCGCCCGGCCAGCCCTGCCGGCGCTCCTCCCCGGCGTGCCACTTGCCGGTGAGATAGGTGCGGTAGCCCGCGGCTTGCAACATCTCGGCGACGGTGGGGTAATCGGCGGGAATCTCCGCACCCACGGGCCGGAAACCCGAGCGTTCCGGGTAGCGCCCGGTGAGAATCGCCACGCGGCTCGGGGTGCAGGTGGAATCCGCATAGTGCCTGTCGAAAGTCACCCCGGCCGCCGCCAGTCGCTGCAGGTGGGGTGTATCCAGGCCCGAGGGGTTGTACAGGGAGGTGTCGTTGTAGCCGAGATCGTCGGCGACTATGAGCAGGATATTCGGCGGCCGGTCCGCCGCCGACTCAGCCCCGGCCCGGGACCATTCGCGCACGGTGTTCCATAGGCCTGTCAGCCAGGAAAATAACAGCAGGGCCAGCAACAGCCCGGCCGCCCATCGCCAGCCGTCCTGCGGCAGCGCGGTCGATGACATTATTGTTCTCTGGTCGACATGATTGGAACGAAATAATAACATTGCGTTTAACGCCAATAATAATCGATGTGCCCCGTCTATGAATCCATGCCGTGCAGAGGTTGCCTGAAGGGTTGGTATGAGCCGAGCGATTCCAGGTAGTTACCAGGTCAGGAGAATCCTGATGTGGCCGCGCACGGTCTATATGCGCTGGAAGTTCCGCAATGTCCACGAATCGTTGCGCCAGATGCTGGAACTGCACTACTACAGTCCCGCCATCATCAACTTCCTCGGCGCCACCGTCATGAATCCCAACATCCTG
>Ga0126341_1000248_pt1 | contig 11207 bp, 9 predicted proteins | sample OrbTmetagenome_FD_97057 | JGI IMG/M metagenome (GOLD analysis project Ga0126341, IMG submission 97057) | Coral microbial communities from Florida Keys, Florida, USA - Orbicella T D metagenome | ecosystem: Host-associated > Invertebrates > Cnidaria > Coral | place: Florida Keys, Florida, USA... | reverse complement strand
CGAAGGAACACATCGCCGGCGGCACCTTTGAGCTCGGTGGCGAGTTGCCGGTGAACACGGACGGCGGGCTGAAAACCTTCGGTCACCCCACCGGTGCCACCGGTGTGCGCATGATCTACGAAAACGTGTTGCAGTTGCAGGGAAGGGCCGGGGAGCGGCAGGTAAAAAATGCGACCACGGCCATCAGCCATAACCTCGGCGGCGCGCCGCAGACCTGCGGCCTGGCAATCCTGGGAATCGATTAGGGACGAGAGTATGTACGAAAACCTCGAGTACGAAGTAGCGGACGGCGTCGCCAGCCTGTTCCTGAACAGGCCGCAGAAGAAAAACGCCTACATACCGCAGATGGGTGAGGACATCGTCGCGGCCATGGAGGCGGCCATGGCGGACGCGGCGGTGCGCGTGGTATTGCTCGCCGGGCGGGGCGACGCGTTCTGCGCAGGTGTAGACCTCGATTTCCTCAAGGCGCACATGGCGGGCGAAACGACGGGAGACGGCCCCGCCCTGGGCACGGAGCACCTGGTCAACGCCTGGCCCCTGGAGCTGGTGGACTACCCCAAGCCGGTGATTGTCGCCATGCACGGGGCAGCTTTCGGGGTCGGTGTCACCATGACCCTCGGCTGCGATGTGCGCTACGTGGAGGAGGGTACGAAGCTCGGGTTGAACTTCACGTCCCTGGGTGTATTGCCGGGCCTCGGCAGTACGCATCACCTGCCGCGCCTGGTGGGCCCCGGCAAGGCGCTGGAACTGGTGCTGAGCGGCGCGACCCTGGGCGCGGCGGAGGCAGTGGAGATCGGTCTCGCGCAGAAACTCTGCGCAAAGGGCGAGGTACAGAACGAGGCCCGGGCGCTGGCCCTGTCCATGGCGGAGAAAAAGCCCGAGGTGCTGGCGGCGGCGAAACGCGCCGTTCGCAGCGGGAGCGGGAGCACCCTGGCGGACGCCATCGACATGGAGAAGGAGCTCAGCGCGATGATACGCAACACGCGGAAGGGCTGACATGCGCCTGGCGTTTTCCCCCGAGGACCTGGCATTCAGGGACGAGTTTCTTGCGTTCCTCGATGAGCACTGCCCGGAGGAGGCGCGCTTCACCCGCGACATGATCGGCACCGACGACGTGGACGAGGACGGCGTGCTGATCGTTCCGGACTGGGCGCGGCGCTGGCAGGCGACCCTGTTCGACCACGGCTGGATGATCCCCGCCTACCCGCCGGAGCTGGGCGGACGCAACGCCAACCCGGTACAGACCATGCTCTACCTGGAGGCGATGGCGGAGCGCGGTGTATGCCGCTCGGTGCACTTCGGCGGCTACGCGATCGTCGGGCCCTCGCTGCTGGAATTCGGCAATGACGCGCAGAAAGCCCTCGCACCGGCGGCGATTCGCGGCGACACGATCTGGTGTGTCGGCATGTCCGAGCCGGGCGCGGGTTCCGATCTCGCGAGCCTCTCTACCCGGGCGGAGGACAGGGGTGATCATTTCCTGGTCACCGGGCAGAAGGTGTGGACCAGCTACGCCATGGTCGCCAGCAAGGGGTTCTTTTACGTCCGCACCGATCCGGACGCGCCGAAACACAAGGGTATCTCCCTGCTCATCATCGACCTCGACAGCCCCGGGCTGGAAGTCCGCCCGCTGCGTCACATCACCGGCCAGGCGGAGTTCGCCGAGGTGTTCCTGGACGAGGTCAGGGTGCCGCGGGAGAACCTCGTCGGCGAGCTGAACAACGGCTGGCGTGTCACCATGGGGTCCCTCGCCCACGAACGGGGCGGCCTCTGGGTGGAAGGCGTGGTGCGCTGTCTCAGGGCGGTGGATGACATTATCGCCATGGTGAAGCGGCGCGGGCTCGAGGGCGATGCGAGTATTACCCGCCGGGTGGCGGAGCTGTACGCCCGCGCCCAGGGCCTGCGCGCACTGGGCTGGAAAGGCTTCGCCTCCTTCGCACAGGGCTCCAGCGCGCCGGAGCACTCGCTGCTCAAGGTGGCGACCTCGGAACTGCAGCAGACCCTGTACGAGTTCGGTATGGACCTGCAGGGTGCCGGCCTGGCTGTCACGGACCACGATGTCGCCGAGGAGGGCGGTCGCTGGCAGGCGTCATTCTTTAATGCACTGGCAGGCACTATTGGCGGCGGCACGTCGGAAATCCAGCGCAACGTGATCGCCGGCCAGGTGCTCGGCCTGCCGCGGGGCTGAGCGAGGGGGGCAGCGATGGATTTCAGCCTGAGTGACGAACAGCGGATTATCTGCGGCAGCGCCCGCAGCCTGCTGGCCGGCGAGTGCCCGACGTCGTTGTTGCACAGCGCCTGGGAAGATCCCGACGCCGCACAGCCGCTCTGGTCAGATCATCTCTGTGACTGGGTGGGCCTGGCGGAGGGGCCGCTTGCGGACGCAGCGCTGTTTATGGAGGAGTACGGCCGCGCCGCCGCTCCGGGGGTGTTTCTTCCCACGTTGCTCGCATCGTTTATCGCCGTGGAGCTGGATGAGACGCTGGACGGATCCGCCACGGTAGCGATCTCGGGCGAGGATGGCCTGTGGAATCCCAACGGTGAACGCACGAAACACTTCGTGCCCTGTGCCGCCCAGGCCGAGCAGTGGGTGGTTGTTGCGGGCAGTGAGCGTGAGCCGGTGGTGGCAATCATCCCGGCGCACGCTGCAACGCCGGTGGAGCACATGGACCGCGGCCGCCCGCTGTACAGCGTCGAGGTCGGCGACTTCCCGGGAGGACGCGCATTGTCCGCGCGCAGCTGGGAGCGTGCCTGGCACAAGTGCCTGGTCGCGTGTGCCGCGGAACTGGTGGGCGCCGGCCGCTGGCTGCTGGATACGGCGATAGCCTACGCAGGCGAGCGCAGGCAGTTCGGTCGGCCCATCGGTTCCTTCCAGGGCCTGCAGTGGAAACTGGTCGACGCCGCCGCGGAACTTGAACGCGCCGGGGCCGCCGTGGCCTACGCGGCAATGTGCGTGGACGCCTCGGACGGGGACAGCGCACGCGCGGTCCACTGCGCCAAGATGGAGGCGGGACACGCGGCCCGGCACTGTGCCCGGACCAGCCTGCAGGTGCACGGTGGTATCGGGTACACCTTCGAGTACGGGCTGCATTTCTGGCTGCGCCGGGCCTATTCCGGGGACGCCTTCATGGGGCCGTCGGACTACCACGCCGCGCGGCTGGAACGCCTGTTGTTCGCGGCATGAAAGTTTTTGCAAACGGGGTTAGGGCAGCGGTTAGAGCAAGGGTTTGAGCAGGCATCTAAAGCAAGGGTTTTAAGCAAGCAGAACGGGAGTCATCGCATGGAACTGAACGACTATATCGGCAAGCCGACCGGCGCCGGCACCATTCACCTGGAGCGGGGCGCGGTCAGCCGCTTTGCCACCGCTGTGACCGACGATAACCCGGTCTACCACGACCTGGCGGCGGCCAGGGCCGCCGGCCTCGACGCGCCGCCCCTACCCCCTACCTGGACCTTCGCGGCACAGTACCTTGGCACCTGGCCCGAGGACCAGCCGGAGGATCCCACCGGCGGCGAGGGCAATCCCATGATGAAAATCATGCGCGAACTGATGAAGGGCGGGGGGCTCGTGCTGCACGGCGAGCAGGAGTTTCGCTACCACAAGACCGCCCGGTGCGGCGACGTGTTGCACTGGTCCGGCGCCATCACCGACATCTACACCAAGGAATCGAAAGGCAAGGTCATGACCTTCATCGTCATGGAAACCGTATTCCGTGACGATGAGGGCGAGCCGGTCGTCACTGAAATTTTCAACCTGATTCACAGGGGGGCGTGAAGCCATGGGCGCAGACATCAAGCTGAGTTACGACAGCATCAGTGAGGGCGACGAGGCCCCGGTGGTAAGCCACGAACTGACACGCACGTGCCTGGTGAAGTACGCCGGTGCCTCGGGGGATTTCAACCCCATGCACACGGACGAGGTGAGCGCGCAGGCGGCCGGCCTGCCGAGCGTGTTCGGACACGGTATGTTTTCCATGGGACTGTTGGGGCGCGCCCTGACCGACTGGGCGGGCGCGGGCAACCTGAAGGTCTACGGTGTGCGATTTACCAGGCAGACCTGGCCCGGGGAAACCCTGAGTACGAAAATTGTCGTCACCGGCAAGGAGGAGACGGGGGAGGGCAAGCTGGTAGCCGCGGAAATCGAGCTCGTCAACCAGGACGGCGAAGTGAAGCTGGCGGGCAACGCCAAAGTGTTGGCGGCCTAGTCGGAGACAGAGGAGAAATACCATGTCCGGTATGAGAAAGGTGTACGTGATCGGTGTCGGCATGACCGACTTCAAGCGCTGCGAGACTGAAATCAAGGAACTCGCGCAGGGCGCTGCGCGCGACGCATTGGCGGATGCGGGTGTCAACTACGACGCGGTAGAACAGGCCTATGCGGGTTACATCAACGGCATGAGCACCCTGGGCCAGCAGACCCTGTACGGGATCGGCATGACGGGGATACCCGTATTCAACGTGCACAACAACTGCTCGACGGGCTCTACGGCCCTGTACATGGCCTATAACGCGATCCGCTCGGGGATGAACGACTGCGTGCTGGCCCTCGGCTTCGAGAAGATGCAGAAGGGGCCCCTCGAGGACCAGATGCCCGGCCTGGAGAAGATTGCGGCGGATACTGCGAAGAAAAAAAAGGCGCCCATCGCCGCGCGCATGTTCGGCGACGCCGGGCGCGACCACATGGAGAAGTACGGCACCAGGCCCGAAACCTTCGCCCAGATCGCGGTGAAAAACCACCTGCACTCTGTGAACAACCCCCGCTCCCAGTACCAGGAGGCCTGTTCCCTGGAGGAGGTGCTGGAGTCGCGCATGATCCACGACCCGATCACCCTGCTGCAGGCCTGCCCCACCTCGGACGGCGCCGCGGCCGCGGTCGTCGTGTCTGAAAACTGGCTCAGGAAAAACCCACATCCGGGTGCGGTGGAGATCGCCGCCATGGCCATGTCGACCGACAAGCAGGAGGACTTCGCGCGCGGCCCTATCGGCATGGTCGGCATGGGCATGTGCGAGCGCGCCGCGCAGGATGTGTACGAGGCGTCCGGCATGGGCCCGGAGGACGTGCAGGTCGTCGAACTGCACGACTGCTTCTCCAGTGCCGAACTGATTGCCTACGAGGGCCTGGGTCTGTGCAAGGAGGGGGAGGGCGAGAAGCTCATCGCCGACGGGGCCACCACCTACGGCGGCCGCTGGGTGGTCAACCCCTCGGGCGGTTTGCTGTCCAAGGGCCACCCTATCGGCGCCACGGGTCTCGCCCAGTGCGCGGAACTCGTGTGGCAGCTGCGGGGCCAGGCGCAGAAACGCCAGGTAGAGGGCGCGACGGTGGCGTTGCAGCACAATCTCGGTCTCGGCGGCGCCTGCGTGGTGGCCATGTACACCACGCCGTGACCGGGCCTCGTGTAATCCGGGGGCTACCCTGGTGAAGGTGCTGCGTTTCTCTCTCTACGGGCTGCTGGCGCTGATACTGGTGCTGGCCGTCGTTATCGCCTGGGGCTCCCGGGATGCGGACTCCTACGATGATCGCGGGCTGGAGGCGTTGGCGCGTCCACCCATTCCCGCACAGGACAACGGCTACCGGCACATCGCCTATCTCCTCGAAGAGGATTTTGAGCTGTCGCTGAGCGAGACCGCCAGCTGTGCCCTGCAGAATCGAAAGACCTATGCCCAGTGGGATCCGAAGGAGCTGTCGGCCACGCTGGCGGCCAACGCGGCTCACTTCGAGGCGTTGCGGTCCGCGGCGGCAGCGCCACACCTCCAGATTCCTCTCCCCGAGGACCTTTGGGAGTTTTCTTCCTACCAGGTGCTGTTCGACCTGTATCGCCTGCTGATCCTGTCATCCCAGCATGCCATCGCGACAGGAGAGACGGGCACGGGGATAGCGACATTGCAGGACGCCGTCCTGTTCGCCGAGGCGATGAAATCGCACACGGGGGGCGTGATGATCGACTACATGATCGCCCTCGCGCTGCAGGAACTGGTTCTCGAGGAAATGCGAAGGCTGGCGGTAGCGGCCGACCTGGGTATTAGCGAGCTGCGCGCAATGCGCTCCGTGTTCGAGGAGGTGCCGCCGTACCCCGAGGACGCGTTCGACGTTGTCCTGGCAAACGAATTCCTCTATTCGAAGCGCTTCTCCGAAGATGTCTTCGGCGGATCGTTGCGCCACCGCCTGGCCGGCGTGTGGGACCGTTTTGAGGAAAGGCGGGAACTGTTTGAGAGCTATGACCCGCAGGAGCCCCTGCCGAACCTGTTGCTGGACGAGGTGCTGTCGGCGCTGTTTGCGGGTTATCTCTGGCACCACAACGCGAACATGCAGCTGATCGCGGACGATTTCGCGCACCAGGTTGCGCAGACGTCGCGCTATTGTGCCGATCTAGATTTTCAGGGGCCTGGGTCCGGCCATGAGGAAGGGTCGGCGTGGGGTGCGTACATGCCCAACGGTTTTTTTCAAGAGTGGGGGATGGCCGGGTTGAGTATGGAGACGTTCTTCAAGCGCCGCTGTGCAAACAATCTCCATATTGAGGCGACCCGCGCAACCTTGGCTCTGCAGGAATACGCGCGGCGCGAAGGTGATTTTCCCGACACCCTGAAGGCGCTCGTTCCCGACTACCTCGTGGACCTGCCGCTGGACAGCTTCGATGGCCAGCCGTTGCGTTACGATGCCTCACTGGCCTACCTGTATTCGGTCGGAGAGAACTACGTGGACGACGGCGGTGCCGGGACCGCGATATTCGTGACATCCAGGGACTGCTTCTTTGAGGAGACCTGCCTGTCCAATCCCACCTTCCTCATCGATCGGCTACCCCCGGAGAGCGTGGATGAGTGATGAGTTGGGCCCCTGCGCCCGCCGCGCCATCGACCTGCGGCGCATCGAGGGGGGTGTGGAGGCCTGGCTGGAAGACGACTTTCACCACTTCGGCATCCGTATGTACCACGATGGCGCGGTGGTCACCGCCGTAGAGGGCATGGCGGAGCGCTACCCGCGGGATACGTGCCCCGGGGCGGTGGATATACTGCGGGAGCTGGTGGGCATGCCGCTGGATGAGCGGTGCACCGCGCTGGGCGCGCACACGGACATGCGCTGGCACTGCACCCACATGTACGACCTGCTGGGCCTCGCGATTGCTCACGCCGCCACCGGCCGTGAGCACCGGCGCTACGACGCCGTGGTCCCCGACCGGGAGGTGCCCGAACACACCTCCTTCGACAGCCCGATCGGAGGCGCTACCTCGCCGGTGCTTTACCGCGATGGCGAGCGGGTGCTGGCCTGGGCGGTGCAGGGCAACGACATCGTCGGCCCCGACCCGTATGCAGGTATCTCCATGGGGCGGGGCTTCCGTGCCTGGACTGAAGCCCTGGACGTCGATGAAGCGGAAGCGGCCCATGTTTTACGGCGCGCCATCCTCATCGCGCTGGGGCGCCTGGTCAACCTGCACGAGTTGCCCCCCGGGGGTGTCGAGGCGACACGTGGCGTCTGCCACAGTTTTCAACCGCAAGTAGCGAGACTCTCCAAAGGTACGATTGCGTCCAGCAGGGACTATTCGGACCGTCCCCAGGACCTGCTGGCCAACATCAGAGATTGATTGAGGGGACGCCCGCGCAAATTCGCGCGAGCGTCTAGTACCTCAGTCAGCAACCGGTGGGAATAAAGTCGGGATCACAGGAGTCGCCGATACCGTCCTCATCGTCATCGGCCTGGCTGTTGTTGCTGACTCCCGGGCAGTTGTCGTCGCCGTCGAGGAAGTTGTCCCCGTCGCGGTTGATGCCCATGCGCACGCCGGATCCGGGTGGTACACAGGTAAAGGTCATGGGTCCGTCAGTGATGAGGCCGCGAACCTGGTTGAGCGTCAGGTCCGGATCAGCCGCCTTGTCCGGGGCGAACAGCCCGTTGGACTGGCGAACCGCGCCGCGCTCCTCGCCCGCGACAATGCCTTTCACGATGACGTCACACTCCCCGCCGGGATTGCCCAGCAGCAACGAGTCGAAGGGGGTGCCGGCACGCGCGACCATGAGGTCGATGCGCGGGTTGGCGACGGCGGCGTTGCTGGACGTGAGGGTGATCTGCTGGCCCACGATGGGTGCGAGGTCCGTGGGGAAGCGGTGGGCGAATGCCTCCAGGTCGATCTCCTGGGCGTTGTTGGTGGAAAACTGGGACGAGGACAGGAAGGAATCAACCGTGTCGATCGAACCGTCGTGCAGGTAGCCGAAGCCCCGAACCTGGTCGCCGCTGGTCGAGAACATCCCGATTTTCTGGTACTGGTTGCGCAGGTGTGCCACCTTGAAGTGCTGGGGCAGGGCCTCAAAGGTCTGCTCACCGCCGCTGCCGAAGAAGCCGGCCGCCGGGTCCAGCGTGTGACAGCCGTCGCAGTTCTCCACGGTGTCCGTGGTACCCCCGAACCACAGGTTCTCGCCCTGTTGCGCGTCGCCGGATATTGAATTATCCAGGTCGCGAATCGGGTTGGGCGGCAACATCAGTTCCAGGGCAAAGTCGGTGAACAGTTGCATCTCGGCCGGGGTTATCGTGCCGTGCATGCCGACGAGGCCCTCGAAGGCGACGATGAAGTTCCGGAAGCCGAGGTCCTCGGAGCAGGGCGCCCCGCTCGGCTCGGCGCAGGCGTCGAGGCCGAGAAACCCGTCCACCCGGTCACCGCGCCAGTGCAGGGAGCCATGGGTCGCCATCCCGCGCAGGGTCTGGGTGGTCATGGGTCCCTTCATTGGGTGCAGTGGCGGGCTGAGCGGAAGAAGGGGTGTGGCAGACGGCTGGGTGTTGGTGACCATTCCGCCATCGGGGTCACCCAGGTTCCAGGCCAGGTGGTCCATGTCGCCGAAAATATGACAGCTGGAACAGGAGGCTTCGCCGTTGCCCGAGGTCAGGTTGGCATCGTAGAGAAACGGGCGGCCGCTCTTGACCTGCGCGGGCTCCGGATTGTGGAGCTTGTGCGTTTCAGCCTTGGTATTCGTTGTGAGGTCGTAGACCTCGACACGGTTGATGAAGCGGGCCAGCACGTAGAGACGGTTGTTCGCCTCGTCCAGCACCATGCCGCTGGGGCCGCCACCGGTATCGATGTAGTTTGCGCTGTCCACGGTGGGATTGAAGGTATCCGCTTCCAATTGCGCGGTGTTGAATACCCCGATCCTGGAGGAGCCGAAGGCCGCCACGTACAGCGTGTCGCCGGCGGCGTTCACGACCGGCTGCAGGGGTGTCGCGAGTGAGTGCGCCTTCTGTGCGTCGATGGCAGCGTGATTCGCGCCGGCATCCGTGTGCAGGTTGGCGTAGTTGATGTGCTTGTTCAGGTGTCGCGGCGTCACGCTGGGCCCCGCGGGGTCGATGACGGTGATGCGTGACTCCGACAGGCGACCCTGCACCGTACTGCCGCCATGGTCACCGGCACCTTCAAAGCGGATGTGGTTCGGCAGCTCGGTGTTGGTCACATAGATCTTGCCGTTGTTCGGGTTGACCGCCATGTTGAACAGGATCGTACCGACATGGTCGTACTCTTCGATCGAGCCTGCTGCGAGCGAATCCGCGTCGATGGAGAACACGTCGTGATCGGGCAGGTTGAAGGGTACCTGGGCACTCCAGTCCCTGCCGACGGCATCGCGCCACTCGCCGGAGGGCTGGTGGAACTTCACGATCAGGCCGGTTTCCGGTGCGGGGTCGCCATTGGCGTTGTCATCCGGGCCGGGTACGCCGCCGGGGGAGTCGCCGCCCTGGCAGGAACCCGCGCTGTCAAACCCGTTGCACACCAGGGTTTCGAGGATCGTCGTGGTCTGGTTGCCGGAGTAGAACGCGGCGACGTAGACGGTGCTGCGATCCGGGGTTACCGCCAGTGCGCGCGGCGTGTCGGAGAAGAACGTGAGAATGTCGATCGGCGTACCGCCGAGGGTGGAGTCGTTGCCGACATTGTTGTCGTCGTCGAGGTCGGTGGCGTCGAACACCCAGACGTCCGCGCGGCCGACACCGGCCGTACGAATCTGGGGGCTGCCTCCGCGGGCATCCAGCTGCTGCCCCCGGTGCGCCGTGGTGATAAAGGCCCGGTCGTTGCCGCCCGTTCCCGCGAAGACAATATCCCGGGGCTCGTCACCCACCAGGAGGGTACGCGTGACCCGGGCGGGAGTGGCGGAGAGGTCGATGACGCTGACGCTGTCCGACAGGTGGTTGACCACCCAGACCTCGGTGTTGTTGCGCGCGGCCACCGCGACGGGCTCCATGCCCACCGGGATGGAGTCGGTGTGGGTCAGCTCCCCCGCGACATTGGAGAACACTTCGAGCGTGTTGTCCGGGGTGTTGACCGCCAGCAGTGTATTGCCATCGGGGGTCATCGCCAGGGGTCGCACCTGGCCGCTTTCAAACGTGACAAAGTCCAGTTGCGCCTGGGCGGCCGTGACGCCGAGTACCATTGCAATAACCGGCGCGACAGCTAGCGTGACAAAGCGCGCGCAGATACGATTTCGAATACTGTTGAGCATTGGATCTGACCCCTTCTTTATGTGTGGTCTGTCTACTATCAGCCGACTCCAGATCCGTTGATGTCGGCGGTGCGCATTGCCGGGCGCGTGTTCTACCCGGGCCCAGGATCTGACAGGAGGCCCCATCTGTCTCCTTCCGCCCGCTGCAAACAAACCCGGGACCCGATTTCGGGTCGCCAGGCGCGCGCATAAGAACAGAAAAGCCATGGTTGAACTATAGGACGATGGTCCATTGAACGATCCCCGATTTTCAGCTAGGTCACGTTCCCGCGGTCCACGTTCTTATTTGACGCCAGGCTCCCTGGTCTGTGGTCTACGCTAATGGTAGCTAGCACAAGCCGTGCCGAAATAACTTAACTCATTGAAAAATAAGTCTTAAATACTTCGGATCGAGTTTTCCTCCGGGTCCATGTAAAAAATACTGACACTTTCCCCGGGGACCCCGGGGCCTACCCCGTGCCCGGATCCTGCCGTCCTTCGCCCGGTAGGTTATGCTGCCCCCCGGTTCAGGTAACAGTGGGCGGTTGTTCCGGCATGTCGATAGTTCGACGGTGGTTTTGGGGAATCTTGTGGATGGCATCGTTTCCGGCCTGGACGGCGCCGGTGTACGAGGTCAACGGGTTTCACGTTGGAATGAGCTTCGACCAGGCGGTGGCGTTGGCGGAGGACCTCGGTGGAGTCTGCGAACGCGAGGTGTTGCGCCACGGTGCAATGGTGACGGCCAACTGTTTGTTCCCGACCTGTGT